>ERZ808051.1174-NODE-1174-length-19246-cov-19.221660_pt1 | contig 19246 bp, 15 predicted proteins | sample MGYA00380199_ERZ808051 | MGnify/ENA primary metagenome ERZ808051 (study PRJEB31490, sample SAMN06133391) | mouse gut metagenome | isolation source: J11 | host: mice | place: China: Chengdu | collected 2015-05 ...
ATCCAATATTACTAATCCTTGATTACTGAATTATTCAATTTTAAGGTTCAAATCCTTACACTTGGTAAAAATACCCCTAATACATCTATGAAAATGAATGTTAAAATTTCGCCTCTTAATATGCAAAAAACCCCGATATAATCGGGGTTTCAAGGGCTGACATCTTTTTTGTCAGCCTGATATGGTGCAGAAGAAGGGACTTGAACCCTCATGAATTTGCATTCACTAGAACCTGAATCTAGCGCGTCTGCCGATTCCGCCACTTCTGCTCATTCAATTTGCTCTTATTTTTACACGGCAGAGCATACCGAGGCGGAGCATACTTTCAGTTAAAAACTTACTTTTCCGCTTAATCCGCAATACACTGAAATAATCAGCATAAGAATAATAACACAACTTGCTTGAAATGTCAATTAAATATGCTATAATAAATTTTATGAAAAAGTTTTTTTGTTTATGTTTAAGTTTTATTGCAATTGTATTTTCTTTATACTACGCAAATCTTGGTGGATTTACAGGCAACAGCGGCGCACTGTCAAAAATCGGATTAACATATCCTGTTCTGTTTATAATATGGGGAACAATAACCTGTATTGCCTTATTCTTTAATCTCATTGTCGGGTATATGAAAACCAAATACAAATTCTACATCCCACTGCTGATAATTGCTTTCATCGGTATGGTATTAACGGTCACTAATGATTTTGATTATTCGCAGAAAAGTGAATACTTGCTGCACTGCATAGGCTCAATGACCTTTTCAATTGTTATGGGCATAACAGTATTCTTATTATTTTTATTGTCAAAAAACTATAGGCTGACAATAATAAGCGCTTTAATTCTGACAGGAGATTTAATATGTTTAATTATATTTAAAGAAACAGCGATTATTGAACTGACACCGATTTTTGCGGGCTATATACTGCTTGGAATACATAATACACGAAGGGAGCGGAAGGCAGTTGAAATTAAATAACAAATTGAAAGAGATCAACACCTACCCTTTTCATATGCCCGGGCACAAAAGAAATTCTGATTTCGGAATTATCGGTGCCGAAATTGATATAACTGAAATTGATGGTTTTGATAATCTTCACAGACCTGAAAGTATTCTGTCGGAGCTTGAAAAACGCACCGCAGATATTTATGGCAGTAAAAAAAGCATTTTATCCGTTAACGGCTCAACCTGCTGCATTCTTTCTGCAATATCCGCAGTATGCAAAAAAGGTGACACAATCATCATTGCAAGAAACTGTCACAAATCAGTTTACAATGCCTGCTTTATTAATGAGCTTAACACAGTTTATATTGAGCCTGAGTTTTGCTCTGCACTTGGTATATATACAAAAATCACGCAAAAAACAGTTGATACTGCTGTAGAAAATTATCCTGCTGCTAAAGCAATTGTAATCACCTCCCCTACCTATGAAGGCATAGTAAGTGAGATTAAAGCAGATATTCCTATAATTGTTGATGCTGCACACGGCAGTCATTTTGGCTTTGCAGAAATTTTTCCTGCACAGGCACATGGTGACATTGTAATTAACTCACTGCATAAAACGCTTCCGAGTCTGACACAGACGGCTGTCATTCATATTAACAATGAAAAATATATGGATGCAGTGAAAAAATATATGGATATTTTTGAAAGCAGCTCACCAAGCTATGTACTGCTTGCATCAATTGAAAAATGCATCGAATTTTTAGAAAATTCACAGACTTCATTTAATGAATACAAGCTTTTGCTGAACGGATTTTATAAAGAACTAAGCAATATCAAAAGTATACAGGTATTGAAAAACGATGACCCATCAAGAATAATAATTTCAGCCGATGGTTATGGCGGAACAGAATTAAGCCATTATCTGCGTAAAAACGGAATTGAGGCTGAGGGATACGGGCTGAATTATGTTATACTGATTTCAACGGTGTGTGACTCAGAAAAAGGCTTTGAGGTTTTAATCCAGGCGCTCAAACACCTTGAAAAAAGAAAAAAACAAAAAATAAGCTTTGACAAAATTAAGCTTCCTGAAAAAAAATATGATTTATGGGAAATTCAGAGTACACAGCAAACAGAGTTTAAAAACTCGTCAGGCAAAATATCAGGAGAATATGTTTTTGCATATCCACCGGGTGTTCCGATTATAGCACCCGGCGAAATAATCAGTAATGACATAATAGACTATATAAACACATTAATCGCTAAAGGTATAAATATTATCAGCGACAGCAATTTACTGCCCCATAGTATATTGACAAAGTATGATTAATAATGTAAAATAGTTTAGAAATATTAAGGAAAGAGGTGCTATCCTTGAAGAGAATTAACACTTTAAGCTCACGCAATCTTTGCGAATCAGCTAAAAAGGGCGGCTGCGGCGAATGCCAGACATCATGCCAGTCAGCCAGCAAAACTTCTTGCTCAGTTGCTAACCAGAAATGTGAGCAGCTTAAGAAGTAATTCATGTAAATTTAATTATGGGATTTAGGTGGGCTCGCCCACCTTTTTCTTTGGAGAAATGATATGATTCACGCATATAAAATGAATGGCTATAATATTATACTTGACCAGAACAGCGGCTGTGTACACTCTGTTGACGAGGCAACCTATGATATTATTACTATGTATAACAAATACAATAAGGAAGAAATAAAAACATATATCCTTAATAAATATAAAAATCAGGATGATGTAACAGCTGAAGAAATTGAACTTTGCTTTGAGGATATAGAATCTCTTATCAGTGACGGCAGATTATTTGCAGAGGATACCTTTGAATCTGAAGCGGGTAATTTTAAAAGACGTCAAGGCATTGTTAAAGCTATATGTCTTCATGTTGCCCACGACTGTAATTTGGCTTGTAAGTACTGCTTTGCCGGTAAAGGTGAATATGACGGACCAAAAGGCTTAATGAGCTTTGAAACCGGTAAACGCGCACTTGACTTTTTAATTGAGCAAAGCGGTACAAGACGAAATCTTGAGGTTGATTTTTTTGGTGGTGAGCCGCTTCTTAACTGGGAGGTCTGCAAAAAGCTTGTTGCCTACGGCAGAGAGCAGGAAAAAAAATACAATAAAAATTTCAGGTTTACGCTCACCACGAACGGTCTGCTGATTAACGATGATGTTATTGATTTCTGCAACAAGGAAATGGCAAATGTTGTGCTTTCTCTCGACGGAAGAAAAATAACGAACGATACTATGAGAGTATCCGCTAATGGTTCAGGCTCTTATGATTTGATCGTTGACAAATTTAAAAAGCTTGCAAAATCGCGAAATCAGAAGGATTATTATATGAGAGGCACATACACACATAATAATCTTGACTTTGCAAATGATATTATACATATGGCTGACCTCGGTTTTAAGGAATTATCCATTGAGCCTGTTGTAAGTGACCCTGACGAGTCATATGCACTGAAAAATGAGGATTTGCCTGTTCTTAAAGAGCAGTATCAGATATTAGCTGATGAAATGCTGAAAAGGTACAGAAAAGGTGACGGATTTACATTCTATCACTATATGATTGACCTTGATGCAGGACCCTGTATTGTAAAGAGAGTGTCAGGCTGCGGCGTAGGAACCGAGTACCTTGCTGTAACTCCAAGCGGTGAGCTGTACCCCTGTCACCAATTTGTAGGTGATGAAAAATTCCTTCTCGGTGACATATGGAAAGGAATAACCAACAAAGAGGTTATTGAACAGTTTGAAGGATGTAATGTATATTCCCACAAGGAATGTAAGGACTGCTTTGCTAAGCTTTACTGCTCAGGAGGATGTGCAGCAAATGCATACCACACAACAGGCAGTGTTAACGGCATTTACGAATTTGGCTGTGAGCTGCACCGTAAAAGAATTGAATGTGCAATAATGCTTAAGGTAGCTGAGACAGAAGAAAATTTAAAGGTTGAATATTAAAAACAAATTAAAGGTACGGTAAACTAAGCTTTATGTTTGCCGTACCTTTTTATATATGGATTCAGATATCAAATCGGTATTCAAAATCAGTCCATTCGTGATTAACAAAATCACGGATTTTCACAGCAATTTCCGCATCATATACCTCGACCTGAAGACCTAAGCCTGTATCCTGAACATCTGCATCGCCGTCATCATTAACTGAACCGAATGAAGGAATATTAATATAAGTAATTTTACCCTCTTCCTTTATACCATAGTCATTTTCATAGATTCCCATATGAAGATGACCCGTAAAAAAGAATACTCTGTTATCATACTTTCTAATCATATCATAGAGCTCTTCACTCTGTTCGCCGACATGTCCCTCCTGCCAAACTTCTTTAAATACATGATTTAAAGGCCAGTGACTGAAAAGAAAAACAGGTTTTCCGCTTTCTGCTGCAGATTTTAATTCATTATCAAGCCATTCAAACTGCTCAGGTGAAATATACTGAGCTATCCCCGCGTCCTTATCAGAAGCCAAAACTATAAAATGATACCCATCTATTACCGCACTGTGATAAAGATTATCTATCTTATGATTAAGAAAAGTATTATTATACTTAATGAATCTTTTTTTCAAATCATCATAATCACCTGAATTATGCTTGCCCGGACAAATATCATGATTACCCGCAGCCATAAGTACATTATCAATAGTATTATATTTATCGATTAAGCCGTAAAGCATACTCTTTTCAACAGTCTGACCGTTCATAGTGTTATCACCGCACATAACAAGTGCACTGCTTTTAACCTCAGCACTTGCAGTATCAAGCAGAAATTCACCAAAAAGTGTGTGCTTTTGCCTATTGTTGCCTTCAAGGTGTGCATCTGAAATCACAGTGAAGCTTGTTAGCATATTATCCTTATCAATCGGTGAATAAGCAGCAATCTCTGCAGATGAAGAAAAAATAAAAACAGCAAGTATTGATGAAAATATTTTTATAAACCAAGACATAACTTTAATTTCCCTTCTAATATTCGGTATTTTCTAATAATTGACTAAGATTTTCGCAAAATTCTTCCTTGTCTTCTATACTGAAATAATACTTTTTTCCATTTTTCAATGTGAGCTCTACATTATAGGCTCTGTCACCGCCTAATGTCATATCACTATAATAATTTATTTCTCATCAAAGATTTTGAAAGATTTATTACTATACAATAACTCGATATTTGAGCATTTTACTGTAAAGTATTCGTGTAAAAATCTATCATCAATATCAGACCATACATCTGCTAATAAATGAAATTCACAACTATTATCATTTAAATAAAGTTCATTACTTATACACCAAGCATTTAACAAATTACATTCTTCAATTATTTTAGGATTATAAAATTTTATCTTATATTTTGTTTCTTTATAATCATCAGCAATTAAATCTAAAACCATTAAATTATCAAAACTCTTAATTTTTATTATTTTTGAATCATGAAACGAAAAATCATTATACCATTGTGGTAAATTATTTTTTCCATAATCTAAATATGTATATTGTTCCTCACTTAATTGATATTGTCTATTATGTTGTTTTTTTTCAATATCTTTCACAAGAATTACTCCTTTTATTTACCATAAATAAAATACATGTGCTCCATTTCTGTCATAAGTATGATAATGCCAATAGTATCCAACAGCAACTCTTTACCTGTATCAATTTCTGGTCCTACTGGAATTTTATCTCCACCAGCAGCACGTGCTAACCAATATGCAAATGTACCATTATAAGTGAAAACATCATAACCTTTTGAAACTCTATATAATGCATCTGTATAACTCAACGCTCCGTCAATTTTAATATAGCCTCCCGTTTTTGATGTTGGATTGTTATCGCAATGTATATAGGCATTAACGCTATGATGATTATCTGCATCAATATACTCAAAATCATCAGCGGTGATTTTGAGTATTTACCCCATTCATTATAGGTTAAGTATGAGAAATTACAATATAATATTTATTACCCTCATAATATACAGAAACAACCTTACTATCTTCACTAATTTTTGTTGCATCAGGCTGATTCTCAAAGCACTTATACTTGAAATTTCCAATACTTTCCCATTCATCTAATAAAACAAAAATTGTTCTTGAATCAATAATTCTATAACTAATTTTATCATCAGAATTTGACCTCTCAATAATATACACCCAAACAGTATCATCACTGGATTGAAAAAAAATTGCAAGTTGATTATTATATTCTAAACGATAAAGTAATTCAGCTAAATCATAGGAAGTTTCTCCATTATCATTCTCCAACAAATCACGATAATAATCCATTTGATAGTCAATACATTCATCAATCGTAGAAAAGCTTGGGTTCATATTTTTCCCTCTGAATTCATTCACAAAACCGACTAAAAAAGAATTTCTAATAAGAACAATACCAATAACTACAAAAAAAATCATAGAAATTATAATAACATATTTTTTAACATTATTCATATAAAAATTTCAACTCCTGCAGCCAACATTAATAGTGCCAGTTCAACTAAAGCCTTGATAATAGCGAGCCATTCAACTGTAAATATTCCATCTGGCACCGGTGTTAAATCATATGATGGAAGATTTAGTTCCCATTCCATTAAGATATACATACTTAAATAAGAGAATGTTTCTTTAATTTTTAATTTAGAAGATTCTAATTTAAAATCAAACTTTATATAACTATAGAATATTGTCAATCCATCATTAAATGCAGTACGCATATATTTAAGAACTCTCATAACACAATATCCAAGCAATTCTTTAATTGGTTCATATACATAACGGATAGTTATTTCAGCAACAGCCTGCCCCACTTCCGAAACATATTCAGTTCCTTTTGGGTCACTGTAAATCAAAGGATTATTTGCACAATAAGCATATGCATTGACATTTAAAGGCGTGTTTGAATTTATATAGCTGAAATCTTCAGCAGAAATAAATCTTCCGAGTTCAGGGCATAGTATTGCTTTAGGTATTATAGTAAGAAAACTATTTTCCTAAATCTTGTAATATGTATGCCTTATCAAAATATTTTCTAAAGAACACAAGTAATTACGGTTCATAAAAATTTGTTGCAACATCAAATTTTTCATTCGTATTATCTATAATATAAACATACTTGTAACAAAAATGACCATTTACTGATAAATAACTAAATTCATATTGCTTTAATTTAGAGTTTTCACAATCAAATTGTTTCAAATCTTCTTTATCATCTAAAGAATAGACTACAGCCTCACACATAAATCCTATTAATACACCAAGAGCAAGAGCTTCATGTCCATCAGAATCATATTTTGATGTGGGATTGTTATTACAATATATATAGGCATTAATGCTAAGTTTATTATTTGTATTTAGATAGTTAAAATCATCAGCAGAGATAAATCTGCCGAGGTCGGGGTCATAATAACGGCTTTGGAGATAGTAGTACCCTGTTTCGTTATCGTAGTAGTAACCTCGGTAGCGAAGCGGGTTTATTTCTGCTATTTTTCGGCTTTCCTCATCATCTGCTGAAATTTCAAGCAATTTACCCCATTCATCATAGGTGTAGGTTGCGATTACGCTACCGTTTTCATCAGCTATTCCTATAATAGCACAATTGATAATAGATCATTGCAAATGGTAAATTAATTACCAATGCAGAATTAGAATAAATAGTCCCTTTCCAGACCACACTATTCTCTTTGTTTTTACAAAAAACGGCAATATTAACTAAGCACATATTCAATTATGAATTTCTTGTTCAATCGTATAATTCCTTAATTAAGTAAATAAATAATCATATTATATTCCAAAAATCCCATATTATTGGCGGACAATTATTGCGCTCCCAATGTCCACTCTCAACCCAAAGGGACCAATAGTAATCTTTGTTAGCATATGTTATTGTTATAAGCAAAACAGATAATATTAAAGTTAAAACACTTATGATTATATTTTTCTTAGTCCATAAACTTTCCCGTGACTTTTTATAAAATAAAGGAATAATTAGTACTGCTAAAGGAAATATAATTCCTAGTATTTCCATATGACTATAACGACCTGAACTATAATGAGGATATGTCCCAAACTTTTCACTTATAACATTTAAAATAACACATAATAATCCAATCAAACACATTTGTGTGCCAGACAAATTAAATGTAGTTTTCTTTCCATCACCAACATCTCTATTTCGCAATGTATTGTTTTTCATAAAATTTTAACCTTTCTAATCATTTTTATATAAAGAATAAATAGTACCAATTATATGCAAGATATTCAGCTTTATATCTTACAAACTCAATATCATATAACCAATCTGCCGAAGCAGTAAATAAACCTGCGACAACAGGAGAAACAAAAACTTCTAATAAGAGTCCAGTTCCATCTATAAGCAGTCCCATAAATATATCAAATGAAGCCATTATCAATGCCCCTATCGGAGATAAATATCGTCCCGAATAATCATTTAATAAGTCGGTAATATAAGGCAGAAGAAAAAGAGCATTACTCACTTCATCTGGTAAATATTCTCCTAAAGCACCTCCAAAACTAGAAACCCAACCTGATATATTTGAAGCAAAACTTTTAGCTGCTATTTGTATATCAATTAAGCCCTCATCAAATGCTCTACCAAACAAATCAACTTTCAAATCCCAATATTCTTCTAAATTAGAAAATTCGAAATCAAGTTCTAAAGCCCCTGCAATATACTCAAGATAGAAGAAATTTGTTATTTCCGCAATAATCACAGATATAACATGAAGTGGTGAACCATAGCCTGAACCACAACTACTATCGCTTCTTGAACTATAAGCAGCAATACCGTTTTCTTCATTATCAGAATCATTGGTATGATAACCATCTCCTGCACCGCCGACAAGCTCACCTGTTCGTATGTCAAAGGTGCCGAAGTATGCTCTGATTGCATTGATTAAAGGAAATTTAATTGAAACCTCTCTGCCAAGTATTTTAGACAAGCCGTTATTTATAACGACATCGGGATGATTGATGTTGAACTCCAACTTGTCGAGAAAATCGTTATACTTGCTCATCAGCTTTTGGATATTCTCTGTATGCTTACTTATTCCTGTTTTTATGAGTTCGGCTGTGTCCTCCAACAACGGCTGCAAGGCTGATAAGTCAATGGATATCTGCGGTGTTGTTCCCTCGGCATCCTCCAATGCTATCGGACTGTTCCAGCAATAGCTGTATGCATTCACATTCAGCTTGTGTGATGTGTCAACATAGCTGAAATCATCAGCAGAAATAAATCTGCCGAGGTCGGGGTCATAGTAACGACTTTGGAGATAGTAATAGCCTGTTTCGTTATCGTAGTAGTAACCTCGATAACGTAGCGGGTTTATTTCTGCTATTTTTCGGCTTTCCTCATTATCTGCTGAAATTTCAAGCAATTTACCCCATTCATCATAGGTATAGGATGCTATTAAATCGCACTTGCTGTCTGTTATGCCTACGATATCTCCGCTTGGGTTTGTAACGTAATAGTACTGATTCTGATTCAGAATAAAGCCTATCGGCGTATCTCCGTTATACTGGAAATAGATATTATTTGCACCATGCTGGGCAAGCACTCTTCCGTTGAAGGTATTGAAGGTGTAGCCGGGCTTGGTCAGCCTTATGCCGTTTTCGTCGTAGGTATAATTGTATGTACCCTTTTCGGTGGTTACGGATTCAAGCTGTTTGCCGTGTGACCAAGTATAAGTTGAGTCACCATAGCTTGCCAAGTTGCCGTTGGCATCATAGGTCAACGGTATTCCGTTAACTGCTGTTAACTGGTCTTTCCATTCATTATCGTATGCATATGTTGCGGTATTTCCGTCAACGGTTTTTGAGGTGATATTTCCCCTGCTGTCATACTGATATGATGCATTAACAAGACCGCTTGTTGATATCAGCTCACCAAGCTCATTATAGGTGTAGCTGTTGTTTTCGTCACCTATGATATTTCCGTCATCATCGTATGTATTATGGAATGACAAACCGTTTGCATACGCCTTGTGATAGGTATTGCTTTCCTCGTCAAAATACTGCTCTGCAGTTAATGAACGATTCAGGTCGCCTGTTATTGTTTCGGCAACTTTATCTTCATTTTTCTGTACACTGTAACTGAATTCTCGGTCAGTCAGCTTTGTTGCGTACTCTGTTGTGTGTATTTCCTGCTGATTGGTATCGGTATCCTCTTCATCAGGCTCAAGTCCGACATCAATATTTTCACGTTCAACAAATTCATTTACCTGTGTCTTGTATTTAATGCTGTCCTCAGTGATTACAGTTTCAAACGGTGTATTAAAATGTGTTTCGTTGACTGTAGTTACATTGTCTGCTGTTTTAACACTATAATCAAAAATTTTCTGCAGCATTATTGTACGGCTGTCAAAGCTGTAAACATTATCTGAAACAGTAATTGTATTGTGACGCTGACTTTCCAGATTTTTATATGCCAATGACTTGCCTTTTGAAAGAAGTGAAACATTATAAAATGAATTGTTATTTGCAGACTTGAAATACGTTGTGCCGTATTTGTCAGCCGTCTGCTTTTCCTCGTAACCATCGGCATAGGTTTTAAGAGTCACATATTTTGCATCCGGATAAATAACAGAAGAATCGTCGATAGAATACGTATAATCAACGATTGTATTGCCGTTTACTGTTACCTTGTCGCATTTACCGCCGTCTGTGTAATAGTAGTCATAAATATCAAAATGCTTTCTGTATACATTGCCTGTATCTGAATACTCATAATCAGTTGAAATACCAAAGCTGTTTGTTTCCTTGATTAAATCACCGTACTGATTATACACGTAGGTTTTACCTGCTGTTGTGTCACTGTATGCATAAGGCAGGTTATCAAGTGCAGGGTTATATTCGTCATTATCGAGTTCCTGCACAATTCTGCCGTTATTGTCATAAACCGTTCGTTGATAATAATTATCATCTGTTTTGGTTAAAAGCAATCTGCCTGCTGCGTCATAGGTATATTCTGTTTCACTGTCGTTTGACTTTGACCATACAAGCCTGCCGAGGATGTCATACCTGCTCTCGGTTTTAACGATTTGGGTTGCATCATCCTTAACGGTTAAGGTTGTCTGTAAAACCGTGTTACCGTAATCGTCATACTCATAAAGAACAGTTACGTCATTCTCTTCATCATATGATTTGACAAGCAGACCGTTTTCATAGGTATATCGGGTTATATTATAGTAATCAAGATTATTTTGTATTTTGATAAAATAATAGTACTTGTTTTCTATGTAATAATCCTTAACCCTTGCGGTCATCGTCAGATTGCCGAAATCATCATAAACATAATGAATATAATCGTCAGGTGTGATTTCTGTTATTACACGCTTATGGCTGTCATAATAATATTCGGTTGCATCCTTATCCTTGGGCTGCTCACTGAACAGAGTGCCGTCAGCATTATATTTATAGGTCTTTAGCACCTCTCCGTCCCTGCTGATTTTGACTGTTCTTTCATTATCATCATATGTATAAACAGTTTCATCGCCAAGATTGTCGGTTTCTGATATTATCCTGTCCTTGCTGTCATAGGTATAGGAGCTGACCTCTTCCTTTGAATTTGTGGTTGTTATGGAATTTTCCCCGTATTCAAATGCAGTGTATGCGCCGTTATCATAGTGGTATTTTACAACTCTGCCACTGTTGTCATATTCGACTGACATCATACCGCTTTTCGTAATTTTTCCATCTGAATAGGTATAGCTGTCAATTACAACGCCTGTCTGGTCTGTTACGGATACGAGATTGTCATCAGCATAATAATATGTGATAATTCCGCCATTGAAATCAGCAAGAGTTGTTGTATTATTATCACATTTAATTATACATTCCCTGCCTGAATTGTCAACTATTGCTATTCTGTTATTCTGACGTGTGAAATCAAAACTGTTGCCGTAAAAATCAGAAACAGAGGACAAAATAAACTTTTCCCCATTATATTTATAGCCATAAGAGCGGCTGTCTGTTTTTATTGAACAGCCGATAATATGTTCATCCGCGTCATCATAAATCATCATCAGCTTAGCATTGCTGAGTTGTTCTGTATAGCTGTATTTATTTTCTTTAACAAAATATGCCTCACTGAAATCAGGCAAAACAGCTTTAATTAAGCTGCTGTTAACAAACTCGGCAGAGCTGTTATATGAATAGTGCCATTCGCCGTTATCAAAGCTTCTTGAAATATCAAAGGTCAGTGCTTTGTATTTAAGCATCAAATCTGTTGCTGATTCAGTGTAACCGAATTTATCAGCATCGCTTTGCGGTTCATAATCAAGCTTAACTTCATTTGCCTTAGGCGGTATTAATGCAATTATATTGTTATAATAAGAAAGATAAATTGTGTCGGCCCCATCAAGCTTAATCGGGTCAACATATTTGCTCCATGCTCTTGCACCCGGAAAACGGTAATAGATTGTATCGCCTGTTTCGGGTCTTGGGTTATAAAGACAGATGCAGCCGTTCTGAATATAATAATCAGGTAAATGAAACGCCTTATATTTTGCATAACTGATGTTACCCACAGTGTCCTTAACCTTAACAGCAATATAGTTTAATGCGTCCTTTTCAATTTCAAAAACATTGCTTTGCTGCCATGTTTTCCCGTTATCAATACTGTATTCTGCCACACCGGACTGGCTGTCCTTGGCAGTAACAGTAATAATCGTTCTATCATTATCATCCTTAATATCTATATTATCTATAGTAGGTGCTGTTAAATCAATTTTATCAATAGTCACTGTATCAAGCAAAGTGATATTGCCTGCACTGTCCCTTACATATACATAATATGTACCGCTTGCAGCGGCTTTATAGACATTATCTTTTTGCCAAGAATATGTTCCCTCACTTCTGCTGAAGCTATAAGGTGCTTCGTGCAGTCCTGATACTTCATCGTTTCCGTCGGCAGTAATATTTACATACCTTACCCAATCAGAAGGATTCTCTGCCGAAACAAAACCTGACGGCAAAGATTCATCAAACTGATATTCAACTACCTGTGGTTCAGAAATATTACCTGCTTTATCCTTTGAATACACAAAAAGCTTTGTTGCATCCTTTGTAATTGAAAAAGTATTTTCATTCTGCCAGTTGAATTCATTTAATGCACTTGAAAAACTATACTGTGATATACCCGAGCCTTTATCGGTTGAATTTGCAGTTAATACAGTATTTGCACTTACCCAACCGTTATTATTTCCTATAACAGCAGGCGCTGATGGAATATCTTTATCTATTTTATCAATTTTTACAACAGTTTCCTCTGACACATTATCAAGATTATCTCTTGAGGCAACATAAACTGTCGTATTTTCGGAAAAAGATTTTTTATTAGATGTCTGCCATGCATAGATTCCGCTTTCAGTAGAAAAGCTGTAATCCTTGACACCTGATACGGCATCGGCAGAGAATACTGTTAAATCAATATTCTGATTTGTCCAACCATCAGAGCTTAATGAAACATTAGAGATTTCAGGACCTTCATTATCAATATTCGTAATATTGACTGTATAGGTTTTTATGTTATCTGCCTTATCACGTATAGAAACATAAACTGTGCAATTTTCAGAATAACTCTTTGATTCAGCAGTGCCCCAATAGTATTTTCCCTTTTCGGTTGAGAACGAAAAGGGTTCTTTATGAATACCTGCACCGCCTGTATCCGAACCATTAGTAAGATATATTTTCACACTGTCTTTTGTAAATTCGGTTTTATCTACATTTACTTTAACTGTAGGAGCAGTTGTATCGTTGGTATAATTAATTACCGTATAAGGACGCATTGCCGATGTTTCATGCGTTCTTGAGGCGAACGCACGCCATTTATATTCCTGGTCGGCATCCACCTCTTCACCGCTGACAAAAACAACACCATTGTTAGAAGTTCCGTTCACCCATTTTTTTACACAGTTTACTAAATTATAATTATACCAATGAGGACTGTTCGCTTTATCAGCCGAATTACCATTTATATTTTTCCAGTTTGTATTAACTGTATCATCATATTTCGGCATATTATTCCAGTTGATGCCTGTTTCCTTCCAATCACCTTTCTACGCTTGTTTCCACATCCATCAAAACTGTATTTTCCAGCAAATCTCCCGGTGTTGAAAACATGGAAACTTGTTGTGTTATCCTAGAATCAAAGATACCGACAATGGTAACTGTTTCTTGCAATTTTCCAGCTTCTTCATCTCCGCCTGTAATTTGTGGATTCATAGCGATTACAAATTGGTCGCCTAATTTCAGATTGTTTGATTCCGCCAACTCTTTATGGATCAGCACAGCGTTGTGATCCTCGCTGGTAATCTGGCGTCCTTCAATCAACTCAAGGCTGCCACCAGTAAACATATCAGCTTCCGCTGTATTGGTGTAGCCATAAATATTTGCCTGTTTACTCAGTACCGGCTCATTGGCAAACATACTTCCTTCAATACTCTTTAACTTCAAATACTCGCCATCCATCGTTTTCAGATTTGCGGGGCCAATATTCTCTGCATTATATCCGCTTACGCCGGGAACCTCTGCCACTTTATCCGCAATTTCTTTTGTCAGGGATTCTCCCACATACGCCATCGCATAGGAACCGTTCCCAAGATCACGGCGTTCATATTTGCTCTGGTCGCTGTGATCTTCTTTCATGACAAATCCACCGCCTAAAGACTGACGCACATTTGCAGCCGCCTGGTCAGCGGCCTTGCGAATAGATACCCCGGAAATTACAAGTGTACCTACGACTAAGAAAATCATAAACAGCAAGAGCGTCTTGCTCCATTTTCGGACAAGATACAAAATTGTCCTTTTTCCCACATTCATAGAAGTGCCTCCTTTGCTTTGTTTTTCAGTATTTTAGCAGGCATATTTCTCATGGGTATGGAACATAGTTGTCATGGAGTTGTCAAAACACTGTCTGTATATTGATAAACAGATTTTTCGTTTTCTTGGTCTTTCGGCAAAAAAGGCGGCGGCTCTAAAAAGCCACCGCCAGCTCAAATAAGCGTGTCAGTATAGCTGCTGTACGACAGCTTTTTTGCCATCGTGCGGTAGCTAATCACTTATAGCCTGATTGTCTCATGAATATTCAAATCAGGAAGTCAAAACACTCCATGGGTCGTTCTATTTTACGTCCAATCATTATAAAAATCATCCATCCATTCTTCGGAATCTAAGCCATCAGAGGGTGAATCCACACTTACATTGCTTATATCGCTTAAAGTGATTTCACACGATCCGCTTGTGCCATCCCCAACAAGTATGATTCTTGCCGTACCTTTCTCCAAATCAATGGATGTATTCTGTGTACCATCACCTTCTAAAAGAGTGGTAATTTCGTTCTCCTCGGAGACAAGCAGCACTTTGAATTTTCCGCTGGACAGATTTGTCGAAAGGTCAAGGGAAATAGAAGCATCTTCTTGGACATCGAGCATCCAGATGGTATCTTTTCCATTGAACCCTTGAAATTCTCTTTTCAGAGAAGCGTCCGTACTTCCGGTGTCCACACATTTTTGATAGGTATAGCTGTCCTCGTTAGAAAGGATGGAATTGCAGTCATTATATGAGGAATTTCCACAGGCAGATAATACCAATGTAAAAACCAAAGTCAAACAGAATAGTTTAATGATGTTTTTGTGTATCTCAATGTAATCTCTCCTTATTTTATATTAGAACTTCTGTATAGCGGATAAATACACCATACACCTCCATTTTATCAATGGGTCAACCCTATCTTGTTTAATGAAGTCCTCTTTGTATTGGTACGTTGAGATAACTTCATTTTACGAAGCGGTTATTTGTGGGGCAGTTTATTGTAAATCTCATTCCATGCTCATACGGCATAAAGGAGTAAGGGATTTTGTAAGTATCCAAAAGTTTATGGGTGATATATAATCCAAGGCCATTTCCACCAGTTTCCCTGCTGCGAGAATAATCAGGCCGGTAAAACGCTTCAAACAAATGATTTAGGTCTTTCTCTGAAATCGGGACGCATTCATTTTCTACTATGATCGTGCCTTCTGAACAGATAACAGAGACTTTTCCACCACTGTTTGTATAATTCACAGCATTAGAGATAACATTGGAGATTGCCCGCTTTACAGCTTTGACCGGAATATGAACCACCCCGGCTTTTTCTGTTTCAATATAAAATACAATTCCCTTTGAATCTGCAATCAAGCGGTAGGAATTACAGACCTCATGGAGCAACTCAGAAAGCTGGACTTTCTTGATAGGTTCTTCTGGCTGTCCAGTCAATTTAGAGGCGTCAAGCACCTCTTGGATCATAGAAGAAAGCTGCAGCATTTTTTCTTTGCATACAGGGAGATAAGTATCTGTATCTTCAAATTTCCCCACACCTAAAATCATGCTGTCCAGCATAGTGCAAACTGCCGATACAGGCGTTTTCAACTCATGCGAAGCAGCTCGCATGAAGTCTATTTTTGATTGCTCCACTTCGCTAACATGGGCGATTTCTGCGTGCAGATGATCTATTGATGTCAAAAGTTCCTTATAAAGTGCGTTGATATTTTGAGATAACTGTCCGATCTCATCCTTTGTGCGAATTTCACAGACAGCATTTCTCTTTAATAACCTCATTTGCTCTGTAGTTTCTGATATTTTCTTGATTGGTGTAGAAAGCCGTCTGGAATACAAAAACGCCACAATAGCAGAAATAATAAAGCAAATCAACAAGTTAATAGGAAGGATCTCAAGAACAATGCCTTTTGTTTCATTTACCGGCTGCAATGTAACAAGAATAAGCAACGTACAATCTTCGTTATCTGCATTTTGAAACGAAAATTCCCGCTTTACAAATTGTGCTGTTAAGTAGGGAGCCAGGCCATCAATCCCTTGTTCAGCGCCCGTAACATTAGACTGAGCATCATTCGCTTGATCTCCGGGAGAGGCTTGAAAAGAATAATCTTTCCCGTTTCCATTCAGGGCATCTTCAATATAAAAAGAACCATAGACATACTGTTTATCTCCGCAGGTCAAGTTCACAAATGCCTTATTCTTAGCATACCGCTCCAAAACCTTATCTTCCGATAATTCTGAGGATTGTTGAAGCTGCTGTATTATTTCCTCCCCTATGCTTTCCGCAAGACTTTCTTTTTGGTTTGTATAAAAAGCAGGTATCAGAAAATACATCAACCCATGCCCAATTAACGTAATGATAATCATTAACATAAGGGTATAACAAAAAGTTTTTGGAAATAGTTTCATCGCACAGCCTCAAATTTATAGCCGATTCCCTTTACTGTTACAATACAGTCCAATCCTAACTTTTTACGAAGTCTGCCGATATATGTGTCAATCGTCCTATCATTCAATGGAACATCTATCCCCCAAATAGAATCGAGAATTTGATCTCTGGTCAACACAACTCCTGTATGATCCACCAGAATTTTCAGCAACTGCACTTCTTTGGGTGAAATATCAATCAGCTTTCCTGCCTTTTCTGCTGAAAAGCCGGAGAAGTCCACTATAATATCTTTATAACTCCAAATATTTGCTGGTCCCGTTTTTCCAATACGCCGAAGAAGCGCCGTAATCCTTTTTCCCAGTAAAACGATGGAAAACGGTTTCGTTACATAATCATCTGCCAGATTGTCAAAACTCATAATCTGTGTATCCATGTCGTCCATCGCTGTGAGCATAAGAATTGGTATGCTGCTTGCCTGACGAATCTTTTTCAAAACATTCAGACCGTTTATTTGGGGAAGCATGATGTCCAAAACAACCAGGTCTATCTCTTTGCTATTGAACAACTCTAAAGCCTGTTCTCCATCGTATGCTGAAAACACGATGTGGCCCATATCCTGCAAATACTCACAAACAGATTCGTTTGTCAGGACATCATCTTCTACTATCAATAAGTTTGCCATTTCATCACCCTTTTTTATTTAGATATTAGCATTCCAATGTGTCATGTATATGAATTTTCCATGGATAACGAGAAACTTTGTCAAGTAAGGCAGTAGACTCCACACAGACACGCCAATAAGTATATCAAATTTTCTGAATAATTTCCATATATGCTTATGAATGTTCTTTTTCCTGTGTCCTTTCCGCAGACGGTCCCAGCAGATAGTCAATATTGGCCTTCACATTCTGCAGCTCCCGCATTTCTTCCCGTACCTGCTTATATTCCGCATAGGCTTTTCTCTTGGCCTCCAGCACTTCGGCATATTCTTCCCGCAGAGTCTTTACGGTAGGCAGCTTCTCCACTCCCAGGCTGTCAAAATATTTCTTCGCTGCCTGGTGGATCAGGATGTCAGCCTCATGCTCGGCCCGGAATTTTTTGCTGTAACCGGCTTTTCGATACGCAATGTAGACAGATCTCGTCTTAGAGTAATTGACGATCTGTTTCTGCAATTCTCCATTTTGAGATAAACGGCTTTCCATATCCTTGATCTGCGTGGAAAGCTCATTAAACCGGGAAGTCGTAGCCTGGGCCTTTGCTTGAAGGTCCTCATAGCTCATATCCCCATGCTCTTTCAGGTAAGCCACAGCTTTCGCAAGCTGCTTCACATTGAACACTTTGGCACAACGCTCATAACCGGCACCTTTACCGGCCCGCATTGCGGCGTCAATATCAATCAGCATCCTCACCGAAGAATTGGACCGTTTGGGCTGAACAGAGGGAATATAGGTTCCGGCGATCCTTTCCCGTATTGCCTGTTCAGTATAATCTCCTTTTAGCGTATTGCAGCGGGTTCGGCTCTTTTGCCCTGGAACACGGAAATTGATAGATTTCCCGCGCCGGGTGACTTCCACACCGGACGCTTCCAGAATTTTCAGGAAATCCTCAAAGGTGGAGGGGTGCTGCTCCAGGGCGGCGTCAATGGCCTGACGGATCTGATTCTGAAAGGAAAGCGGTTTGTTTCCATCACCCAGCCATTTTCCATAGTGGCCGCGGCTGGGCTTGGGATCTTCGACAATAGAAAGGCCATGCTCCAGACACAGCTTATCGCTGATCCGGCGCAAAGCCCAGGAGGAACCCCAAAAGTTGCGGAATTTCCTGGTAGACTCCAGATTTACCGCACTCACGATGATGTGATTATGGACATGGTGCTTGTCTATGTGCATGCAGACAATACCTAAATAAAGGTTCTCAAAACTACTGGCAAGCAATGCAATCTTACGTAAGATTGCGTATTTAGCAGGATTTCCGTTTCCGGAATTCCTGCTAAATGCTTGTTGGTGACATGTCCCCAAACCCCTGAGATCATCACCTGCGGTGATGGCTGCGCGTTCCGTTGGAACGC
>ERZ808051.1175-NODE-1175-length-19246-cov-4.570765_pt1 | contig 19246 bp, 21 predicted proteins | sample MGYA00380199_ERZ808051 | MGnify/ENA primary metagenome ERZ808051 (study PRJEB31490, sample SAMN06133391) | mouse gut metagenome | isolation source: J11 | host: mice | place: China: Chengdu | collected 2015-05 ...
AGTGGACTGCTAAAAGCGTTAGCAACTCTAATGGAGTTACTACACAAATGGCTATGTGGAAACGCATAGCCATTTTTTACGAGGAGAAATATGCAGACAGATTTTAACTTATACAAGGTGGATATGAAATATATCCGTAATTTACATAATATAGATGATAAAGTGCTTTCAGTTTCGCCACAGACGGGAAAAGATAACAGGGTTTTTGTCGGAATTGTTATTATTTGCGGTATTCATAAATATTGTATACCACTTTCATCACCAAAAGATAAACATAAAAAAATGAAGAACTCTATGGATTTTTCAAAGATTGAAATAAATGGGAGGCTTTTAGGTGTCCTGAATTTTAATCTAATGATACCTATTGAAGAAGAACAATTACAGCTTGTTGATACAACCATTTTTAAGAGAGATAGGGAAAACATCAAATATTATAAGCGAATGTGTGTTCAGGAATTAGAATGGTGTCGGAGCAATAGTGAAGTAATCTGTAGAGGCGGTCATATTCAAGCGGCTCATCTATTGCTAAGGCATCTAAGGCACATTGGGAGCAGGGAGTAGTCTTTAATCCATCTTCAGCCTTAATGCAATCAATCTGCAGAAGATATCCGTCAAAGATTGTTACATCAACACTATTATGGTACATATTGTATTCTGCATATATAAATTTCATATCTTATCAGTCCTTTGCTGATTAAATTTTCGGAGAAATTTAAAAAAGCATTTCAATCAATTCTTCCTGCCCAATTATTTCTGTGTTATAATTTGTTACAGCTTTTTCTTTCCCTTGTTTTTGGCCTTATGAGGGTTCGTAACACGAGTGAAAAGGATATAACACAATGGAAAGCATAAGGACAAACTATTTGAGATATCCGGCAAAACCCATTATGAGACAATTTATCACTGTAAAAAATGCGGCACCCGCCGGGCTTTAGCTGCTCCTGATTTTCCGATAAGAGGATATTTAACACAGCGGTAACTTCCAGTCCTTGACAGCCCCCGACCTGATGGCATATGATATTAGTACATAACGATCGAAAAAGGAGGCTATCATGTCAGTCTACGAATTGAAAAACAGTGAAATCGCCATTGGGGTGGAAAGCCTGGGGGCCGAGTTAAAATCCCTAAGGAAGCTGGATACGGGCACAGAGTACATGTGGTGCGCAGATGCCAGATACTGGAACCGGACCTCCCCCATCCTGTTCCCTTTCGTGGGAAGCGCAAAAGACAAGAAATACCGTACCAAAGGACAGACTTACACCATGACCCAGCACGGCTTTGCCAGGGACATGGAATTTGAGCTGCTCTCCCGGACGGAAACCGAGATTTGGTTCGGACTCCACTCCAGCCAGAAGACGCTGGAGAAGTATCCTTACGACTTCTTCCTGAAGCTGGGCTACCGGATCGAGGGCTGCAGGGTCTGCGTCCTGTGGCAGGTAGAGAATCCCGGCCGGGAGATTCTGCCTTTTTCCATCGGCGGACATCCCGCTTTTAACTGCCCCATTGACAAGGACACAGCGCGCAGCGCCTATTTCCTGGATTTCGGCAATGTGGACCAGGTAGTCAGCACCAAAATCAGCAAAAACGGCCTGGCCCTGGACGGCAGGGAATCCTATGTACTGGAGGACGGCATACTGCCTCTGGGGGATCATCTGTTTGACCACGATGCTTTGGTCATCGAGGACAGCCAGACGGATACTGTGTCTCTGTGCAGGCCGGATAAGAGCAGCTATGTCAAGGTTACCATGGATGCCCCCCTGTTCGGCGTATGGTCCCCCGCCGGCGACCCGGCCACGCCTTTCGTGTGCATAGAGCCCTGGTACGGCAGATGCGACAGCGAGGATTTCACAGGAACCCTGGAAGAGCGCAAATGGGGGAATCGCATCGCCCCCGGCGAAATCTGGGAGGCTTCCTATACTATCGAAATCGCCTGAGATCACAATAGGGCTCTGGGCAGCAGAAAGTCCGCCAATCCCGCGCGTTGTCCGATTCATTTCGAGACTGGCCCGGGAAAGCATTGTAATACAATCAACAACCTCGCGGCATCCGCTTGACCCATTGCCCGCGGGAATCAAACTATGACGGAAAAGGAGTAGCAATCATGGACAAAATTACGGAAATCAGAAATCTCTGCCAGGAAAAGCAGATCCGCATGATCGATTTCAAGATGACGGACATCGACGGCCGCTGGCGCCACATCACCATCCCGGTGGAGCGGTTCGGGGAGGATACCTTTACCTACGGCATCGGCTTCGACGGCTCCAATTACGGCTATGCACCCATTGAGAAAAGCGATATGGTGTTCCTGCCGGATCCCTCTACCGCCTATGTGGATCCCTTTGCATCCGTGCCCACTATAACCATGTGCGGCAATGTATGCACCATCGGCAAAGGAGAGAACAAGCCTTTCGACCAGTATCCCAAGAACGTAAGTCTCCGCGCCGTGGAATACATGAAAGAAAGCGGTATCGCCGACCGCATGGTGATCGGACCTGAGTTCGAGTTCTATCTCTTCGACAGCGCCCGCTTCCAGGTGACGCCCAGGCAGTGCGGCTATCGCATCGATACCAGGCAGGCGGACTGGAACCACAGCCTGGACACCCCGGGCAACAACGGCTACGAGGTATCCCACAAGGGCGGCTATCATATCTCGGCCCCTCAAGACGTGGGCTATGACCTGCGCAGCCGCATGTGCATGATGATGGAAGACTGGGGCATCCGGGTAAAATACCACCACCATGAGGTGGGCGGTCCGGGCCAGATGGAAATTGAGGTGGAGCTGGACGATATGCCCTCCATGGCAGACAATACCATGATCATCAAATACATTATTAAGAACCTGGCAGCCCAGGAGGGCAAGACCGCCACATTCCTCCCCAAGCCCATTCACCAAGAGGCCGGCAGCGGCATGCATGTACATATGCTGCTGTTCAAGAACGGATTGCCCCTGTTCTACGATGAGGAGGGATATTCGTCTTTAAGCCAGACGGCCCATTATTTCATCGGCGGGCTGCTGAAGCACATTGCCTCCCTGTGCGCCTTTACCAATCCCTCCACCAACTCTTTCAAGCGCCTGGTGCCGGGCTTCGAGGCTCCGGTAACCGTAGGCTACGCCACCTCCAACCGCAGCGCTGTGATCCGGATTCCGGCCTACGCCAAGTCCCCGGAGACCAAGCGCTTCGAGCTGCGCAATCCGGATGCCACGGCCAATCCCTATTACGCCTATGCGGCCATCCTCATGGCCGGCTTAGACGGAATCGAGAACAAGATCGACCCGGCGGCAAACGGCTGGGGACCTTACGACTTTAACCTCTATACCCTCTCCGCGGAGGAACAGAAAAAAATCCAGGGCCTGCCCAAATCTCTGGATGAGGCTCTGGACGCCCTGGAGGCTGACCATGGGTATCTCACAAAGGGCGGCGTGTTCCCCCAGAGGCTGATTGATATCTGGGTGGCCAGAAAGCGGGAGGAGTTGCGCCAGATGGAGCAGATTCCCCATCCGGCGGAGTTTCAGAGGTATTATGATCTGTAGGTCTGCGCGGTGAGTCGGAGTGTTTACTATTGACCGGCAGCGTAAAACCGCAATGCGCACATAATTGCATCATGAGAATAGGAGGTAACATCATGAAAGTCTTACTGATCAACGGAAGCCCCCGTCCAAAGGGCAACACTTCCATCGCCCTGCAGGAGATGGAGAAGACCTTTGCCATGGAGGGCATCGAGACGGAGACCATACAAATCGGCATGAAAGACATCCGGAGCTGCATCGCCTGCGGCAGATGCGGGGATCTGGGGAAATGCGTGTTCGATGACATCGTAAATGAAGTCGCCCCGAAATTCCAGGAATGCGACGGCCTTGTAGTGGGAAGCCCTGTATACTACGCCTCTGCCAACGCCACTCTGGTGGCTTTCCTGACCAGGCTCTTCTACAGCACCCATTTCGACAAGACCATGAAAGTCGGCGCCAGCGTGGTGGCGGCCAGGAGGGGCGGGCTTTCCGCCACCTTTGACGAACTGAACAAATTCTTCACCATCAGCGGCATGCCCGTAGCCTCCAGCCAGTACTGGAACAGCGTCCACGGCAGAGGGCCGGGGGAGGCGGCCCAGGACGAGGAGGGGCTACAGACCATGCGCACCCTGGCAAAGAACATGGCTTTCCTGATGAAGAGCATCGCCCTGGGGAAAGAGACCTATGGCCTGCCGGATAAAGAGGAGCATCTCTGGACCCATTTCATCCGCTGAGGCAATTTCTCGTCGGGGCGAAAGCCCACCGGAAAAATTTCCGAAAGAGCCCCCCATATGAGCAGCCCCTGCAGGGAAATCAAAGAAGCCGATGCCACCCAGAAATATATCCGAACCATATATGGCATCGGCTTCCGGCCAGGATAAGCCTCCTCTCTTCACGAGATTGCAGACATACAGCCATTTTCCAGTTTATATATGGCATCGCACAGATAGGCAATGTCATCACGATTGTGGCTTGCCAAAAGAATGAGCTTTCCTTTTCTCTTTTCTTCCAACAGCAGTTCCCTCACTTCCATGATCCCCTGTCCGTCCAGACCATTCATGGGTTCGTCCATGATCAGGATAGGCATTTCCTCCATCAGTACCTGCGCAATGGCCAGGCGCTGCTTCATACCCAGAGAATACTTTGCAACTTTTTTTCTGCTATGATAGTCCAGCCTCACCGCGGACATAACATCCTGTATCCGCCGGGAATCTTTCCTGTGCAGAAGCCCGTAGAGAAACTCCAGGTTCTTCCGTCCGCTATACTGCCCGATGAAAGCCGGCTCTTCAATGGTAAAGGCAATGTTGCGGGGCATGTCGTCGCCGATGCCCACTGCCTTTCCGTTAATCAAAATCTCTCCTTCCGTGACTGCATAAAAGCCGCAAATGCACTTAAAAAGCACCGTCTTGCCTGAGCCATTGTGACCTACAAATCCGGTAATGCTGCCCCCTGCAGCTTGAAAGGAAATATGGTTCAGGGCAATTCCCTCCTTAAACTTTTTTGACACATCCGCCACTTCCAAACAACACTCCTGCATGATGTTACCTCCTGTTATTTTCCTGTGTGCGCTCTACCCTGCGCCTGGCCATGAGCAGTTCAAACAACGTCAGCAAAAGAAGCATAGTTATCATATAGCCTGGTTTCGGCTGCTCAGGGTTCAGGATATTGTAATGTTTTTCCAGCTGTATCCAATTTGTCGGAGAATAGGGAATAAGGCTTCTGAACCGTACCGCTGCCAGACCCAAAAATATTATGAAGCTTCCTGCTGCGGCTCCTGCGGCCCTGAAATAAAAATTCAGCCAAAAGACCAGCATCCCCATCATTCCCAATAACAGTCCCAAGATAATGAATGCAAGAGCATTTGCTTCCAGGGGTTCGTAATTGGAGAGCACCAAATAGGGCACGGTGACATAGATATCATACCCGGCAGCTACGCCGCCCGACAGCATTATCCAGCCTCTTCCCCAGTTGGCGCTCCACTGAGCCACTCTGCAAAGAAGCAGATTCTGGATAACCAGCAGAAAGACAGCATAAATCCATCCAAAGCTGATCAGGTACAAGCCCTGAGCCACCGCCCACCGGGACACTCCAATCCGTGCAATGGAATACCTTTCCCTCTCCCTGTCCAAGGGTAAGTTTGACACTGCAAAAATGTATATCAGCAGAAAACTCAGCACTACATATTTATTGGTCCAAAGAAATGCGAATCCCCACTGGCTCAGCCTAACGTCCAAGTCAAGGCAATACTTCCTTAATCCCGTTAAAAACGCATCCATAGTCAGCACCGTCAGAATTAATACGGACAGCATTCTCCAGGATACAAGGTTTCTGTGAAGCAGATGGCGATAATATCCCCAAATACTATACATGATATATTTTCCTCCTTATAGACCAGAGCGTTGTACGAAATAAGAGCAGATACAACAGCATCGCCGCCATCAGTGCATACATGAAATTCTGTATATCTGTCATCCATATCCTGGTAACTCCGTCAAATATACGCGCAAGGTTCAGACAGGCAATATCCGTTATATTTCGAAAGTGGAAGTTCACCACATAGAACACTGCCAGCGGAACACTGAACATAATCGACAGATTCTGCAGCCAGACAGACACCAGCAGCACCGCCTGACACAGCACTCCGCAATAAAGCGCTTTCTGCAAAGAGACCAGCAGAAAATATATCATATACTGTTCCTCTTCAATGAAGCCTTTGTACAGCATGGTACCCGGCAGAGCATCCAGCACCCCCGGCAGACAGACCGGATGTCTGATGGAATAAAGAATTATGAATATCAGCTTTCCCATCAAGAACGCCGCTACAGATGAAGCCACTGCCGCAGCGGACTTTGAAAAAACATATCCCCCCACATCCACGCGCCCCAGCACATTGCGGATATTGCCATGAAGAAAGTCCTCATAAAAGCAGGCGGAATAAGGCAAAACGCCTGCAATGAGAGCCAGAAATATCAAGCTTCTGTCATGCATGTACACAAACATATAGATCGTTGGACCAGGGTGTCCGCAGAATAACAGCGTTATATAGCACACAGACACCCCTATCGCCACGCTTAATGCAAATCTCACAGAAAGGAACGCCCTTTCAAAATCAATTTTAAGCATCCTCCAAATATCGCTGTTGTTTAAAGCTCCCATAACGCATCTCCTGTCACGGCATCTATCATTATGGCAAACGGAGCACTGATTCCCTCTTCCCCATATGTTTTTATCCCATAAAAAATCCATATAGGCTCCATCCGATATTCCCCACTCTTTTCTTTCACACCAGTTACGCGCAATGCTATATCCGTAATCTTAATAGCATAATTTTCTGCTGCTGCCTCTGTAATCCGCGCATAACGTTCAAGAACCTCTTCAAACCCCAAAAGCGCCTCTCTCTCCTGGCTGTATCGAATATCATAGACCTCAGTCATATTTATCTGCAGGAATCTTTCTTTATTCAACACCAGATTGTGGCTTCCCCGATTCAGAATATCCGCATATGATGTCAGCATGTACCCATGTGTCACAGGAATCCCATTACACATCTGCCAGACCATACAATAGTAGCTGTCATCATTTCTGCTCCACTTATAATCAGGCTTTGTCTGACTTCCGTCTGAGCACAATTCCAGGGCTTCCCGTTCCATTATCCTGTAATCCAAGGTATTGTGCACAATATGCAACTTACTCTCCACCCCATATGTCTGGAACAATTCCTCTATACGCCTGTCACAGTCCGACAATGGAAAATTCGGCAAGTCCTGATCTATCGTGTAGGCTCCCTGGTTGCAGTCCTCCGTGGCCTGATTTCGATATGCCATTCCGATATAGGAGGCTGTACGGCAATATAAGGAAAATTCTGGATATTCTTTCGAAAAGTTCAAACAAAGATCATCTTCCCCCAAGTACTGCCTGTCAGACTCATATTCTTCTCCCTCGTAAGGATGATAATACTCCTCTAATAAAGCAAGTATGGATGTCTCCGGCACTTCCGCCATCCGGGCAGATGCCTTTTTGAAGCCCTCCTCCCTGACCGTATCGGGTACGTTAATCGCGGCATCTATCTGGTTTTGTCCGTTTATGTCCGCTTTATATTCATATGGAATATCCATCGCATAAGAACTGCTCTCTTCCCCGGGAACCTCTTGGTCAGAAGATGCTTCTGCTTCTTTGCTTTCCCCTGCTTTCCCGGCAAAAAATCCATTGTTCTCCAAAACCACAAAAATAATAGTTATTATAACACAGACCAATAATCCGTATTTCTTCATCCATTTATTCATTGCTGCACTTTACCTCCCTATTTGCGGCACATTATGGTTCCTCCGTTTTACGCATGGGAACATACTTATTCACGGCAATTGGTATTAGGATGCAACTTTCCTTAGGGTGTCCATCTGCCTGATACTTGGAAAGTATCAGATGTCACTTCACCCTCAGTATCGCATCCCATTAGCTGGTATGTTGCTCCCTTTACTCCTGTTCTATGATATGCCATTGTCTTTCTCACATTCTCTTCCCCAGGTTCAATACCGGTAGCATATGTATATGAAGATGTACCTTTTTCATTATACACCTCGGCCCAAATTCTACCTGTTCCAACAATGGAGGTCGGTGTAATATAAGCCGTCTGCTCATTATCAGCTTTGGTGGCTTTCCAGACATTCGGATCGCAATAGTTCTTATCAAGAACAAATGCAAACATCTTTGTCTCCGCGCATACTGTCATGCTTCCCATTGTCAGACACATTAATGTCAACAATAAACTTAACTTTCTTTTTTTCATCTGTTTTACCTCCAGTATTTTCTCGCAATATTAAGATATTGGCAGCAATGAAAATGGATTTAGAACAAAATGAGCATATTATATTTCTGCTTCTAATTGTTTATATGACCTTTATATCTTTATATTTGGCCTCAGGTTTATATAATGTCCTATATTCAAGGTCAATTTTGCGGTTTTCAAGGTCACGCCATAATTTTGTTTTTATTTATAATATAATAAAGTTACAGTTTACAACCAATGTCATTTACTTAAGGGGCATCTATGGTTCAGAACAGCATGAACTGCTCCGGCTTCTGTTAACTTAATGGGATAAGACAGCGCTAAAGCCCAAGACGGCATCAGAATAAGGATGGTACAGGAATGGCTGAAGCATAAAAACGCATGGCTGGCAGGAAAAGGGCATGGCAAACAGCCGAAAGCATATTTTCCAAAAAAAGATGCTTTCATCCGTCAAAAGGTGTATAATAAGGTTTGTGGAGGTTCCTGCCCGGTTTTAATTCCGGTAACAGAAACTGATGGGAAGCTTGAACCGATGCTGGCGGGCAAAGGTCTTTCCGGGCCTGATAGGTTCGATATTCTGGGCTATCAGGCCCTCCACATCCATTTCCGCCCTGCCGTCATGGATCCGCAGGAAATCCCTGCAGGTCTTGAAAGCTTCCGCAAAGTTCACCTGGTATTCATATTTCCTTCCCCCGCTGTCAACTGATACCCCGGATATGATGGTGGATCTGAAATTGTGCAGGATAGCACGCGCCCATATTTCCTGGACGATGTACTCATATTTTTTTGAGTGGAACGCTTTCAGACATAATGGATATTCAGGTCACGGAATGCATTCTCCTCGTTCCATCTCAGGTGGTACAGTTCCCTGAAATCCTCAAAGTCGAATTCGAGTTCCGGGAGGTTTGTTATGATGTTCTCAAAACTTCCGGGTGAGATTTCGAACCTGACGACACGCAGGGAGATGTCGTATTCGTTGCGGCTTTCATCCAGGTAATCAAAAGGGACAGCCTTGCATATGTGCCTGTAGCGTTCAGACAGCAGCGGGCGTGAGCGTTTCTTTTTGGACTGGGTTCTGGTCAGTATGCGTTCCGCACGGCAGTCCATTTCCTTAAGCCCCACGGCCTTGCGCCCGAGTATGCCACCCAGCCTTTTGTCATTGCAGCGGATGAGGAAGAACTGCCCGTTCTCAATGACATGGGCAAAGTTATTGTAGGAAGCGTAGCCCATATCGGCGAAATATATGGTGGGTGGGCCGTCGCTGGCGGCAGCATCAACCATCTCACAGAAAGCGGCATATTCGTTCCTCTTCCTGCTAGGCTGGACCACGAGGTTGGTGAACCTGCGGTCGAGGATGGAATAAAAGGCATTGATGTGAACCTGGTTGAAGCCCCTTGTAGATTTGCCGTTAGGTTCAAAGAAAGTGTCGGCATCGTCCGGATTGCGGAAGATGTCGGCAGCAGACCCGTCACAGGCAATGAACTGGTATTTCCCATTGTAAAAGTTCTTTTGCAGCCTGCTGTTAAAGGTGAACAGAAGGTTAGCGATGGCAGCGCCGGTAAGCTTCCGGCGCTGCCTGTAAAAAGCAGCCTTTGATGGGGCCTGCGTGGTGCGGCCGAAATAACGGTAAAGTTCTTCTTTGATACAGTCGCCTCCATGGTGAGGAGCATCATCAGGGTGTCATGGAACCCCATTTTCCGGTTTCTGGTGAAGTCCCTGCCGGGGTTGACGGCATACTTCCCAGGATTGGCGGCGATTTCGTTGACTGCCGCCAGGAGCAAAGCTTTGATGACATCAGAATTTTTCATAAAGTGCCTCCTTGATCAGGTGAACTTAAGTAAATGACATTGGTTTATAAAGCAACCTAAAAAATAGACAAGTATTTATAAACGGAAAGGATTCTCATGCTTCAGTATGTATCAAAAAATTTAACGGATAAACTGATATATTATAAGATAATCGACTCCGGAATGGCGGATATATATCAGTATGGCTTTGAGTTATGGCTGTCTACCCTACTGACTTCATCCACTATTTTGCTAGTTGCCTGCCTTATGGATTCTTTATTCTTTGGCTTCCTTTATTTTTGCATAACCATTCCATTACGGATGACAACAGGAGGATACCACTCACCTACATACTCAGGTTGCTTTCTGATCAGTAATGCAACATACATTGCCGTATCTCTTCTTACCAAATATCTCTCCGCCCTGATTATGTATTACTCATTTTGGTTTGTATTGTTGTCTGGAAGCACTTTATACATATTAGCAAATTGTCCTGTAAAAAATCCGCACCATCCGGTCAGCGCCAAAGTTTTAAAGAAAAACCGGCTAATTGCAATACTATATTTATTGATTCTATGCTACCTGATGGTATTGTTTTATATCATGCTACAGCAATCATACATACTCAATTTTATAGTTATTACAGTATTATCTGTAGCCATCCTAATACTGCCAACAAAAAGTAGAAAGGAGGATCCTAAATGAACATAATTGCCTTTTGGGAACTTATGGCAAAAATAGCTTCCTTTATGGCTAAGCTAGGTGCTGGTACAGCCTCTGCCTTAAATAATTACCAGCCCAGACTTCCTCAACACTTAAGCCCGGAAAAATAATAAAAGGTTGGAAATGCTCCCCCTTTTCGGAGTCGTTTCCAACCTTTTTACCTCAAATATTTATCATTATATCTACACCAAACTCTCCGGCCTGTTGCTTATACTCTATACTCCCTTCATACTTTTTCACCACGCTTTCTATGCTCTGCGTCCCCCAGCCATGGTATCGTTTATCCTGCTTATGTGTCCTAAATCGTCCGTTTTCTCTTCTGGGCATCTGGCTGCAGTCATTCCATACCTGAATCAGCAGCATCCCCTGCATTTTTTTAATGACTACACGAACCTCTTTTTCTGCCGCTTCCAGCGCATTTTCCATCAGATTTGCAAAGAGAGCGCATAAGTCTCTATTTTCCACATTCATATCATAGGGCAGGATCTGCGTTTGCATTGACACCAAAACTCCTTTATTTTCTGCCTGCCTCTCCAGTTCGCTCAATATTACATCAATGGTCTCAATCCCGGTTCTTTGTTTCATGAAACGCGGTTTCTCTGCTTTGGTCAGGCTTTCAATGTATTTCATTGCCTGCTCTGTCTTTCCCTCCTCCAGCATATAATGTACAACTTTCAAATGATGGAACATATCATGATACTGTTTTGCATTAGAATGATAGAACTCGCTCACCTGCGCATATTTGTTATCTAACATCCTGTTCTGGTCATCTAATATCCGCATTCTTTCCCTCATCTGTCTGTTTTTTACCGTATAATACCCGAAAGCGATTCCTCCCGAAACCATTACCAAGAAAAAGTACCACAATATGTTAAGAGTAACATTAAAGCTTTCCAGCATCTGACAAAAGATAAAGGGAAATCCAATCCACCATATCACTAATATATAAGTCAGATATCTCATATAGGATAATTGCACTTTTTTCTTTTTTATCGCTGTATATAGCAAATAACAGATGCCCCACCAGACAGGTCCCATTATAAGCTGATAGGCAATACGAATCCATCCCTGTTCCGCAGTTGTCTGACGTATTAATACGTCCCCTCCAATCATGCCCGTCAGCGACACTTCCATTCCCCCGACAGCCGAAAGCAGCGCAAAATATCCTCCAACTACCGCAATGGCATTAAATATATCACAATTCCAAAAAACACAGGCAAGTACTGTATTCACTCCCAGGAGAACCAAAACTGTATACACCGAGACCAGAACATATTGATTCATTATAAATATCACCAGAACCATTACTGCCATCATCGTCCCGGGAAGCAGCCATTTATTGTCTCTCAAAAAGTGTTTTCTCCTCTCATAAAGCAGATCCACCAGCCTCCATATCCAAAAAGCCTCATTAACGGTACAAATAATATCTACCACCTCTGCCAGTATTGCTGTCATTGCAGCCCCTCTCCGCTTACCCAATATTTCCTCAGCCTGTCTTTTAATTCCGCGATTCTTTCCCGTCCTACTCCTAATTGCGTCCCGTCTGCCAGGATGATGCCCTCTCCAGTAATCCTAAGTATTTGTGCCAGATTTACGATGCACCCCCGATCTACCCATGCAAAGTCTTCCTCAGGCAGCTCTTTATACACCTGCCTGAGGGTCTTGCGCACCTTGGTATGCTCTCTGTTTGACTTTTCTATATAGGCGTATTTCTCCCAATGCCAGATATACGTAATGCTCTTAAGCGGTATTTTTTCCAGCATCTTCTGGTTTTCCGCAATATAGAATTTGCCCTCTCTCTTTAAAGCCAGCCCTAATGCATCCTCCACTGCAGCAGGCAGCATATTTCCAGCATTTCTTTTAGGAATAAAGCGGTATGGCTGTACTTCAAAAGACTTATATACATATTGCTCATAAGACGTCACAAAAATAGTAATTGCATCTGGAAGGTACTTCTTAACTTTATTCGTCAGCTCTATCCCATTTATGTCCGGCATTTCTATATCCAAAAGAAGAATATCGTAATATCTCCCTTCTTCCACCTCATAAAAAAGGGAACTGCTATTATGAAACATCTCTTTCCTGCATGTCACTTTCCTTTTTCTGCAGCATCTTTCCACCAGCCAACTGACTCTTTCGGCTTCTTTCACATCATCATCACAGATCGCAATACAAATCATATCCCGTTCCCCTTAAGTTATATCTTTTATGAACCTAAAGCTTTTCTTATCCCTCAAATCTATAGATTCGCTTCCGTTCCAGATCCAAAAGCCATGCCCCCTCTTTCAGTACCAAAAGTTCAAAGACTGCCCCATTCCTCCCTTTCCGGTAAAATTTACAGCCATGTATCCCATAATTAACTCTATACAAAATGTCTTGAATCACCCATCTGATGTTCTCTTCTTTTACAGCGCTCCTGGGCCATCTTCCCAAAGCCTCCCCCATCTGTGAGGCGTTCGGCTTCAACCGATGTTCCATTTCGCTATAAGCCTTTGCTGTCTGGCAGGCGGCTTTTGCACACATAACATCTCCAGTTTTCTGATAGCAGTCAGTCAGCCACTCTATAGTTTCCTGTATCAGTTCATATGGAGATCCTCCTGTAATTCCATAGGCCTCTGCCGCCAGCTTTATAACCTCTGGTTTTTGAATCGCATCTTCTATCTTCAAATTCTACCATTTCCTTTTCCTGTTTGCAATTACAAACACAATCAACTTCTATCGTCTTCCAGAATTTTATTTCTTAATTATAGTCCTAGATAGAGTTAATATGGAGAATTAACCCCGAAATCCACAAATTTGACCTCAATTATGCATGTAAATAACTCACGTCATGCCGGTATACTACCACATTCAAAAAGGAGGCCAGGCAGAGAAATGGTTGCCGGACTTCCAGACATCCGGGCTTGTATTGTCTGCGACAGATGCACTGAGCATTTCATCCGCTGATGCCAAGATGCAAAGACATCGCAGACACACGATTTATGTGATCGGACCCGAGTTCAAGTTCTATCTCTTCGACAGCGCCCTCTTCCAGGTGACGCCCAGGCAGTGCGGCTATCGCATCGACACCAGGCAGGCCGACTGGAACCAAAGCCTGGACACCCCTTTCAACAACGGCTGCGAGATATCCCATAAGGGCGGCTATCATATCTCGGCCCCTCAGGGCGTGGGCTATGCCCTGCGCGGCAAATCCATGGGCAGTCAGAATTTGGGCCAGAATCGCAATATCGGGGACAGACACCTGTCCCCGATATCCTATACCCGGCAATCCTGCTTTCAAGGCAGCCTGACTGCCGTCGATTACATGTCTGTCTGCTTTTTGATCCAACTGCTCCAGTCCGACATCTTTTATTGCCTGCCTTTATGTATCCGCAGGGAGTCGGAAAGCTTTGACACTGAAAGAAAGAGACTTTGGCAGTTCCGCCGTTAATTCTATCTCCCCTGTCTCCAACAGACCTTTCACCTGACTTCGGGACAATCCCAGAACCGCGGCAATCTGCTTTTCCCAGCGGATCTTCCATTGATAGGGATTTGTTATTGTGATCAGAATCCGCTCTCCAATTCCACTGTTTTCTGTGGTTTCATGCCGCTTCACAAAGTCATAACGCAGGCTGTCCGGATCAATGTCCGCTTTATTGGCCCGAAATAACCGCAAATCTCTGCCATACATTTCGGCAAGCTGTTCCTCATTATCCAAAAAGCGCTGATATTCTTCTTTTGATATGGAAGACACTTTCTTCCGTTCATAAATGGCAAGATTGAGCGTATGTTTGCACTCTTCGCATTGATAGATCAGCCAGACGTCCAGTTTGTTCCCATTGGCATTGACGCGGAATTTCTTTGTGTTTCCGTAATGGGTCTTTCTGCCGCATTTGGGGCAGCTTTTGGTTATCCAAAAGGAATCTTTCAGAGTAATTTCATACTCCAGTTTCTTGAAATAGCACATTTGCATCTCCTGCTCTTTTTACGTCGCGATGCATGAACTATTACATGATTTCATTTTATTTGCAATAGCCATGCTATGCAAAATGAACGGGTGTAGTCATAAAATATCTCTCTCCTCTCTTCATAGTTTCTTTCAAAATATCGCAGTCAGTCTCCCTTTCTGGCTATCATAATCGTTGCGCTGCCATCCAGGACTTTTTCAATTATAAATCCTGCGTCTCCCAGTAATTCTGTTTCGTGTTCCAAGGTCAGAGGAATGTCAAAGTGCACATAGCAATTCTCCGGTATGGCGGAGCGCTTTCGTCTGTCCAGATATACATCCCGCAAAAGCTCCTCTTCTTCACTGCAGCAGGCAATGTAGTCTCCCAAGATAAAAAAGCCGTTTTCTTTCAGACTGCAGTAAATCCTCCGATATAATTCCTTTTTGCGTTCCGGCAGAAAATGATGCAGGCTCTCGAAAGAAATAACCGCATCCCATTTACCATGCCCAAAATCATACTGAAAATAGTCCTGACATATTGCGGTAAAGGGTTTGTCATGATGTTTTGCAAGCAGTTTGTCCAGCATATCGGCGCATAAGTCTACACCTGTTACTTCAATGTCCGGATTCTTTTGCCATATCTTGTCCAGCTCCAGGCCGGTTCCGCATCCTAAGTCTAAAATCCTTTGGCACTTGGAAGGTATGCTTTCGGAAAAGGCCCTGTAAGATTCCTCCCAAACTGACATATGTTCTTCATAATCATGCAGCCGCTTCGTAAAGAAAGCAGACATTTCTTCCAGTGGGGAATCTGCCGTATCCCGAAGCCATTGTCTTAAATTCCGCATGTACGTTTCAGATGACTGTATCATAATTGTTTGATCACAGAACCCTGTATCGTGTTCTATGATATCTCTCCTTTACTCTTTCCCAGTCCCCCCGCTGCTAACAACAGGACATCAGGCTTGTAGCGCTGCAAGCGGCAGGGGATGTGGCCCTCGCGGCATTCACCAAATGAATGCTGGTCCATCCGCTCGGCTCATTGCCCGCGGGAATCAGACCGCGACTCTCTCTGCGGTATAGCGTAACACATTTTAATCCCGCTCTCCACCTCGCGCTTTTTTCCAAAAAAACATGAGCCAATACCGAGTATCAGCTCATATTTTTACGGACAATCAGCCGTCCGGATATGCCTATTGTGTTCTCATTTTTCTCAGAATACGCTGTATGCTCTTCTCTGACAGATAGTATTTACAGGCCAATTCCGCCGTCCTGCTTCCCGCAAGATAGTCCTCGTAAATCTGTCCGTCACGCCTCAAAAGTTCCTGTTTCGTCTGTGTGCCCGTCCCCCACACCTGTCTGTGTGACGATCTGCGAGGGATATAAATACTCTCTCCGTCAACATACTGCTGTATCAGCTCAATTATCTCAGCGGGCAGAATTTCTTCTGCTCTTGTATAGCCCATGTCTGCCTCCCCAAACTTTTATTTTCAGGAATAGCATTGGCTATAGCAATTGTTCTCTGCAATAGCCAGTGCTATGCAGCCATAACATATCTTTTCATATACGAATTATCCCCTTTCTGAAATCTTTTCTCCATCATACCATGATTTCCGGGATAAATCAAATTTTTTCACCTGTGATCATCTCACATGAGACTACAAAGGTTACTCGTTCACAGGTAGTTCCGAAAGTGTTTTCGTGCGCATTTTATGCGAAAAAGACAGCAGACGCCATACAATCGAATTCTATTTTTAAGTTGTATGTGTGCATCATATTGCTATAAGCGGCGAAGCCGTGAGCCGCAACACCGGAAGTGCCGTCCTAATCTACCCGGGAATCCGCAGCACCTGGCCGATGTTCAGCAGATCGCTGGTCAGGCCGTTCAGGCTCTTGATGGCTTCCACCGTGGTCCCGTATCTCCTGGCGATCACCCAGAGGGTATCCCCCGGGCGCACCGTGTATTCCACGGAGCCGCCGGACTGAGCCGTCGGAATCCGCAGCACCTGCCCCACATCCAGCGCATCACCGGTCAGGCCGTTCAGGCTCTTGATGGCCTCCACCGTGGTCCCGTATCTCTGGGCAATCAGCCACAGACTGTCGCCGGGGCGCACCATGTATTCCACATAGGACGGCCCGGGAGAGGGAGACGGCCCCGGGGACGGCGAGGGGCCTGGAGACGGCACGTTCTCGCCGATTCCCTGGTAAACGTCATACAGTTTCCTCCAGGTAGACTGCCCCACGATTCCGTCCTCCGCAAGGTTCATGGCCCGCTGGAAAGCCATCACGGACTCCCTTGTGCCGCTGCCGAATACGCCGTCCTGGGCCGGGGCCGGAACGCTTGCGTAATACTCCGACACCACATTCAGCAGATACTGTAAAGTCACCACGTCCTGCCCCCTGGAGCCCTGGCGCAGGATCGCATTGGGCGGAACCGTCCCGATCCCCAGAGAGATCCCCTCGCTGTCCAGCTCCGCCAGCCTGGCCACCGCGCTGTAAAGGCTGGAAATCTTGAACCAGGTGGACTTCCCTACAATGCCGTCCGCAGCCAATCCGAAAATGCTCTGGAACTTTACCACAGCCGCCCTGGTGCTTTCCCCAAAGGTGCCCGCAGGGTCCGTGATCGCCGGAATGGCAGGATAATTCCTGCGGATCCGGTTCAGATACGTCTGAATGGTCTGCACATCCAGCCCCGTGCTCCCCACCCGCAGCGGCGTCCCCGGATAGGAGGTCAGACTGCCTGTGATAATGTCGGTGCGCGCCAGCTCTATGTCTTTCGGATAGTAGGACCGCAGAATCTGCAGCGGCGTATAGCCCTTGTTCGCCAGCGTCACGGTGCCCCACTGGGACATGCCGCCGCAGGTGACGGTACTGCCGTTGCAAAAGGACGTAAAATAGGGCACGTTCTGTCCCTGTCTGCGCACATATTCATTGAAGATGTCATCCACCACTCTGCTGATGGATTCATAGATGGGACGGCCGTACACAAAGTTCTGGTCATAGGCCGTGCTGCTTGTGATGTCGAACGGATATCCCTTGGCTCTGTACCATTCCGTGAAAACGCGATTCAGCGCAAACGTGATGATGGCATAAATATTCGCTCTCAGCGAAGCCTCGGGCCAGGTGGGATAGATTTCGCTGCTGGCCACGTTTTTCACATAATCCGGGAAAGACACCTGCACATTGGCGGCATTTGCGCCGGGAGACCCCAGATGTACCGTGATGGGATTGGGGATCACTACCTGGCGCAATATCCTGTCCTCCCGGTTCCCGCCCGGACCGTCAGCCCGGGGGACGCTGTCTCTTTCCTCCCGGTTTCCCGCGAAATCCTCATGGTCCGTTCTCTCCGCTCTCCATGCCCGCGGCATTTCCTCCGGCTCTCTGCCGCCATTTGACAGCCTGACGCCGGCCCCGCCTGCATCTTCCGGCCCCCTGGCATCCCCCGGCCCGGTGCCATCTGTCCTTGTACCGGCGCCCGGCAATCGGTTTGTATCCACTATGCCTATGTCTTCTTCCATATCGGTCCGCCCCTGCTGGCTGCGCTTTTCCTGCATGGCCACGGCGGGCTTTCCCACGAAGATACGCGTCTCCCCGGGCCGCCGCTGATTCTGCTGCATAGGCACCATGGCCAGGGGCAAAGTGGCAGTCTCCTGATCATAGATGGGTATATTCGAGACATAAATCGTGTCAAAGCCCGCTTTCTGTGCCAGCACATTGTAGCTTGCATAGGGCAGTCCGGAAAAATGCTGATTCTGGGAAAAGCTTTTGTCCAATGTCTCCAAAGGCACCGTCTCCGTCTCTCCGCTTTCGTCCGTGGTAAGCCGATACAGACTGTTGCCCTCATCGTCCAGCACCCTGACCTGTACGCCCTCCAGCGGAACGGCCTCATGGGCAGTCCTCGCCTGTATGGTCAAATATCCAATCGCCATATCGATGGTTCTCCTGATTTCCTGTCATATACAGGATATGACACTGCCCTGCATTCAGTGCCACCTCGAGGCGATTTCAGCGTTCTTTTCGTGACAGACCCAAGGCAGCCGTGGCATCTGCCAGCGTTACTGTTACGGCTTCGCCGCTCACAGCAGCGTGATGCACACTTACAATTGTATGGCGCCTGCTCTCCAAGGAATCGCAGCGATTGCTTGGGATTGTTCGTGCAAAATGCGCAGGAGAACGCCTCGCGAACTGCCTGTGAACGATAACGATGTCTTAGGTTGTTCGTGCAAAAACGTATAAAAACACCTCACGGAACTGCCTGTGAACGATACGCAATGTTTAAGGTTGTTCGTGCAGAAACGCATGAAAACACCTCACGGAACTGCCTGTGAACGATACGCGATGTCTTAGGTTGTCCGTGCAAAAACGCATGAAAACACCTCACGGAACTGCCTGTGAACAACAGCCTGCGTTCTATGGTCAGCCATCGATACTGCCAAAAATGTGTTGCAATTCCGATTTTCATATGATATGATGAAACCACTTCAAAAAATCTATTTTTCATAACGGCATAAGCTGTCAGT
>ERZ808051.1176-NODE-1176-length-19193-cov-20.785520_pt1 | contig 19193 bp, 17 predicted proteins | sample MGYA00380199_ERZ808051 | MGnify/ENA primary metagenome ERZ808051 (study PRJEB31490, sample SAMN06133391) | mouse gut metagenome | isolation source: J11 | host: mice | place: China: Chengdu | collected 2015-05 ...
GCTGCGGCGTGCCCTTTACGGGTAAACCCATCAGGGGTGTCTTTCATGTTCAATCAATAAGTTTACAAAACTTTTTTTGAAGTTTTGTAAACTTGCTCAGCCTGTCGAAAAGACTTTTTCGACAGGCTGAAAATTTTCTCTCGGTTAGTCGCAAATGCGACTTGCTAAACTAGATATTGTGTATTATGATGGACAGGCTGACATATATATGGTATAGTTTGGTCCGACTTGGGCGGACCCAAATGAGAGGGGAACACGAATGAAAGTCATCAAGCGCAACGGAACCGAGGTCATCTTTGATATCACCAAAATCCTGGCGGCCATCACCAAGGCCAACGAGAGCATTGAGGAGAGCGTCCGCATGACGCCGGTGCAGATTCAGCGTATTGCCGAGTCCGTGGAGCTGGCCTGTCAGAAGATGAACCGCTCTCCCTCCGTGGAGGAAATTCAGGACCTGGTGGAGTACCAGATCATGGCCCACGGCGCCTTTGAGGTGGCCAAGAATTATGTTACCTACCGTTATACCCGCTCTTTGGTCCGGCAAAGCAACACCACAGACGACCGCATCCTCAGCCTGATTGAATGCTGCAACGAGGAAGCCAAGCAGGAAAACTCCAACAAAAACCCGGTGGTAAACTCCACCCAGCGGGACTATATGGCCGGCGAGGTCTCCCGGGACCTCAGCGAACGGCTGCTGCTTCCCGCCGACATCGTGGAGGCCCACCGGGAGGGCATCATCCACTTCCACGACTCCGACTATTTCGCCCAGCATATGCACAACTGCGACCTGGTGAATCTGGAAGACATGCTGCAAAACGGCACCGTCATCACCGGCACCCTCATCGAGCGGCCCCACAGCTTTTCCACCGCCTGCAACATCGCCACCCAGATTGTGGCCCAGGTGGCCTCCAACCAGTACGGCGGCCAGTCCATCTCCCTGGCCCATCTGGCCCCCTTCGTGGACATCAGCCGGCAGAAGCTGCGGAAAATCGTGGCGGAGGAGATGGAGGACATCGGCGTTTCCCTGACCCCCGAGGCCCTGGAAAAGCTGGTGGAAACCCGCCTGCGGGAGGAGGTCCGGGGAGGCGTGCAGACCATTCAGTACCAGGTGCTGACCCTGCTGACCACCAACGGACAGGCCCCCTTTGTCACGGTCTTCATGTACCTGGGAGAAGCCAAAAACGAACAGGAGCGGAAGGACCTGGCCCTCATCATCGAGGAGACTCTGGAACAGCGCTATGAGGGCGTGAAGAACGAGGACGGCGTGTGGATTACCCCCGCCTTCCCCAAGCTCATCTACGTCCTGGAGGAGGACAACATACACGAGGATTCCCCCTATTATTATCTCACCAGGCTGGCGGCCAAGTGCACCGCCCGGCGGATGGTGCCGGACTATATCTCCGAGAAGAAGATGCTGGAGCTGAAGGTGGACAAAAACGGCGAAGGCCACTGCTACACCTGCATGGGCTGCCGCAGCTTCCTCACCCCCTATGTGGACCCGGAAACCAATCAGCCCAAGTACTACGGCCGGTTCAACCAGGGCGTTGTGACCATCAGCCTGCCGGACGTGGCCCTGAGCTCCGGCGGGAACATTGAGAAATTCTGGAGCATTTTCGACGAGCGGCTGGAGCTGTGCCACCGGGCCCTGCTGTGCCGCCACGAGCGGTTAAAGGGCACCCCCTCCGACGTGGCCCCCATCCTCTGGCAGTACGGCGCCTGCGCGAGACTCAAAAAGGGCGAGCCCATCGACAGGCTGCTCTACGGCGGCTATTCCACCATCTCCCTGGGCTACGCGGGGCTCTATGAGTGCGTGAAATACATGACCGGCAAGAGCCACACGGACCCCTCCGCCACCCCCTTCGCCCTCCAGATTATGGAGACCATGAACGCCGCCTGCCGGAAGTGGAAGGCGGAGCACAACATTGATTTCAGCCTCTACGGCACGCCTCTGGAGTCCACCACCTATAAATTCGCCAAGTGCCTCCAGCGCCGTTTCGGCGTCATCGAGGGCATCACGGACAAGGGCTACATCACCAACTCCTACCATGTCCATGTGACGGAGGAAATCAACGCCTTTGACAAGCTGAAATTCGAGGCCCAGTTCCAGCACCTCTCCCCCGGCGGCGCCATCAGCTATGTGGAGGTGCCGGACATGCAGAACAATCTGGAGGCGGTCCTCCAGGTGATGAAATTCATCTATGACAACATCATCTATGCCGAGCTGAACACCAAAAGCGACTACTGCCAGGACTGCGGCTGGGACGGGGAAATCCAGGTCGTGGAGGAAAACGGCAAGCTGGTGTGGAAGTGCCCCAGGTGCGGCAACACCGACCAGGACAAAATGAACGTGGCCCGGCGGACCTGCGGCTATATCGGGACCCAGTTCTGGAACCAGGGCCGGACCCAGGAAATCCGGGACCGGGTGCTCCACCTCTGATATGATTAGGAATGAGGAGTTAGGAATTGAGGTCCTTTTCGGAATAATTCCGGTTCTTAATCCCCCTATTCCTGACCGGAAGCGCAGGGAACAGGGAATCGAACTCTCCAAAACAATTCCTCATTCCTAATTCCTCATTCCTAATTTCTCATTCCTAATTGAAGAAAGTTGGTTCGAGAAGTGTATTACGGTGAAATCAAGGACTGCGACATCGCTAACGGCGAGGGGGTCCGGGTGACGCTGTTCGTCTCCGGCTGCACCAACCACTGTGAGCAGTGCTTCCAGCCCCAGACCTGGGCCTTTGACTACGGGCAGCCCTTTACCCGGGAGACCGAGGACCGCATTTTGAAGCTGCTGGCCCCGGACTACATCAACGGCCTGACCCTGCTGGGGGGCGAGCCCTTCGAGCCGGAGAACCAGCGGGCGCTGCTGCCCTTCCTCCGGAGGGTGCGGGCGGCGTACCCGGGGAACAGCAAAAATATCTGGGCCTACAGCGGCTTTACCTATGAGGAGCTTCTGAATCCGGAGAGCCATGCCCACTGCGAGGCCACAGAAGCGCTGCTGAGTCTGGTGGACGTGCTGGTGGACGGGCGCTTTGTGGAGGCGCTGAAGGACATTTCCCTGCGGTTCCGGGGCAGCTCCAACCAGCGTCTTCTGGACCTGAACGCCAGCCGGAAAGCCGGAGCCCTGGTCTGCCTGCCGGACCGGAAACGATGAAGCACGGGGACCTGTCCGCAGGTCCCCGGTATTACGAGGCGCTCACCCGGAGCGCATGGAGGAAACAGTATGGTGACCATGGCACAGCGCATCGAGGCCCTGCGCACGGAAAAGGGCCTCAGCCGCCCCGCCCTGTCCGCCGCCCTGGGGCTCCCCCGGACGGCGGTGGAAAAATTCGAGACCGGGCGGCAGACCCCCTCCCAGGACCAGCAGAAGAAGCTGGCGGACTATTTCGGCGTCTCCCTTCTCTATCTCCGGGGGGAACAGGACGACCCCACCCAGACGGACAACTGGCTCAACGGCGGCGGCCTGCCCGGAGACGAGCCTGCCCCGGCGGTCCGCCCGGCGCCGCAGGTATCTCAAAAAAGCCGGCCCGCCGCCGTGCAGGAGGACGGGGCGGTCTTCGGCGCGCTGCTGAAAAGCCCCGCCTTTCAGGCCCTGATCCGCTCCGCCGTGACGGAGGTCCTCCGGTCCCCGGAGGGACAGGAGCTGCTGTCCAGGGCGGTCCGGCGGGAGCTGGACCGGCGCTGAGAACGAGGACCCCTACAATCAAACCAGGCTGCCGAAAACAGATTCGGCAGCCTGGTTTTTTGATTCGCTCCTTTTCGATTCGCTCTTTTTTGATTCGCGCCATGTCAGGCACGGCGGTCCGGAACCGCCTCCGGGAAACGAGGGGCCTGTCCGGAGCGGTTCAGGGCCCGGCCTTCCGGCGTCAGGGGGCGTTGGTCAGGTGATAATATCCACCCGGCTGCCGCCGTCCCGGTCCTTGGTCACGACAATCTGCCTGTCAATCTTCTCCTTCAGCTCCGACACGTGGGAGATAATGCCCACCAGCCGGTTTCCGTCGGTCAGATCGCTCAGGGCCTGAAGGGCCTGCCGGAGGGATTCCTCATCCAGGGAGCCGAAGCCCTCATCCACAAACATGGTGTCCAGGCGGATGCCCCCGGCGGCTCTGGACTGAATCTCGTCGGCAAGGCCCAGGGCCAGGGACAACGACGCCTTGAAGGATTCCCCGCCGGAAAGAGACTCGACGCCCCGCTCCGAGCCGTTATTATGGTCGATGACATTCAGCTTCAGGCCGCTTTGGCTGCGGTAGTCCCCCGCCTCCCTCCGGCGCTTCAGCTCATACTGCCCGCCGGACATAATCAGGAAGCGGACGTTGGCCCGCTGGAGAATCCGGTCAAAGAAGGTCGCCTGAACATAGGTCTCCAGGGCGATTTTCTCCCTGCCGGACAGATTTCCGTTGGCCGTGTTGGAGAGGGCGCGGACCCAGGTGTACCGTTCTTCCAGAGACTCCAGATCCGCCGCTTTTTTCATGATATTCCGCAGGGCGGTTTCGTTGGTCTCCTGCCGGGTATGGACGGCCTTCTGGGCCTCGGCCGCCTCGGCGCGCTGTTTCTCCAGCTCCAGGCTCCGGGCCCTCTGGACCTCCTGGTCGATGTCCTCGCCGTTCTCCAGCAGCGCGGACAGCTCCTGAATGGCGGCGTCCGTTCCGGCCAGTTCCACCTCGCAGGCGGCCAGCGCCTCCCGGGCGCGTTTCAGCGCCTCATCCAGCCCGGCAAGCTCCCCTTGCAGCTCCTCCTGCTTCGCCTGGGCGGAGGCGGCGTCGGGATAGTGGAGCTCTGCCTGTATCGCATGAATCTGGGCCGTGATCTCCTCCCGGCGGCTCTCCTCGCCGGCCAGCTCCTTCCGTCCCTCGGAAAGGACCTGCTCCAGCTCCTTCAGGCGCGTCTCCTGCCGGGGAAGAAGCTCCTCCAGCTCCCGTTTCCGGTCCAGGCTCTCCCTGGCCGTCTGAAGCTGTTCCCGCACCCGGGTCAGTTCCGCCTCCGCCGCCTGAAGCGCCTCCGCCGCCCGTTCCGCCGCGTTCTCCGGCTCACAGCCCTCCAGATGCTCCTGAAGCTGCCGCCGGAGCCTGCTTTCCAGCTGCTCCCGCTGTCCCTGGAGATTCCCCCGGACCGCTTCCGCCTGGGCAATCTCCTCCTTGACCGCTTCCTCCTGGCCCGTCAGGGCCTCAATCTGCTCCTCCTGGCGCTGTATCTCCCGGCCAAGCTCCTCCCGGCCGATCATTCTGGCCTCCAGCCCGCACAGCTCCTGATGAAGCTGGTCCAGGTCATGGTCCGTCTCCTCCCGGCAGGCCCGCAGCTGCTCCTCGGCCCGGTCCAAAGCGGGGCGCTCCACATAAGGCGTCATCTGGGTCAGCAGCTGTTGGTTCCGTTCCTCCACAGCCGCTTTTTTCTCCCCTGCCCGGGCGCTCTTCCGGTTCGCCTCCTGACGGGCGGCCTCGGCGGCCTCTCTGGCCCGCTCCAGCTCCGCTTCCGTGGGGGCCTGGGTGGAAATCCCGGCGGGGGCGGGATGATGGAGGGAGCCGCACACCGGGCAGGGCTGGCCCTCCTCCAGAGACTGGGCCAGCAGCCCCGCCTGTTCATCCAGAAAGGCCCGGTTTTTCCGCTGGCAGTCCGCTTCCGCCTCCCCGGCGGCTTCCTGGGCCTGCCGGTAGTCCGCCTGGGCCGCCTCCAGCTGGGCCTGCGCCTCTCCGCAGCGCTCCAGCAGCGCCGTCAGACGCTCCAGGTCCTTCCTCCGCTCCTGGGCCTGGCTCTGGCGGTGAATCAGCTTTTCCCTCTCCGCGTCCAGCCCCTCGGCAGCCGTCCAGGTCTCCCTGTTGGCCCGAAGAAGCGCCTTCTGCCGGAGCTGGTTTTCCGACAGCTCCTCACGCCGGGCCCGCAGCGTCTCGCACCGGGTCTGCTCCGTCCGGAGCCGCCGGCCATAATCCTCCCATTCCTCCAGGTCCCGGCGCAGGGTATCCAGGGCGGCCCGCCGGGTCTCCTTCTGGGTCTGCTCCCGCAGAAGCCGTTCACAGTCCGCCGCGGCGGAGTCCAGGGCCTTCAGCTCCCGGTTCCCCGCCTCCAGACGCTCCGCCTGCTCCTGCCGGGTTTCCTCCTGCCGGTCCAGGTCCTCCCTGTGGGCGGCAATCCGCTCCGCAAGGCCGGCAAGCCCGGCCTGCCTGCCGGACAGCTCCTGATAGCGGGGGAATTCGGCCTCCAGGGCCAATTTCTCCTTCACCAGGGCCTCTCTCCGGGGAAGGCGCTCCTCCTCCGCCCCGGCGGCCCTTCGGGCGGCCTCAGCCCGGGCGCTCTGCTCCTCCCGCCTGACTCCGGCCTCCTCCAGCTTCCGCCGGGTCTTTGCCCGGTCCTCCGCCTTGCCCAGCAGGGCCGACGCCTCCTTCAGTTCCCCGTCCAGGCGGTCCAGCGTCTGCCGGTACTGTTCGTTTGCCTCCCGGTCCTGGTCTATCAGGGTCTGAATCAGCTCCAGGGTCTCCTGGAACGGCAGGGTTCCCTTCCGGGCCTCCTCCAGCCTGGGCAGAAGCAGGCCGTCCTCCCGGCAGGACACGCCGCCTATGAACTGCTGCACGCTGGCGCGGGCGTCCTCGCACTGTCTCCGCAGCCTGCCGGATTCCTCCTTCAGCCGCTCCTGGAAGACCATGTAATACCGGGTCTTGAAAATCTCCCGGAAAATCTCCTGCCGGTCCTTCACGTCCGCCAGCAGCAGCTTGAGAAAATCCCCCTGGGCAATCATGGCAATCTGGGAAAACTGCCTCCGGTCCAGCCCGATGGTCCGGATAATCTCGGCGTTTACGTCCTTGGCCCGGGCAATCACACGGCCATCCGGCAGATAAAGCTCCGCTTCCGCGCGCTGGGTGGTGGTGCCGCCGCCCCGCCTGGCGGGGCGCTCATACTCGGGATTCCGCCGGACCCTGTAGATCTTTTCGTCATAGGAAAACACCAGCTCCACTTCCGTGGGAACGTCCGGCTGGGCGTATTTGGAGCGGAACATGGAGGCCTCCCGGTTGTCTCCGCTGGGCTTGTCGTAGAGGGCGTAGGTAATGGCGTCAAAGATGGTGGTCTTTCCCGCGCCGGTGTCCCCGGTAATGAGATAGAGCCCCCGGGAGCCCAGCCGCTCCAGATCAATAACCACCCGTCCCGCGTAGGGGCCGAAGGCAGACATGGTTAATTTCAGCGGTCTCATGCTTCATCCTCCCAGATTTTCTCCATCAGGCCTTGGGCAAAGGCCCTCTGGGCCTCTCCCATGGGCTGGCCGTTCTGCTTCTCATAGAATTCGTCCAGCAGGTCCAGAGGGGAGCGCTGCCTGGTATCCTCCTCCATGTCCAGCACCATGCCGGCCCGGGTGCGCTTGTTGTCATAGTCCAGCTTCAGAAGATGGGGGTAAAAGACCCGCAGCTTGCCGGCCGCCCCGGGGACGTCCTCCTCGTCGGTGAGGGTGATATGTACATAGCTGCCGGGATAGCCGGTGCCCTCATAGAAGTCCCGGAGTGTCAGGTCCTGATAGGTTCCCCGCAGCTCCACCAGATCACGCCGGGGAACCAAGGGCAGCGTGCGGACAGCAACGTCTCCCTTCTCCCCCAGCTCCACCACGGTGACGGACTTGTGGTGCCCGGCCTCAGAGAAGGAATATTTGAGGGGGGTGCCGCAGTAGCGCACCGTCTCCCGGCCCACCTGCTGGGGGCCGTGGATATGGCCCAGGGCCACATAGTCAAAGCCGTCGAACACCGACACGTCCACATTGTCCGAGCCGCCCACCGAGAGGTCCTCGGAGTCGCACCGGGCGGCGCCGGTGACAAACTGATGGGTTACCAGCACGTTTCGCCGGGCCGGGTCCAGCTCCATGGCCCCGATGGCCGCGGAGAGGGCGCCGGTATAGGTGGCAATCTCCTGATCGGGGAAAAAGCGGCGCACGTGGACGGGCTTTATAAAGGGCAGCAGGTAGATATTGACGGGGCCGAACGCATCCGTCAGAGTCAGGGGCGTCACCGTGCCGTTATACACCGGGGCGATATGGATGCCGCTGCGCTCCATCAGCCGGCCGCCGAAGGCCATGCGCTCGGCGGAGTCGTGATTCCCGCTGATGAGAAAAACCTGCAGGTCCCGTTTCGACAGGCACACCAGGAAATCGTCCAGAAGGGACACTGCCTCGGCGGACGGGACGGACTTATCATAGACGTCCCCGGCAATCAGAACGCCGTCGGGCTTCTCCTGGTCGATTTTCTGAAGAATCTCATTTAAAATATACTCCTGGTCTTCCAGCATGGAACACTCATGGACACGCTTTCCCAAATGCAGGTCGGAAAGATGAATCAGTTTCATGGCATCAGCCCTCCTTTTTCAGGCAATTATACCAAGACCGATCACGAAATGCAAGGAGGGCTGAGGCCAAAACCACAACGCCGGGTTCCGTATCCGGCCGGAGCCTCAGCCATGGCAAAGAGGGAGCGCCGCCCCGGCGGGCCGCGCTCCCCTGCTTCGTATTCTTCCCCTTCGGAACCGGCCTGGAGTCTGTTTTAAAACCAGCGGAATGCCGGATTGGGGCAGATTTTTACGTCAGGCAAGGCGATTGGACGCGGGAATCCTGACGGATTTCAAGTCCAGTCAACGCAGTCCTGACGGAAAAGGATGCCCTGAGACGGCGTTTTGACGGTTTTCAAACAGACTCTAAGCCTCCTGATACAGCTCCAGAATGGCCCCGTCCTTCCAGACAAACGCCAGCCGGTCCCCTTTCTCATTGGCCTCCATGGGGCCGCAGATGACGCTGTCGGCGTCGCTGATATATTTCTCCAAATCGTCCACCTTGTAGGCCACGTGGGGATGGCGGTGAATCTCCTCGGGGAAGGGGGTGCCCTCTTCAAACTTCAGATACTCAATCCTGTAATCGTAGTCCTCCACCCGGCTGACCCAGAACTTGGCGCCCTCGTTATAGGTCATGTTGGGCTTGCGGTTGGTAACCGGGATTCCGATGTGCATGTATTCAGCGGACATGATGCGTCCTCCTCTATATAAGTATCAAGCATGAAATCGACAGTCTGGCAGGCGGCGGAGCCGCCATGCCCGGGGGTGTTCTACTGCCGGTTTTTGACCTCCTGATAGACCTCAAAGGCCTGCCGGGGCGTATACCCCTCATGGACCACCTTGCCGATGGCCTGGGCCATTCCGGCGGGGCAGTCGGACTGGAAGATATTCCGGCCCATGTCCACGCCATGGGCCCCCTCCTGAATCGCCCTGTAGGCCATTTCCAGGGCCTCCGGCTCGGGCAGCTTTTTGCCCCCGGCAATGACGATGGGCACGGGACAGGCGGCGGCCACCCTCTCAAAGCCCTCGCAGTAGTAGCTCTTGACGATGTTGGCCCCGTTCTCCGCCAGCACCCGGGTGGCCAGCAGGAAGAACTTTTCCGTGCGCTCCATCTCCTTGCCCACGGCCACCACGCCCAGAATGGGGACGCCGTACCGGGCTCCGGCATCGGCGGCCCGGGCCAGCAGCTCCAGGGACCGGCTCTCTCCGGCGGAGCCGATAAAGGTCTGCACCGCCAGGCAGTCGGCATTCATCCGCAGGGCGTTTTCCATATCGCTGGCAAAACCGCCGCCGTTGGACATGTCTTCATAAAGAACCGTGGAGTCGTAGGTCACCCGGAGGCACCGCCCCACCCGGGCGGCGGGAGAGACGCAGGAACGGAACATGCCCCGGGTGCCCATAAGCACATCCACATAGGGAATCAGAGGCGGAATCACCAGGTCAATCCGCTCCAGTCCGGCAGTGGGGCCCATGATGTAGCCGTGGTCAAAGGCCAGCATGACGGTGTTTCCGGAACTGGGGTCAAATACCCGGGCCAGCCGGGCCTTCATGCCCCAATCGCAGTGAGAGGCCCCCTTCACATAGAAGCCATCCTGAGAGGCAGGGATATCCAGATGGTAGTCATGGGCCGCCTTGTTTCCAATATTGTCGGCCATGGCTCACTCCTTGCTGTAGGCCGGGGTATGGCAGGGGGTGTTCCACAGGCGGATAAATTCCTCGTCCCACCGGGCAATATTCATCTGGAAGCCTCCCGCCTCCTGGACCGTGAGAATCTCGCCCACCATGCTGGCGACCACCTCCACGTCCATGGCCTTCAGGTATTCCACGGTGTCCTTGAACAGAACCAGCAGCTCCATCATGGTGGTGGCGCCGCAGCCGTTCATCATGACAAAGGCCTTGTCCCCGGCCTTCAGCTCCAGCTTTCCGCACAGGGCTTTAGCCACGGTGGCCACGGTATCCCTGGAGGACATCATGGGCACCCGGACGCCGCCGCCCTCGCCGTGCTGGCCCGCGCCGATCTCCATCTGATCCGTCTCCCCCAGGTCACCGAAAGACATGCCGTTCTGCGGATGGGTGGCGTCGGTGGACTTGACGGTGACAGAGGCCATACTGTCGGCGTACCGCTGGGCAATGGCGGCCACCTCGTCCAGGGTCTTGCCCTCCCGGGCCGCGGCGGCGGCGATGTGGTACAGGGCCACCGCTCCGGCCAGGCCCCGCTTGTTATCCTCTCCGTTGGGGTCGTACTGGATTTCCTCTCCGGTGACCACCTGCCGGACATTCAGCCCCGCCTTCTGGGCCAGCTTCATCGCCTGCTTGCCCGCCAGCTGGTCGCCGGCATAGTTCAGGGTCAGCAGCAGTACGCCGTGGCCCTTGTCCGCCAGCTTCATGGCGTCAAACACCAGCTGGCCGTTGGGAGCGGCGAAGATGTCGCCCACCGCCTGGACGTCCAGCATCCCCTTGCCCACAAAGCCGGCCTGGGCAGGCTCGTGTCCGGAACCGCCATATGTAACAATCGTCACCCGGTCCGCCCCGGCCAGGTCCTTGCTGACGACCAGGTGGCCGTCCACATCCAGAATGTCGGGATAGGCCAGCCCCAGACCGACCAGCTCCTCATCGGTGATGGTCTCGGGGGCGTTGATAAACTTCTTCATTTTCATGGTTCTGCCTCCTTAAAATTCACTGTCTCAGGCCTGTGCCAGGCCCTGGAAAAAGTATGACATGGACATGGCCCCGGCGTCCGGGGTGCCGATGGTCTTCTCGCCGTAGCTCCTGGCCCGGCCAAACCTGGAAACAAATTTCCTGCTGGCCTCCGCGCCTTCCGCCGCCGCTCCGGCGGCAGCGGCGAAGAGCTCCGCCGCGTCGCTGCCGACATAGGCGGAAATGGCCTCGCTGGCGGGAATCAGGGCGTCCATCATGGTTTTGTCCCCCACCTTGGCCCCCGACATGCCGCTCAGCTCCTCCAGCCCCCGGGCAAAGACCGCCTGGAGCTGGGCCGTGCTGATTTCGTCCCCCTCGGGGGCCGCCTCCTGCATTCCGTCCAGCCAGGTGTTCCACAGGGGGACGGCGCTGCCGCCGTTCAGGGTCATAACGGCCATGGCCGCATCGTCCAGCATGGACTTGACGCCGCCCTCGGACCCCTCCACCGCCTCGGAGATGGCCCGGGCAATCTTGGTCATCGTCAGGCCGTGGTCGGCGTCGCCAAAGCGGGAATCAATCTCAGTCAGCTCCCCTTCCGCCGCTGTCACGGCCTCGCATCCGTGTTTCAGCCGGGCGGCAAATTCGGCTTTTGTCATCGCGTTCACCTCCCTTCCGGCGTGCCTGTAAATTTTTTTCAGCTTCAGGCCGCCTCTAATGCACATATGTTACGTTTCTGCGTTTATATTAACACGCCGGATAACATATGTCAATTTTTGAATTTTATTTCCACGGAATCCACAGAAATACGGAGGAAATTTGGTGAAAGCAGACAAAGCCTCCCAGGCGGACCCCGCCGCCTGGGAGGCTGTAGCCATTGCTTATTTCTCCAGAAGAATTTTAATCAGCTCCGCCCGGGCCACAATGTGGGTGAAAAAGCCGGACTTCAGCGCCCCCCGCAGGGCCTTGTCGCTGGTGTTGGCGGAGCAGACGCCGATGATATTGGGGCACCGTTTCAGAAGGTCAATGGGAATCTGTATGGCGAAGTCCTGTTCCGACGGAATCACAAAGCCGTCTTCATTAAAGTAGTAAATCAGCATCCGCCCGCAGGCCCGCTGCTGCTGGAGCAGGCTGCCATATCGGACCAGGGAGGCGAAGTCGGGACTGGAGGGATAGTCCCCGATGTTGACCAGGGCGGTGTCCAGCTGTTCCCATTGCTGATGAATCTGGCGGTAAACCTCGGTGGAGCACAGCACCTGTTTTTCCTCCAGACTGTCGGGCAGGGCCGGGAGATAGAGAAAATGAGGGGCGGCCCCCATCTGCTGGGCCATCAGGCGGACATTTTCGTTGGACTGGTAGTTCCGGGCGGGGATGCTGGCGTTGCCCACCAGGGGACAGATGTCGGTAATGGTGCTGCTCAGCTGCGGATTTTCCTCCAGCCAGGACACCAACTGCCCAATCAAATACCCCCAGCCCACTCCCAGCCGGCGGACCCCCAGCTGCCGCAGCAGCTCCACGGCCCCCTGAGACAGCAGGCGGTTCGTCCCGTCATTGCCCGCCCCCTCTTCCACCAAGACGCCGCCCCGGATGGAGCTGGACAGCCGCAGCCGCTCCAACAGCCTGGATTCCCGGACGCCCGGCTCGTGAATCGTAATCTCCACGATGCCCTGCTCCCGGGCCTCCGACAGCATCCGGCTGACCAGCGGGCGGGAGACCCCCAGCTCCTGGGCGATGTCGCTCTGCTTCCGGTCCTCCAGGTAATATCTCCGGGCCACATAGGCCAGCTTTTTTTGTCTCTCCAGGTTCGTATCCACAAAACGATCCCCCGTATTTACAGCGTGTTACATATGTTACCGCTCTCTTTATATCACAAATCCGGCGGGGACGCAAGTCATTCCCCGTGATTATTTATGCGGCCTCTGCTCTTCCGGGCGCCCCTCATTCCTCTTCTTCCCTGAGGGCTCTCCAAAGCGTCGAACGGCTGATGCCCAGCCGCTTTGCCACCGCGGCGTTATTGTACCCGAGGTAATACTTGATATCCTCCACGGCTGCCCGCAGCGCCTCCAGCTCCGGCTTCTTTTCAGAGAGGCACGGGTGCCGCAGAACCAGTTCGCGGTACAGCTGTTCTTCGCCAATGGCCTGAATCAGGATGTTCTGGACGGTATAGGGGGTTATTTTCGCCCCGTTGTTCAGCGCGGTGGCGAAGCGCCCGGCAACCGCCTCCAGCTCCGATGTATTTCCGGGCCAGCTGTACAGCCTGAGCAGGTCCGACGCCTTCTGGTAGTAAGAAATCCGGAGCTCCCGGTCATAGAGGTTCGACAGCGCGGCATGAAACAGAATGGGCAGGTCCTCTTTCCGCTCCCCCAGAAGCGGAAGATCAATGGACAGCGTACACAGGCGGCGCAGCAAATCCCCCCGGATTTTCGTCTCATCCAGGGGCTTGTCAAAAATGGAGACAAAGCGCACGTTGACCTGAACCGGCTGATATCCCCCGGTGGGAATGATTTGATTGTGGGCAAGCACGTCCAGCAGAATGTCCTGTACCGCCGGGCAGGCGTTCTGCACATTTTTCAGGACCATGGTTCCGTTATTGGCCATTTCAATCAGGCCGGTGTGGGGCGCACACACGTCGCTGCTTCCCAGCAGATGCCGCCCTGCGTCGCCGGCGGAAATCTGAGGGAGATTCACCATAATCAGCGGACCCTGGGCGCGGGGGCCGCCGGTATGGATACATTCCGCGAAAATCTGCCGGTGGGCGCTGACGTCTCCAATCAGGCCAAGAGGCAGCGGGGACGCCGCGTATTTTTTCCCCAGGGACACCGCATGCTTCATGCTGTCCGAAGCGGCCGCCAGCTCCTTCCACCTGGCGGCGCCGGAGGCGGTGCCGGGAGCGGCCTTCTCCGCGCGTCTGGTATTGTCAATGTGCAGCGTTGTAATCACTCCGATGTCCTGCTCCCTGGAGACAAGGCGGTTCTGCCGGCATGCCCTGTGTGAATTCCCGGCAGCCTGCCCGGGGGCGTTCTTCTGGTCAATAACAAGCCCGTTCTGTCCCCCCCTTCCTGCCTCCGCAGGAAGGGGGCTCGTCTGCCTCAGCCCAGGCGGGCGCTTCTTTCGCAGGCGGCGATGACCGCGTTGATGACAGCCGCCCGGAAGCCCGCTTCCTCCAGCTTCCGCACGCCCTGGATGGTGGCTCCGCCGGGGGAGCAGACGGCGTCCTTCAGCGCGCCGGGGTGCTGGCCGGACTCCAGAATCAGCCGGGCGGAGCCCACGGCCATCTGCGCGGCGAACTCCACCGCCTGAGCCCTGGGGAGGCCGCAGGCCACGCCGCCGTCGGCCAGGGCTTCGATGAAGAGGTCCACGAAGGCCGGGCCGCAGCCCGCCACGGCGCTGCCCGCGTCCATCAGCTTTTCCGGGATGGGGGAGAAGCGGCCCGCCCCGGCCATAGCTTCCAGGAATACCCGCTCCTCATCCTCTGTCACGCCGGGACCCCGGGTGTAGAGAATCATGCCCTCTCCAATGGAGGCGGGGGTGTTGGGCATGATGCGGAGCACGGGATAGTCCCCGCCGGCCATGCGCCGGATGTCCGCCATGGAGAGCCCCGCCGCCATGGACACCAGGACGAAGCGGTCCGTCCGCTCCGCCAGGACAGGGGCCAGGACGGTAAGCAGGTCTTCCATCATCTGGGGCTTGACCCCCAGGAAAATGTAGTCCGCCCACTCCGCAAGTTCCTCGTTGGTCTTGACCCGGCAGGGGATTTCCGCCGCCAGGGCTTTGGCCTTTTCCGGGGAGCGGTTGGCAATGCAGATGCCGGTGGCGGGCGTGTTCCGCCGGGCGGCCCGAACCAGGGCCCCGCCCATGTTCCCCACGCCGATGAAGCCCAATTTAGCCCCGCTGTATACTTTGTCATAGGTCATATGAAAAACCACCTTTCTTTTTAATTAGGAGTTAGAAATGAGGAATGAGGAATTCAGATAACAGGACAATTCCTCATTCCTAATTTCCAATTATCTTAACCCCTTTTCGGAAAAGTGTCACTAATATATAAATAATAAGATTATGTTTATATTGACATATGATCACAGAATTTATACCCGTGCAACAACACTCCAAATTGATATTCAACAAATATAAGAATAGATCAAGTTCCAGCTATCACTCCACAAACAATCAATAAAGTGTCCAAACATAAATTCTGGATTTGACAAACAGCATTCTATTGAATCATCATTTGTGTCTAAAACAAAACTATCAACGATCAACTGTCGGCACATTTCATCGGAAGATGCAATGAGATCTTGATCAACACCATAAAAGCTATAAAACTCTGGCTTGAATGCATTCTGTATCAACAGATCTATATTTTGGGACATATACTTTAACTTTTCCCAATATATATTAACGCTTATACTACTTATGATCTTTTTTTTCGCATTTATTATAGAATAACCACATGGTTCAGAAAAAGGAGAAATGAATCTTTGGTTATCTCCTATGATATCATTTACCATATAGGCATTCATATCCATCGTTTCCATCGCTCTATACCTCCAGCGCGATAATATTGATCTGCACTATCAAACTATAAAATATTTATTTACCATGTGCAACATACATTTATAAGCTCTTTTTAATGGATACACAATTCCGAAAAGGGAGTTATCTTAATAGTACTGCTGAATCAGCTCTGGCGCCCTGAAAAGGAAGAATCTCCCGGAAACCGGATATCATTCCTCATTCCTAATTCCTCATTTCCAATTATCTTAACAGCACTGCTGAATCAGCCACACCCGGTCAAACCGCCGGGCGGCCAGGTCCTCTTTGCGGATGTAGAAATAAATGGAGCCGCTGTCACCGAACATCAGGTCGAAATTCTCCGCGGTGACGCCGCTGTCCAGCTGGAACAGCAGCAGCCAGTCCCTCCAGGCGGTTTCTTCCGCCTCCTTCTGCTCTGCCTCCGGAATGGACTTCCAGCCGCTGCCCAGATAGTACCCCCGGCTGACCAGCTCGCATTCCAGGGGCATGGCGTTCTGGATGATAACCGGCCAGCCCAAAAGCCGGTGGCAGGGCTGGGGCTGTTCCGCGTACCCCGGCAGGGCGTCCCGGACCTCGTCGAACAGATTCCAGATGTTCCGGCCCGGCGCTGCCTGCAAAGCGTCTTTCAGGAAGGGCAGGGGAAATTCCTCATAGGAGGGATATTCCACGGCCTGACGGCCCCGGACGGGAAGAGGGGGCATACGGCCCCAGCCGGCCAGGTCCGCCGGAAACGCCGCCGGAGCCAGAGCCGCCTGGTCCGGGAACCAGTATACCCGGGCGCCGCCGGCGTCCTTGGGGTCATAGCCCCAGGGCTGGGAGTCCAGCTCATAGAAGAAGGAGAGGACCCCCTCCTGGGGCAGCAGGCTGTCCGTGTCCAGCGGAGCCAGAGCGGCGCAGTCGAACTGGCAGAGAAAGGACAGGGGCCGGGGCTTCACCTCATTGTCCAGATAGGTGTCCGTTACAAAATGGGGCCACTCAAAGCCCTCCGGCACGTCCGGCGCACCGCCGAAGCGGCCGATGACCGGTCCGTCCCCGGCCCCGATCTCCAGCCGGACCGCATTCCGGACCAGAGAGGTCAGGAGGGCCTTCAAATCCTCCATCGTTACCGCACCTGCCCCTCGCCGTAGACCACGTATTTGCAGCTGGTCAGCTCCTCCAGCCCCATGGGACCCCGGGCGTGCATCTTCTGGGTGGAGATGCCGATTTCCGCCCCCAGTCCGAACTCGCCGCCGTCGGTGAACCGGGTGGAGGCGTTGACGTACACCGCCGCCGCGTCCACCTCGTTCAGGAACCGCTGGGCCTTGAAATAATTGGTGGTGACAATCGCCTCGGAGTGCCCCGTCCCGTGGGCGTTGATGAAGCCGATGGCCTCCTCCATATCCGCCACCGTCCGGACCGCCAGAATGTAGTCGTCATACTCCGCGTCCCAGTCGCTTTCCGCCGCCGCCGTACCCCGGTCTCCCAGAATCGCCAGGGCGGTTTCGTCGCAGCGGAGCTCCACCCTGTGCCGGTCCAGCAGGGGCAAGGCCTTTTTCAAAAAGGCCTCCGCAATGTCCCTCTGCACCAGCAGGCATTCTGCTGCGTTGCACACCGAGGGCCGGGAGCACTTGGCGTTATACAGGATGTCCGCCCCCATGTCCAGGTCCGCCTCACTGTCGATGTACACATGGCAGACCCCCTCGCCGGTGCGGATGACGGGGACGCTGGCCTCTTTGGCCACGGTCCGGATGAGCCCCGCGCCGCCCCGGGGAATCAGCACGTCCACATAGCCATCCAGGTGCATCAGCTCGTTGGCCGTCTCACGGCTGGTGTCCCGGACGAGAGAAACGCAGTCCGCCGGCAGGCCGGCGCTCTCCAGAGCCTCCCGCATCAGGGCCGTCACGGCCCGGTTGGAGCGGATGGCCTCCTTGCCGCCCCGGAGGATGCACACGTTGCCGGATTTCAGGCACAGGGCGGCGGCGTCCACGGTCACGTTGGGCCGGGCCTCGAAGATGATGGCCACCACGCCCAGGGGCACCCGCCGCCGTCCGATGATGAGGCCGTTGGGCCGGGTCTCCATTTTGTCCACCCTGCCGATGGGGTCCGGCAGGGCAGAGACCATCCGGACCGCCTCCACGATGCCGGCAATCCGCTCCTCTGTCAGGGTCAGACGGTCCAGCATGGCGGGGCGCATCCCCGCCTCTCTGGCGGCGGCCACGTCCTCCGCGTTGGCGGAGAGCCATTCGTCCCGCCGCTCTGTCAGAATGCTGGCAATGGCCTCCAGGGCGGCGTTTTTCCGGGCCGTCCCGGCGGTGGCAAGGATGTAGGACGCGGCCTTGGCGGCCTGGCCCTGCTGCTGTAATGTAGTCATAAGCAAACCTCCTTAGAAACGAGCGTAATCAAGCATGGCAATCAGGCAGACCGCCGTGCACAGGAAAAACAGAATCTGAATGAACAGCGCGTTGGCAGACAGACGTGCGGCGAAGATAGAGCCTCGTTTTATGAGAGAGGCCGATGGCCGTACTGCCGTCCGGGATGCGGAATGACCGGTTCAGGGGCGGCGTGCGGGCCTTTTTTGTGCAGGCTCCTTTTCGTGCAGGCTCCTTTTCGTGCAGGACCCTTTTCGCACAGGCCCCTTTTTCACTGTGGACTGCCTCCCGCCGCGAACCGGGTGCCGACGTCCTGCCCCTCCACGATACCATAGAGGTCTCCCATCCGCTGTCCGTTGGTAATCACCATGTCGCACCCGGCGTTCATGGCGATACGGGCGGCGGAGAGCTTCGTCGCCATGCCGCCGGTGCCCCGCCAGGTCCCGGCCCCGCCGGCCATTTCCAGAATCTCCGGCGTCAGCTCCGTCACCCGGTGGAGAAGCCGGGCGTCCGGGTGGCTCCGGGGGTCCGCGTCATACAGCCCGTCGATGTCGCTGAACAGCACCAGCAGATCCGCCCGGCACAGCTCCGCCACAATGGCGGACAGGGTATCGTTGTCGCCCAGGACCTTGTGGTGGCCGGTCTCGATCTCGGCGGAGGATACGGAGTCGTTTTCGTTCACCACCGGGATGATGCCCATTTCCAGCAGACTGGCAAAGGTGTTCCGCAGGTGCTCCGCCCGGAGGGGGTCCTCCACGTCGTCCCCCGTCAGCAGAATCTGCGCCACGGTGCGGTTGTACTCGGAAAACAGCTTGTCGTAAATGTGCATCATGCGGCACTGGCCCACGGCGGCGGCGGCCTGCTTCATCCGCAGGGCCCTGGGCCGCTCGTCCAGACCCATCCGGGCCGTGCCTACGGCAATGGCGCCGGATGTCACCAGTATGATCTCGTGTCCGGCGCCGCTGAGGTCCGACAGAACCCGGACCATCTGCTCCATGCTCCGCAGATTCAGACTGCCGGAGCTGTGGGTGAGGGTGGAGGTGCCCACCTTGACTACAATGCGTTGTTTCTGTTCGTTCACAATTTCCTCCTGCCCCAAGGGCATGATTTGCCCCCAGTATAACACGGCAAAGCGGAAAAGGAAAGACCGGAGAGGGAAAGTCCCTTGTAAGGAACGTGTTGCTGGGATATAACTTCGGCAGTTTCTACAAAAGCATATTGATATATATAGAAGCTATCTGCTATAATCAATTCGGCAAATTGGGATTTAAGGAGAAAGAATATGAAAAATTTTTCTATGCCAGAGCATGTTTCTCCGACATTAGAAATAGATGAATTGATGAGGTTGAAACATAGTTTGGAAAAGAATATATCAAGGGAAGTTGC
>ERZ808051.1177-NODE-1177-length-19165-cov-7.203688_pt1 | contig 19165 bp, 18 predicted proteins | sample MGYA00380199_ERZ808051 | MGnify/ENA primary metagenome ERZ808051 (study PRJEB31490, sample SAMN06133391) | mouse gut metagenome | isolation source: J11 | host: mice | place: China: Chengdu | collected 2015-05 ...
CAAGTAAGTTTATCAATAATCTAAAAACAGTCACTAGCCGACTGATGAGAAAGGAGTTTGCAGAACATTTGGCAGAGGTTTGCTGAAAACCTGTACTATGGACTAGAACATATTGTTTGCTGACTACTGGCTGTACTACGATTGCTACCATTAGACAATATATCGAAAAAAAAACGCCCTGACTAGCTCGCCCGTGCTGACATCTCCACCTAAATCAGAGATTATAGGTGGAGAATTACGCACGATAAGTTAAAAGATTATTTCTTTCTGCACCGCAAGCCTTTACGGTTTGATAATAAAAGACTTATTATCATTGGCCTATGTTTTTATAACAGAACTAAACATCAAAACTTGACACAACCCCAATAATTTAGTATATTCTCGCTCTTATTCTAGCATTTGCATGGAATAACTGATTTTATCCTAACAATAGCTGATGCCGTAACCCAATGAGACACTACGGCTAATACCAATCACACAGCATTGTTAATGTCCCTAGTCTCTAATTTCCACTACTTATTTAAGGAGTCTGCATGCCTTCAGTTAAGGTTAAAGAAAACGAACCTGTTGATATCGCTATCCGTCGCTTCAAGCGTGCCTGCGAAAAAGCTGGTGTTTTATCTGATGTACGTAAGCGCGAGTTTTACGAAAAGCCAACGCAAGAGCGTAAGCGTAAAAAGGCAGCAGCCGTAAAACGCTACAAAAAGAAATTACAGCGCGAGTCAATCCGTACAACTCGTATGTACTAATCAACTCTATCGTTCTTAATTGAACGTAGATCTACCAAAACCCGGTTGTTTTGGTAATTGATTAAAAAAAACCACCTTATTTTGTCGCCTCTCCCGCATACTTTGCTTGAGGTGCCATAATAAAGGTGGTTTTTTTGTGCTAAAATTTTATATCAAAGCTGATATCAAAATTATAACGGTAAAATACTTTGTATTGGCCGATACTAATGAATGAACTTGATAACCATAACAAAATAGGAATAAGCCATGAGTGCCTTAAAAGACCGCATCACTGAGCAAGTAAAAACTTCAATGAAAGCCCGTGAGCTAGAAAAAGTAAAAGTTTTACGTAACATACAGTCTGTGATCAAACAAATTGAAATTGATCGTAAGATTGACTTAGATGATGCTGGGGTACTAGAAATCTTACAAAAGCAGCTAAAACAGCGCCAAGAATCATTAAAAGTGTTTCAAGACAACGGCCGCGAAGATTTAGCGCAAAAAGAACAGTTTGAAATCAACATCATCGACGAATTCATGCCACAGCAAATGAGTGAGTCTGAGTTAGCTGAGCTGATTAACCAAGAAATCGCTGCCCAAGGCGCAAGCTCTATGCAAGACATGGGTAAAGTGATGGGCGCGCTAAAAACCAAAACTGCCGGCCGTGCTGACCCAGCAGTAATGTCGCAATTGGTGAAAAAAGCTTTGATGGGCTAGAGCTTATTTAGCCTCCATCTTGATTGATAACTAACAACAGCTAGGGGCGAAAGTCTCTGGCTGTTTTAACTTCAGCCACCTCGCTATTGAGGTTTGCCAACAAAGGTTTGGGGTTAAAAGCCACAGTATTTGAGCTTTTGCTTAAATCTTCAACTTGTTTTTTTGCCTGCTGCAAAGACACTAAAGCCTCACTATATTTGCCACGCCACAACTCCCCTTTGGCCCGATAACGCAAGGCATTCACCGCGGCTATCTCTTTGACTAAGCGCTGTGCTCCCGCACCACTATTATTGGCCTGACCTTCGATGGCCATTAATTCATAAGCACGCTGCATCCGGTACAAACTCTCTAAGTCGTGAGGCCTGCTTTGTATAATAGGCTTCATCGAGGTTATGACCTTATTATGCTTGCCAAGTTGCAGCCAAGCATCTGCCATCAATAACTTAAGATCGCGGCGCTCAGGATAAAGATTATAATAAGGGGTTAAGACTTTTTCTGCCTGTTGCCAGTTGCCTTGAAGGCCTGCAACCTGAGCCTCTGTTATTGCCAGTAAGATATCAAAACTTGCTTTGTCTGAGGCAGAAGAAATTGAGGAGGTTTTCTTTAGTTTATTGAGTCTGCTTTGGGCCTCTGAATAGCGATTGTGTTTGGCATACCAATAAGCCAGAGCCATTTCTGCCCCTTTATTTGTCGAGGCAGTGATGATCAACTCATTTTCTGTGGTCTGATTGGACAACACGTTTAGTCGCCACTTTAGCAGCTCAAAATTAAGTTGATGGCGCTGACTGTTTAGCCCCAATGTGGGATAGCTATTGGCACGACTTTGGGCCTCACTCAAGCGCTCAGAGCTTAAAGGGTGGGTCATAATGAAGCTTGGTAGGTAGGCATTATCACTCATATTTAACTGAGTCTTTTGATCCAAAACGCCAAAGAACTTAGGCATGGCTCTAGGATCATAACCTGCCTTTGCCATTAACTGCATTCCGATGCGGTCTGCCTCACGCTCATTACTACGGCTAAACGCCATTTGCGCATTCAAGGCTGCCGTTTGACTGCCCATCATCACCGCCGCCGCGGCATCACCATCGGCTGCTGAAGCGGCAATCGCTGCCAGTATGCCACCAATTTGCATCAGCAGTGCTTTTCGGCTCGCTTCATCTCGATGTTCATAATGACGCTGACTTAAATGCGCCACCTCATGAGCAATAACACTGGCAACCTCATCAATACTATTAGACTCAATGACCGTTCCTGTATGGATTCCCATCACTCCACCGGGGATAGCAAAGGCATTAATACTGGCATTATTGATGACCATTAGCGCCAGTGGCGCTTGATTTCGAGCTTGGGCGTTGATTTGCCAAGCCATAGACTCTAGCTGCTCTTGCGACCAAGGATCATTGACTAAAGGCGCACTTTTTCCCAAACGCTGTAAGGACCACTCCCCTAATGCCTTATGTTTATTTACTTCAATAAAACGGCCACCGCCACTGCCCAATTCTGGTAAGCTAAATGTAGGGGAGTCCATTGAGTTTGGACTAGAATATAATGAGGTATTCTCAAACCAGTTATAACCCGTCTGACTACGACCCGTCTCCATATTGGCCACAGCTGAATGGGCTACGGCGGAGTGACCCATGACAAATATCCCAGCCAATAAGACACCAGACGCCCCCACCTTTGGACCGATAATCCTGAAGGGCGATTTCAATAAAGACTTCTTGTCTTGAGTGTTTGGCTGAAAAGGGAGCAAATATCTATTCCTTAAAGTGCTGGCCGTAAAGCTCTTGAAAGTCGGCTTGAATTTTACCTATAAAGCATCATTATTAAACCCACTTTTGATAATAACATGTTAACCGGTTAACCTTATACCATCTTATCTGGGGTGTAACTTTTTATAATCGCTATTTTTTAGCGGACTCTTATGCTTATCCCCTTTCATTGATTCATGCATTTACTTAATAATATGGCCCTCTATGATAAATATTAGCTTAGCAAATAGTGAGCATCAGGCTTTGGTACAAGGCTATCTTGACGCCTTTAGCAGCAGTGACTTAGAAACTCTTGAACAAGCTACTCCACAGCTAACCCTCTCAGCCTTAGTCGATGGCCGCGGAATGGCTTGTCCCATGCCTCTTTTGAAAACTAAGGTGGCACTACGCTCAGTACAGCCTTCACAGAGTGTCTATATCCTAGCCACTGACCCAAACTCCCAAACTGATTTGGCTGCATTTTGTCAGCAAGCAGGATTAGAGATGGTGCTTAGTACCACTACTACTGAAGGTTCTGCCGATGGTTCAGAAAAACTCGATACAATCTTTCACCTCATCATTACCAAAACGAATGGTAACTAGGGGGTGCTATCCTTTACAATAGATCTCAATAAAGTTATTACTTTGAAGGTCAAAATATGGCTACTCCTAAAGCAAATAAAAAAGACATGGCTAAATCAGTGGACTCCAGGGATGTCGAGCCGGTAGAGATTATCGAAATGGACGAGGACGACTTGGCCTATGATGAACTTGACGATGATGTCTTAACCCCAGAGGTTACGGATACTGAAGAATGGGTGAGCGAATATCCCAATACCAGTACCCGTGATTTGGTCCCTGCTATGCCAGTGAACTTGTCAGCACCAGGTATTAATCTGGGTGCTTACATGAACTCTGTGCAACAAATTCCTATCTTAACCACAGAGCAAGAACAAGAGCTGGCTCACCGTTACTATAATGAAGGTGATGTAGAAGCTGCGCGTATCTTGGTTATGTCACACTTACGCTTTGTGATTCACATTGCCCGTAGTTACTCAGGCTATGGCCTGCCACAAGCAGACTTAATCCAAGAAGGTAACCTAGGCCTAATGAAAGCGGTGAAACGCTTTGACCCCAATAAAGGGGTGCGTCTGGTATCTTTTGCGGTACACTGGATTAAAGCTGAGATCCATGAGTTTGTGATTCGTAACTGGCGCATTGTTAAAGTGGCGACTACCAAAGCTCATCGCAAGCTTTTCTTTAACTTACGCAGCTTGAAGAAAACCAACAATCAGCTGACTTTAGAAGAAGCAGATGCGATTGCGGCCGACTTAAATGTGACCCGCAAGCAGGTTCTAGAAATGGAATCGCGACTCACTTCTTATGATGCTTCGTTTGAAGCTCAGTCAAGTGATGATGAAGATGGTCACTATGCTCCGCAGCTGTTCTTAGAAGATGGGGTTGATCCTGCCGAAATGGTAGAAGATGCCGACTGGGAAGAGAACAATACCAATGCTCTAATGAGCGCTATGGATACTCTAGATGATCGCTCACGTGATATTGTTGAACAGCGTTGGCTCTCTGAGCAAAAATCCACCTTGCATGAATTGGCTGCTGTATACAATATTTCTGCAGAGCGTGTACGCCAGATTGAAAAAAATGCCATGGATAAAATCCGAGAAGCAATGACCATTGATAGCGTCATTATGCCCAGTGAAGACAACTTATAATCTATAAGGTGTAATATGAATTGGATTGCGATAGCCGCCGTCAATTTAGCTCTGGCTGTGGCGCTAGGAGCTTTCGGTGCTCATGGTATTAAAGCCATTGCTTCTCCTGAGCAAATGGCCTGGTGGTTAACGGGCACCCAATATTTCTTTTATCATGCTTTGGGCTTACTTTTGGTGGGTATTTTAATCAAATTAGGATACACCACATCTACCCCTGCTTGGCTATTGCAAATTGGGCTCATTATTTTTTCAGGCAGCTTATTTGCAATGACCCTTGGGGCACCGCGTTGGTTAGGAGCCATCACCCCTATTGGTGGTACATTAATGATTATTGGCTGGATTTGGTTGGCCGTGACTGCTTTTAGGCATTCCGCCACCTAAAGCCGTATGCTCTAAATTAAAAAGATAACTTTTGGTTTAGATCGGATTTCGTAGAGGAAAAAATGTATACGATTACTGTAAATGGAGAGAAGCAACAGACTGAGCAGTTGACTGTGAAGGCTGTGCTAGATGAATTACAACTAACACAAGGACGTTATGCAGTTGAGATTAATGGGGAGTTAATTCCTAAATCTGAGCTGGCAGCTACTAATGTTGAACAAGAAATGGTGATTGAAGTGGTTCAAGCAGTGGGTGGTGGTTAATAACCCGCTTTCTTTAGCTACTTGTTTATAACCAATCATTTATAACTAAAAAAGCCCTTATCTCATCAGATAAGGGCTTTTTTATAGTTTATATTACTTCAGTGTTTCGAATTAAGTTAAGTATAGGGTGACCTAATAAGCGTATGATTCATCCACTGGCTCTGCTACAGGTAGAGCAAAACGTGCTTTACGTTTTGAAGAGCGGGTTTTACGATCCATACGGGTCTTATACTTACGAACTTGACGGTCTAGCTTATCTGCCATTTCATGAATGGCTTTATACATGTCGTCATCATATGACTGTACAAACATTTCTTGACCTGCTACTCGCATAAGTGCTTCAGCTTTATGTTTATTTTTACCACTATTGCTGTTATCGCTGCGGTTATTATCTAGCGATAGAATCACTTTCATGCTTTGAATCTGGTCAAAATGTCTCTCAACTTTTGAAAGTTTGTCCATAACCATGTCTTTCATAGCGTCAGTAACTGTGATGTGATGGCCAGTAATTGAAATGTTCATAGTGCTTACATCCTTTTTATGATTTGAGCAGCTCCTGCTGACTCAAAGTGACTTTTGGTTAATGACTGACCTAATGGGGAATTCATCTCAAAGTAAAGTGATGTCATTAGTTCTTTGTCTAAGCCATTAGATATACCCTTGTTTTATTTGACTATTTTCTAACCTTATTGGTTGGTTAGCTGCAAACTAAACGGTGTAGCTTGGGTATTAATGTTTCTAGTAAAATTTAAAATCCTTATTAAACTCACTTTTTCTCCCAGCCTCTGTGTTGCTTAATATTGGTTGGGATAGCTTTAATTTGCCACGAAAACGGAGAATGCACAAGCATTTTTATTGTTAAGAAATGTAAAAATAACTCATATTTAGAAATAAATACTATATAATCTGAAATTTTTTTATTTTAAAAACAACGTCTGACTGTGCTAATACTGGCCTGAGCGACAATGATGATGACTTGTTAAAATATTTCTGAATCTCTTGTATTTTTCCCCCTCTTTTCTAAAACTTTATTTTCCTTTGTGTAGAAGAACCAATATTCATCGCTTCTCTATATTTAGCCACTGTACGTCTGGCTATCTTTATCCCCTGCTGCTCTAAAAGGCTTTGTATGGCGCTGTCAGATAAAGGTGCCTTGGCGTCTTCTTGCTGTATAAACTGTTGTATCATGGCGCTTATAGCGGTAGATGAAATATCCCCTTGATCACTTGAGACATGAGATGAGAAGAAGTGCTTTAGTGAATATAGACCTTGCGGCGTTAAGATAGTCTTGCTGGTCGTCAATCTCGAAACGGTGGACTCATGCAGCCCAACCTCCTCTGCAATATCTTTTAAAATAAGGGGCTTCATCGCTGTTGGCCCCTTCAATAAAAAGTCTTGTTGCATCTTTATGATACTGCTCGCCACCTTTAACAGATTTTGATTGCGCTCCTCAATACTACGAATGAACAGCCTAGCGTCTACTAGGTTATCCCGTAAATAAACATTATCTGGGCTGTCATCCCCTCGTTTAATAAGGTTGGCATACTCTTGATTGATTCTAAGTCTTGGTAAGGTTTCAGGATTTAGCTCTACTTTCCACACTGCTTGCTTTAATTCTGAGTTATTAACCAAATACACCAAAACATCTGGGATATCATAAGCCTCAGGCTGTATTCCATAGTCAGGTTGCGCCGTAGAAAAGGCCAATCCAGGAGCAGCATTTAAGGTACGGATTAAGGCTAGGCTTGGGCCAATGTCACTGTTTTTAAGCCCGGTTCTATGCATCAACTCTTTGATATTGTTGCTTACCAACAGCTGATGCTCATCTAATAGACGTAACGCCTGCTCACGATAAGGCACAATCTCCTCTAAGCTAAGTAGCTGAATTTGCAAGCACTCAGCTAAACTCCTAGCCCCCACACCTAAAGGTTCACACGACTGAATTAAGCGAATGACCGCCTCTATGTGTTCATGCTCAATACTATCTTCCCAACCATAAAAGCTGGCCATCTCATCAAAACTTGCTTTTAAATCTGCCATATCTGCTTGAATAAAGCCGCTTTCATCCATAGCATCGATAAGGTAGTCAGCAATTAAGGATTGTTGCGGGTTTAAATGGCTAAAATTTAACTGCCAGCGTATATGATCTTGTAAAGTGACTGAGGTTGCGCCTTGATAATCACTCATAGCTTGGGTATCAGGACGGGCTAATGCGGTACTTCCATGCGTAAAGATATCCTCCCAGTCGGTATCAATAGACAGCTCCCCTAGCGTTTGACCTTCAGTAAGCTCTTCTGCTTCTCTATTTTTACTGTCATCAGCTTGGGTGGGACTATTGACCTCAACTTCCATCACATTTTGCTGGTTGTCATTAGTTTCAGCACTCAAGTCATACTTATCTGTCTCTAACGATTCTGCATTGCTGTCATATCCATCATTCTCATAACCCTCGGAATGATCATTAGATAACTCATAAACTTCCTTTTGCGCTTCTGTATCTAGCTCTAGTCGAGTCAGCTCTTCGAGGCTGTTAAAGTCCTCAGCACTGATTTCATCCTCCTCTACTCGCTCAAGTAAAGGGTTGCTGTCCAGCTTCATTTGAACTTCTTGCTCAAGCTCTAAACTTGAAAGCTGCAACAGTTTAATGGCCTGCTGCATCTGTGGGGTCAGCTTTTGTGCGGTAGATAGGTTGACACCTAAATTAAAAGAGGGGCTCATCATAGGACTTTTCATTCTCAGTTGTTTTTTTTCAATCAAGTGCTACATTCGATTTTAAAAATAGCTATCAAGCGGTGATAAAAGGAATTATTAGACAGTTAACCTAGAGTTATATTGATTAGATTTTTATCTAAAGCAGCAAGACGCCTTAATTATAATGACACAATACGCTGGTAAAAGAAGCAGAAATATTTGCCACCGGTACTCATAAAAAAATTACCTTAACTGGTCTTTAGAGCAAACAAGTTTATTTTTATAAAAGACAGGATCTCAATATAAGGTTTAAGTAAAGGCATAGTATTTTTTTACTAACTTAATCTATGGCCGTTAGGCTTATTGAGGGCCAATGGATTGCTTAGTCTTTCCATGCTACTCTAATAAACATAATAACTAATATGATGACCCTATTAATATAACGCTCAAAGACGGAAAGTAACTATGACTCAACTTAACATTGGATGTGTACAGTTAAACAGTCAGTTTGACATTGACGCCAATATAGCAACCATTGAAAAATCAATTATTGCTGCTAGCCAGCAGCAAGCCAGCTTGGTTGTGCTACCAGAAAATGCCTGCCGTATGGGAGGGCAAAAGCAGCTGTCTGAACGCTTTGATGAGCTATCAAGCTGGTATGCCAACTTAGCTTTTAAGCATCAAATGTTTATCGTGGCAGGAACTCTACCTTGCCCATATCGTCCAGATGGCACTGTGGTACCAAACAATAAGTTAAGACAAGTTAGTCAGGTCTTTGCCCCTGATGGCAAGCGTATTGCCCGATATGACAAAATCCACTTATTTAGAGCACAAGTAGCCGATGATACTGGTAGCTATGATGAGGGCAGAACCTTCGAGCCCGGCGACACCACGGTTGTCGCCCAGTGTGATATAAAGAGTTTAAATAAAGAGTTTTTACAAACAGAGTCGAGCCACACAAATGACAACTCAGGCATTTTATCTATTGGCATGATGGTCTGTTTTGATTTGCGTTTCCCTGCCCTAGCCCAGAGACTTAGACAGGCAGGCGCAGATATCTTGACTGCCCCATCGGCCTTTACCTATCAGACCGGCAAAGCACATTGGCAACTTCTACTACAGGCTAGAGCTTTGGATTCTCAATGCTTGGTAGTGGGCTCAGCACAAGGCGGCACTCATTACACTAAGGACAGTAGCCGTGAAACTTGGGGGCACAGTGCTTTTGCTAACGCCAATGGGGACTGGGTTAAGGAAACTCAGCAGACCCACTTAACTGAGGATTTTGGGCTAATTACCACCGCATTTGATGCCAAAACACAGCAAACTTGGCGTCAGAACATGCCCATTCATAACTGTCATAGATTAGCTTAGGCTTAGGCTTAGGCTTAGGCTAGTATTGTACTGTCATTAACCAACTGGCCTAATGACACTAGCTTTCCCGTTTTTTATGAGAAGCACGAGGATGAGCCTTATCATAAACCTGAGTTAATTTGGCAAAGTCTACGTGAGTATAAATTTGAGTGGTGCTGATGTCGCTATGACCTAGCATTTCTTGAACAGCTCGCAAATCGCCACTGCCCGATAGCATATGGGAAGCAAAACAGTGGCGCAGTAGATGGGGATACATATTTTGCGCAATGCCGGCACGATTGGCGGCAATTTTTAGTCGCTGCTGCACCGCGCGTGTGGTCAATCGAGTACCCAGTTTTTCACTGATGAATAAGGCGGTGTCCCCTTGCTCCTCCCACAGGTAACGATGTGGCAGATAGGTCGTAATGGCCTTTAACGCTTGCTTGCCGACTGGCACCAAACGTGTTTTATTGCCCTTACCGGTAACCCTAATCTCTCCTCGCTCACCGTTCTCATGTATCCGTAAATCAGACACATGCAGACTGACCAACTCGCCTACCCGCAGTCCACTACTATAAAGCAGCTCAAACATGGCCTTATCCCGTATCCAAAGTCTGGCTTGTTCCGGTGTGTCTGGCATAGGCTGCTCTAATAGCTGAGTTAGCAAATCACCATCAGCGATACTGGGCAAAGGGCGTGGCGCTCTTTTTAGCTGATAGCCTGTGGTAGGGTTAATACGAGCTTGGCCTTGATCAATCATCCAACTGTAAAAATGACGAATGGCGGACAACTCTTGCTGTACGCTAGAGATGGCCAAAGCATCCACATCCAAGCGCTGACCAATATATTTGGCCAGCTGCCGCTTATCACAGCGGGTCCAAGTCAGCTTGCCTGCCTCCAAGAAGCTGGCCAGCTGAAATAAGCCTGCATAATAAGCCTCAATAGTATGCTCTGACATTTGTCTGACAGACAACTCAGCCAACCACTGCTCCACTGGCAGTAAAAGCTGCTGTAACTCAGCACTGATTTCAACAGTTGTCTCAGCGTCATCAGCAGGTCGCTTTTTAGGCAATTTTGGCTGAGGTGTTGGCTTGGCGTTCATAATCTAGTTGACTATCCTCAAGACTTAACTGGTTATCTTCAAGACTTAAGCAGAAGGCTTTAATCCCGCTTGGGCCATAATCCCATCTGGACTAAATACACCTTCATAAACAAAGGCTGTGGGGCCGGTCATCATCACTGAGTAGCCAGGTGACCAACGAATCAGTAAGCTACCGCCATAAAGTTGGGCTCTGATGTCTTCTCCTTCATCAAGCCAACCTTCACGAATACCTGTAGCTACTGCAGCACAAGCTCCTGTACCACAAGCTTGGGTCTCACCCACACCCCGCTCATACACCCGCAAGCGTATGTGACGCTGATTCATTACCTGTACAAAACCGACATTAACTCGTTCTGGGAAAGCGGGATGAGACTCAATGGCTTTACCCAAGGTCTCAACATCAGCCGTTAGGATATCATCGACTTTAATAACCGCATGAGGGTTACCCATACTGGCCACATACAGTTGTACCGGAGTGCCTTCAACATCTAAGTGATAGGCGTTTTGGATTTTGGTAATGGCTTTTGGGGTAAAAGGAATCTCAGCTGGCTCAAAGCGAGGTTTGCCCATATCCACCTCTACCCAGCCATAGTTATCCGTAGTCAGAGTTAATATACCTGACTTAGTTTCAACACGTATGCGCTGCTTAAATGAAAGCTTACGGGCTTGAACAAAGCGGGCAAAACAACGGGCGCCATTGCCACACTGCTCAACCTCACTGCCATCTGAATTAAAAATACGATAGCGAAAATCAACATCAGGACGCATTGGCGGCTCAACCACCAACAGCTGATCAAAGCCAATACCCATATGGCGATCTGCTAACAAAGCAATGAGGTCCTTCGTGAGCTCTAAACGCTGGGTGACTAAGTCAATGACCATAAAATCATTGCCCAATCCATGCATCTTTGTAAATTCAATAAGCATTTTTTTATTCCTTAGATTTTATTTATGCCCTATCTTACCACGCAGAATATAACAATGATAATAGCGAAACGTTGCTACCAAAAATAAGCAAGCCCTGCGGTTTAGCGCCCATTACTAACCCTTTATAAATCAATTACCTCTACCAAAAACCTCCTCTGTATATCTAAATAACTCACCAATAAATGGCTTAAAAAACAAAAAAACCTGCGCTCAATAAACGCAGGTTTTTTAGTCAAATAAAGGCCTTATAGCAAAGGCTTTTAGGAGAAATTAATCCAGCTCAAAAAAAGACTCGCCTTCAAATAACTGCTCAACCGTTTCACGCTTACGCACCACCTGATGCTTATCAGCAGAGACCATGATTTCTGCTGGACGAGGACGTGAGTTATAGTTACTGCTCATCACAAAGCCGTAGGCACCTGCGCCAGTGATGGCCAAGATGTCACCTACTGCCAAAGATAATAAGCGTTTTTTGGCCAAGAAATCTCCCGTTTCACAAACAGCGCCTACAATATCCCAGCTCTGCTCTTCGCTGCCCTGTTGAGACTCACTACTCATAGGAATGACCGCCATTTCTGCTTGATATAAGGCAGGGCGAATTAAGTCATTCATTGCAGCGTCAACAATAGCAAAGTTTTTGTGCTCAGTAGGCTTTAGTACTTCAACCTTCGTTAATAGCACACCCGCATTGGCAACAATGCTACGACCTGGCTCAAAGAATACCTTTAATCCCAACTGCTTTAGCTTAGGCAATAAGGCATTGGCAAATTCGCTAACCTCTGCCACTTCCTCATCAATATAAATAACCCCTAAGCCGCCGCCCAAATCAACGTGCTCAAGCTCAATACCTTCTTGTTTCAATGACTCGATAAGCTCACACACCTTATCTAACGCAGCAACAAAAGGATCAATCTCTGTCAACTGTGACCCAATATGGCAATCAATACCTACGATATCTAGGTGCTCTAGACTGTCAGCATGTTTATACGCTTTGATAGCGACATCATGACTGATACCAAACTTATTGTCTTTTAAACCTGTTGAGATATAAGGATGGGTCTTGGCATCCACATCTGGGTTAACTCGAATAGAAATCGGGGCTTTTACCTGTAATTCAGCAGCCACCGCATTTAAAGTATCTAGCTCACTAAGAGACTCAACATTAAAGCAGCCAATGCCTGCCTGCAAAGCTGCCTTCATCTCAGCCACAGTTTTACCTACCCCAGAGAAGACAATCTTACTAGGATCAGCACCGGCCGCTAATACACGAGCAAGCTCGCCTGAAGAAACCAAGTCAAAGCCTGCGCCTGCTTCAGCCAATACCTTTAGCACTGCTAAGTTAGAGTTGGCCTTCACTGCATAGCAAATTTGATGGTCAATTTCAGCGAAGCTGTCAGTATAAGCTTGATAGGCATCAAGTACCGCCTTTTTAGAATACACATATAAGGGCGTACCGTACTGCTGTACCAACTGCTGTGTCGAGACCTCTTCGATAGCAAGCAAACCTTGCTGATAGCTTAGAGTAGGCAGCTTTTTGACAAAACTCTCTGGATGAATACGCAAGCCATTTGAGGTGTGCTGTACAGTCGCCTGTGATAAGTCTGTGATGCTCATAGTATAAGGGTGTCCAATTAAGATTTAGTCTTGAGGTTAGGGCTTATTAAATCATTAAAATCAAACAATTAAAATAACGATTGATTAAAGACTTAAGTTATTTTGGCATAAGCGACTTAATAATCTTGTGGCTCTTCAGCCGCAGCCTCTTCAATTTTTTGCTGATTTGCCGCTTGTGCCGCCTTATCACTGCCCTCAACCTTATTGCCGTCATACAGGATAAAATCGGTATTACTCGGAGCGTCTTTGGTCAAGTACAACTCCCCTTTTTGACCACAGCCACTCAAGAAGGCGCTGCTTAAAACCAAGCTGCTAAGCAGGGTAAATAACCGGCTCAGCTTGCCTGTCTTTGGAGCTATTTTATTTAGGCTTACTAAACAGGTATCACTTGCAGTTTGGTTGTTTTTATAGAGGTAGGTATGGAGATTAAGGTGTGGCATGAACAGCTTCCTATGCGTGTGAACGAGGGTGTACAGGCGAAAATAGGGATTTTTCTATGGTAACAAAATTCTGGATATTTACCTAAAAGCTTTTAATTATATAAATTCATATAATAAAGGAAACTTTTAATTTTTAACGACTTAACTTATTTTTAAGCACGAAACCGATGTTTTTCAGATTAATCTAGGCTATACTTAAAGCAGGTGCATACCAGCAACCAATCATAACTGTTATTAGGGCATTCTTAAACAGGGCAATCTTCCAGCTTAATTCCTTCTATTTTGTTAAATAGATGACCTGTTCGCTCGATCAAAAGTTACTGATTCTACAATTTAAACCACACCCTAATAGGATGTTATGTGTTGGTAAAAGATGGGGCGTTATGCGCCTATTAGTTTATGACACTGTTTTGGTGTTATCTCTTTTTTCTTTTAAACTTTCAATGTAAGGACACAATATGAGCAACAACATCATCACCAAACCAACTTTAGTAGTCAACTGCGGTTCGTCTTCTATCAAATATGCTTTAATTAGTGAAGATAATAAATATCGTATTACCGGTCTGGCTGAAAACTTAGGATTAGATGATGCTCGTATTGTACACAAATGCCTAGAAGGCAAAAAAACTGAAGTTAGTATCCCAGGGGCTAACCATAAAGCCGCCTTGGTACAAATCATGACTCTTCTTGGAGACCAGTCTCCTATTGCTGTTGGACATCGCGTTGTCCACGGTGGCCGTGAATTTAGCTCTGCCGTAGAAGTTACCCCACATGTGGTAGAAGAAATCAGACGCCTAAAAGAATTGGCTCCTCTACACAACCCTGCCAACGCCACGGGTATCGAGGCCGTTCAAACCATTCACCCTGAACTACCTCAGGTAGTGGTATTTGACACCGCTTTCCACCAAACCATGCCGCCAAAAGCTTTCCGCTACGCCATTCCAAAAGAGATGTATGAAAATGACTTCATCCGTCGCTATGGTTTCCACGGCACTTCACACGCTTATCTATCAAACCGTGCTAGCCAGCTGACTGACAAAGAAGGTCCTCATGGTTGGTTAATCGCCCACTTAGGCAATGGTAGCTCTGCGACCGCAGTCTACAACGGAGAAAGCTTAGACACTAGTATGGGCTTAACCCCACTAGAAGGGCTAATGATGGGTACCCGCTGTGGTGATATTGACCCAAGTCTACACATCCACTTAAAACGCACTATGGGCCTTAACCTAGAGCAAATCGATACCATTTTGAATAAAGAAAGTGGTCTGCTAGGGGTATCTGGGGTTTCAAACGATATGCGTACCGTAGAATCTATCGCCAATGATGAGTCGCACCCAGATCAAAAAAATGCTCAGCTTGCCGTTGAGATGTTCTGCTATCGCGCTGGTAAATACTTAGCCTCTTTATCTTGTGCCCTTCCTGATCTAACCGGCATCATCTTCTCAGGCGGTATTGGTGAGAACTCAGCGACCATTCGTGCTCGTATTCTAGATGTCATGCGCCACTTCAGCTTAGAGATCGATACAGAGAAAAACAGCCAACTATTTGGCGGCGAAGAAGGCAGCTTCCATGGGCCAAGCAGCAAGTACGAGCTATGGGTTATCCCAACAGATGAAGAGCTGCAAATCGCAGAAGAGACCAGAGCTGTACTGGGTCTATAATCCAAATAATAAAAATAACTTAGCAACCAAACCAATATATTGAACTAATAAGGATTTGTTTATGCAAACTATTTTGCTGGTACCTACCGGTCGTGGCATTGGTTTAACCTCTGCAGGCTTGGGATTACTTAAGGCTTTAGATTATTTGGGCATGAAAGCCGGCTTCATGAAGCCATTTTTGCAAGATGATTCGCATGACTCACAGCATACTTTAGACAGCTCAAGCGACTTAATCCGTCACGCTTTTGGACTAACCCCTCCTCCTTCTATTCCTCGTGAACGCGTCGAGCGTATGATGAACTCCGGAAATGTGGATGATTTGATGGAAGAAGTGGTTACCAACTTCCATCAATTAGAAGAGGACTACAACGTTGTTATCTGTGAAGGTTTAGTGCCTACCGAAGAGGTGAGCTATGCTTCACAAGTAAACTTCGCTTTAGCCACAGCCTTAGATGCCAAGGTTATCTTCGTTAGTATGGCGGACACTGAGAACCCTAAACAGCTGGCTGATAAGCTAGATGTGCATGCCCGTATCTTTGGCGGGTTAAATGGAGAGCGTACTTTAGGCAGTATCTTAATGCGCGCCAAAAACGTACCTAATACGTTTGACACTCAGCCAGTAGCACCAGGTGAAGCTATTTTGGATCTGGATTCAGAATTCATTAGCACCATGCAGTCGCATTCGCCTAGCTTTGCCACAGATCAGTACCACTTAATCGGTGTGGTTCCTTTTAGTAACAGCCTATCCGTACCTCGTACTTGGGATATCGCTCAGCAGCTTAATGCTACTTGGCTAAATGAGGGCGAGGCCAAACAGCGCCGAGTTCTAAAAACCAGCCTAACCGCACGTACTATCTCTCGTGTGGGAGAAATCTTTACCCGCGGTACTCTAGTAGTTACCCCTGGGGATCGTGATGATCTATTGTTAGCCACTGCCATGGCCAGCATGAATGATATTCCTATGGCAGGGATTGTGTTAACTGGCGGTATTATTCCAAACGATACTGTGTTTGAGCTGTGTCAGCCTGCCTTAAAAACAGGTCTGCCTATCATGAGTGTCCATACTGATAGCTTAGAGACGGTAACTAACTTATCGACCATCAGTAATGAGATTCCAAAAGATGACGCAGAGCGTGCAGAAACTGTGGCTCGTTTCGTGGCGGCTCATATCGATTTAGATTGGCTGAAGTCGTATTTCGAACGCGATTATACTCCTCGCCTATCTCCTTCTGCTTTCCGTCATCAGGTAGTGAAAAAAGCACAACAAGCCAAAAAACGTGTGATACTACCAGAAGGCGAAGAGCCACGTACCATCGAAGCTGCGGCAATTTGTCAAAGCCGTGGTATCGCTCAGTGTGTGCTGATTGGTAATCCAAATGAGATTGCTCAAGTCGCTAAAAACCGTGGCGTAGATCTGCCTGAAGATATCGAAATCATCGATCCAGCTAGCATTAGCCTAGATAAATACATCAAAGCTTTTGTAGAGCGCCGCAAAGGTAAAGCCACTGAAGAGCAAGCTGCTGAACAGCTGCAAGACAGCGTAGTATTAGGTACTACCATGTTGCACATGGATGAGGTTGATGGCCTAGTTTCAGGGGCAATTCACACCACAGCGAGTACAGTTCGCCCAGCTTTCCAGCTAATTAAAACCGCGCCTCAGTACTCACTGGTTTCATCCATCTTCTTCATGCTACTTCCAGAGCAAGTGGTAGTATATGGTGACTGTGCAATTAACCCAGATCCTAATGCTGAGCAGTTGGCTGAGATTGCTATTCAGTCTGCTGCATCTGCCAAAGCCTTTGGTATTGAGCCAAAAGTGGCCATGATCAGCTACTCTACTGGCGCCTCTGGTACCGGTGATGATGTTGAAAAAGTGAAGCAAGCCACTCAAATCGTCCGTGAGCGTGCTCCAGACTTAATGGTAGATGGTCCGCTACAATATGACGCCGCTTCTGTGTTAAGTGTGGGTAAGCAAAAAGCACCAGACTCGCCAGTTGCCGGTCAAGCCAACGTGTTTATCTTCCCCGACCTAAACACCGGTAATACCACTTATAAAGCGGTACAACGTAGTGCCAATGTGGTCAGCGTGGGTCCAATGCTTCAAGGCTTGAACAAACCAGTTAACGACTTGTCGCGTGGCGCTTTGGTAGATGATATTGTTTATACCATCGCTCTAACCGCTATCCAAGCCAGTAGCCCAGACGTCTAAAAGACGATCAAACAAGACTTAGAGTCAGTCAAAGAACCCTATAAAATTAAAAACTAGCCGGCAAATTTTGTCGGCTAGTTTTATTTTGGCGCTCGAGGTTGGTTTTGGTTACATAACTTTTTATACTTGGTAGCTATTAGCTATTAGCTATTTAGTTGGCTAACTTAGACTCACGATCATACTCAACTCACCGCTTTGGTAATGGATTTGTCATGACCCCAACTGTTAATACTGATCTATCTACTTCTCCTACCAAGTCAAAGCAGCTGAGTAGCAATCTACCTATCCACGTGTATTTAGGGGGCTCTTTTGACCCATTACATAACAGTCACTTGGCGTTATTAACCCATGTTTATCACAAGTTAGCTTCTGATAATCATTCAGTTAAAGCCTATTTTATGCCCACCTCACGCTCACCGCTCAAAACAAACAGCACTAGCTCTGAACATCGCCTAAATATGCTGACAGAGGCTATTAAAGAGTTGAAAGCAGAAGCGCTATCCTCTTTGACCCAGACACCCCTTTCAAACCTTGCCATTAGTGAGCATGAAATCTGGCAACAGCCTCCGGTCTATACCATAAATACTTTGACCGAATTACGTCAGCTGCATCCTAACAACAGCTTGGTATTTATTGTGGGTGCAGATAATATTGCCAGTTTACCCAAATGGCGTGATGGCGATAAGTTAACCCAGTTGGCTCACCTCTGGGTATTTCCCAGAGATGAATTGCAGTCTCCCGAAGAGATTGCCGCCCTATTGCCTGAATCCTTAAAATCACAGGTGACCTACTGCTTAGAGGGCTTGAAGCAGCACACTCATGGCCTCATATACATAGATTCACATACGGTAGCACCCCTATCAAGCAGTGCGATACGAGAAGCAATTGCTCAAGGTAAGCCAGATATTGCAAAATCTGCTTTGCCACGCTCCGTATATTCGTATATCATGAAAAACAATTTATATCATTCTTATTGAGTTAATGGTTTCCATACCACCTGCGCAAAACCCAACGCCCTCGTAATGAACTAAATTTTACCGAAATTTTAAAACATATCTTTTGGCCTGAAAGTCATAAAGTATATACAGACAACCCTATAGGATAGCTATGACAATAGACGCAAATCAAAAAACACCCATGAGCGATGAAAGACTACAGTTTTGTCTTGAAATGGTTCAAGACGCCCTAAACGATTTAAAAGCAAAAAACATTACCGTACTTCACGTCACTGAATTGACAGACGTAATGGATTATATGGTTATCGCTGAAGGTACTTCAAAGCGTCACGTGAATGCTTTGGCTGATGAAGTGGGTGCTATCTCTAAAAAAGCAGGCTTTATGCCTTTAGGCCGTGAAGGTGAGAAAGACAGCGACTGGACTTTAGTAGACTTAGGCGGTGTTATCGTTCATATCATGACCCGTCAAGCTCGTGAATTCTATGACTTAGAAGGTCTATGGTCTTCTCCAGAAGAGCTTAAAAAGCTAGTGGCTCGTGATTTAAGTGAGCGCTAATTTTTTGCTTTTTTGACTTCCTCCCCTCGCTAAACCGAGGGGATTCCTACAGCTAGACGGTCAAGCCCGACCGCAAGGATGTTCTTAGC
>ERZ808051.1178-NODE-1178-length-19164-cov-14.460785_pt1 | contig 19164 bp, 10 predicted proteins | sample MGYA00380199_ERZ808051 | MGnify/ENA primary metagenome ERZ808051 (study PRJEB31490, sample SAMN06133391) | mouse gut metagenome | isolation source: J11 | host: mice | place: China: Chengdu | collected 2015-05 ...
TCTGCCCCCGATGCCCAAGAGAAGGAGGAAAATCACGATGAAATCTAAAAAGCTATTGCGGACACTGGCCGCGTTTTGCACCGCCCTGGTTCTTATGGGCGGTTTTTCTGTCCCCGCCTACGCGGGCGGCGGCGAGGAACCGGCTGATGAAACCAACGATTCCAACGTACAGGTGGAGCAGCCGGAGGAAACACCGCCCCTCACCCCGGATGGCAACGCCACCCTGGTGGACGATTACGGCGGGAACAAGCAGCTGATTACCGTTACCACCAAAAACGGCAACTACTTTTACATCCTGGTGGACCGGGATGACGAGGGGGAAAACACCGTCCATTTTCTCAACCAGGTAGACGAAGCCGACCTGATGGCGCTGATGGAGGACGGGGACAGCGAGGAGCCTCCCGCTGTTTGCAGCTGCACCGAGAAATGTCAGGCAGGCGCAATCAACCGGAACTGCCCGGTCTGCGCCTTTACCATGACAAGCTGCACCGGCAAGGCGGCGGAACCGGAGGAGCCGCCTGCAATGGAGCCGGAACCGGAGAAAAAGTCCGGCATGAATCCGGCTGTCCTGCTTTTGGTTGTGGCCCTGTTAGGCGGCGGGGGCGCGCTCTACTACTTCAAGTTTATGAAGAACAAGCCGAAAACCAAAGGCCCGGACAATCTGGACGATTATGACTACGGCGATGAGGAAGATGAGCTGTGGGAATCCGAGGAGGGCGCGGAGGAGGAACCGGAGGAAAGTGAGGAAGAACCGGAATGACCCGCTTCACCGACAGCCCCTTTGAGCGCATGATGACACAGAAACCGGAGGGCAGGAAGAAAACTTCCAGCCCTCCTTCTTTACCCAAAAGCCACCCCTGCTATGGCTGCGGCAACTACGGGAGGCCCTGTGTGGGATTCTGCCACCGGGAACTGGAAAAGCAGCTGAAAGAAAGGAGAGATCGGAAATGAAGTATCTTATTTTATTTATCAAAATCGTTGCTGTTTTTGACCTGTGCTGTCTGGCGGTGTATCTGGGCGGCGATATTCTGACTGCCCTGACACGCAAACTTCGGAAAAAGCCTGCACAGAGCGACGACCTTTATGACTTTTCTATGGATGGCGACACAGCCGCCCCGCTGTCCATAGATTCCATCCGCCAGCTGTACTCCGGCGATGTGGAAACTTTTGTAGAAGAAAGGCTTCTGCCGGACGCCGCAAAGACGATGGAGGCTTTAACGGAACGGGAACAGACAGCGGCCCGCCTGCTTTTATGCGCCCTGATCGGCTATCTGAAAGAAGAAGCCCGCATGGACGAGCAGAGTTTTCCGATGGTGATGGAACTGCTGAAATATATGGAGGGGGAAAAAGAGGAAGGCTGCCAGGACCCGGTAGACTGGCTGCTGGAGGACGCCAACAGCCGCGCGCACCGGCATGAGTCCTATTACAGCGATTATCAACGCTACCAGCTGATGCAGGTGGATAAAAAACGTGTCATTCTGGCCTGCCGTATCCTCATCAATGATCTGGTAGGAAAACTGTACCGATATGATTACCGGTTCGGCTATGACCTGATGCTGACAGAGGATAACAGCATTGAGGAAAAACTGCGTACATCTATGCGGGAAGAATGGGAGGATGAAGATTATGCGCCTTGTGATTGCTGAAAAACCGTCGGTGGCCCAAAGCCTGTCCGCTGTAATCGGGGCCAATGCCCGCAAGGACGGGTATCTGGAAGGGAACGGCTGGCGGGTCAGCTGGTGCGTGGGGCATCTGGCCGGGCTTGCCGACGCGGACAGCTATGACCCTAAATACGCCAAGTGGCGCTATGACGATCTGCCGATCCTGCCCTCGGACTGGAAAATGAGCGTGGGGCGGGACAAGAAGAAACAGTTTGATATTCTCAAAAAGCTGCTGTGCGCCCCGGATGTGACCGAGGTGGTAAACGCCTGTGACGCGGGACGGGAGGGCGAACTGATTTTCCGCAACGTCTATGAGCTGGCGGGCTGCAAAAAGCCCATGAAGCGGCTCTGGATTTCCAGCATGGAGGATTCGGCAATCCGGGAGGGCTTTGAAAACCTCCGCCCCGGCGCGGACTATGACGGTCTGCATCAGGCGGCGCTCTGCCGCGCCAAGGCTGACTGGCTGGTGGGCATCAACGCCACCCGGCTGTTTTCAGTGCTGTACCGCCGGACCCTCAACATCGGTCGGGTCATGTCCCCGACACTGGCCCTTATCGTCCAGCGGGAAGCAGAGATTGAAGCCTTCCAGCCGGAGCCGTTCTATACGGTGGCGCTGGAACTGCCCGGATTTACCGCTGTGGGGGCGCGGATGAAAGACAAAACCGCCGCGAAAGAGCTGCAAACCGCCTGCCGGGGCGGTTCTGCGGTGGTGAAGCAGGCGCAGCGGAAAGAGAAGTCCGAAAAGCCGCCCGCCCTTTATGACCTGACCACCTTACAGCGGGACGCCAACCGCCTGCTGGGGTTTACCGCCCAGCAAACGCTGGACTATCTGCAAAACCTCTATGAGAAAAAGCTGTGTACTTATCCCCGGACGGACAGCCGGTATCTGACCTCGGATATGGCGGAGGGCCTGCCGGTGCTGGTCAACCTCACCGCCAATGCCATGCCGTTCCGAAAGGGGATCGGCATTACCTGCAACCCGGAGGCGGTCATCAACGATAAGAAAGTGACCGACCACCATGCGGTGATCCCCACCCGCAATCTTCGGGATGCGGATTTGTCCGCCCTCCCTGTGGGGGAAAAAGCGGTGTTGGAGCTGGTGGCCGCAAGGCTGCTGTGCGCGGTGGCGGAACCCCATCTCTACGAGGAAACCGCCGCCACGCTGGTCTGCGCCGGTCAGGAGTTTGCCGCAAAAGGGAAAACCATTCAGCGCCCCGGCTGGCGCAGGCTGGATTCCGCTTATCACGCCGGTCTGAAAAATGCTCCGGAGCCGGAGGAAAGACCAGAGGAAAAGACACTGCCGGAACTCTCCGAGGGACAATCTTTGTCCGTTTCCAATGCCTCCGTCAAGGAGGGGAAAACCAGCCCGCCAAAACATTTCACCGAAGATACTCTGCTGTCGGCTATGGAGAACGCCGGTAAAGAAGATATGCCGGATACTGCCGAGCGCAAGGGATTGGGTACGCCCGCCACCCGCGCCGGGATTCTGGAAAAGCTGGCCTCCACCGGGTTTCTGGAACGGAAAAAGAGCAAAAAAACGGTCCAGCTGATGCCCTCCCGCGACGCGCGTTCCCTCATTACGGTTCTGCCGGAGCAGCTGCAATCCCCGCTGCTCACCGCCGAGTGGGAGTACCGGCTGGGCGAGATTGAGCGCGGCGAGCTTTCCCCGGAGGAGTTTCTGTCCGGGATTTACGCCATGCTGCGGGAGCTGGCGGCAACCTATCAGGTGGTTAAGGGGACCGAGTACCTGTTCTCCCCGCCCCGCGAAGCAGTAGGCAGATGCCCCCGGTGCGGCGGTGAGGTTACGGAATCGCAAAAGGGATTTTTCTGCCAAAGTGAAACTTGCAGATTTGCCATCTGGAAAGACAGCAAGTGGTGGAGCGCCAAGAAGAAACAGCCCACCAAGGCCATTGTCGCGGCCCTCTTAAAAGACGGGCGGGCAAGGCTCACCGGCTGCTACTCGGAAAAAACCGGAAAAACCTATGACGCGGATGTGCTTTTGGAGGATACCGGCGAGTATGTGAACTTCAAGCTGGACTTTGGCGGCAAAGAAAAAAGCAATGGAGGAAAGAAAAATTGAATAAAGAGCAGCTTACGCTTGGTTCCTTATTCGACGGCATAGGAGGTTTTCCCTATGCCGCCTCTTTTTATGGAATCAGACCTTTGTGGGCCAGCGAAATTATACCGGAATGTATTTCTGTGACACAGAAGCACTTTCCTGAAATGGAACACGTTGGCGACATTACGAAACTTTATGGCGGCACACTGCCGCCCGTGGACATCATCACCTTCGGCTCCCCCTGCCAGGACCTGAGTGTGGCATCAGGCAAGCGGCTCGGCCTTGCCGGGGAGCGGAGCGGCCTCTTTCTGGAGGCTGTCAGGATTATCAGAGAAATGCAGGAGGCAACCAATGGAGAATACCCGAAATTCGCGCTCTGGGAAAATGTCCCCGGAGCCTTGTCAAGTTCTTCCCGGCGTGACTTTAAGGCTGTGCTGGAAGCGTTCACAGAGGCCGAAGTTCCAATGCCTGGTTCTGGACGGTGGGCAAACGCCGGAATGGTACGAGGCCGAGGAGCTGACCTCGCTTGGTGCGTGTACGACGCCCAATATTTCGGAACGGCACAGCGGCGCCGGCGTATCTTTCTTATCGCAGATTTTAGAGGCCAACGCAGCGGAGAAATACTCTTTGTCCCCAAAAGCCTGTCAGGGTATTTTGCGGCGGGCGGAACGCCGCGGCAAGGACCTGCCGCCTATGCTCAAAGCGGCGCTGGAGCAGCAGGCGCGGGGGATGTGATCCCCGCCATCTCCATGCGTATCCGCTGCGGCTGTGAGGGCGGCGGCAAGGGGCCGCTGCTCCAGATAGAAAAAAGCGGCACTCTGGCAACCGGAAATGACCAGTATCTCTTTGCGCCGAAGGACGCGGTAGAGATACTCAACGACCAGGGCGGCGATTCCCTCTGCGTGGAGAAAGGCGGCGTATCTCCTACCCTCCGCAGCCAGACCCACGGAAATCTGCCAATCACCGCATACGCCATCCAAGGCTCCATGATTGGCAGGGCGGACGGGAACGGACCGCAGGGTGACGGAATCAACGAGAATGTGTCCTTTACCCTCAACACCATCGACCGCCACGCTGTCTGCATGGCGACCGGTCAGACCAACGCTGAAATCATGACAGAGAAGTCCCCCACGCTGGTGGCAGGGCATGAGCAGCCCATCGTGACCCACCCGCAGATCGCCGGGACGCTCTGTGCCTCCGGCGCGGGGCTTTCCCGCCCTGCCGGACAGGGGAACGAGCTGGACTTCTGCGTGATGAGCGCAGGCTTCAAGCACAAGGCCGGCAGCCAGTCCGGGAGCATCGGTTTCCAGGAAGAAACTGCTCCCACCCTTCTGGCGGGCCAGCAAAGCGCCGTAATGAAAGCCTGTTTGATTGGCGGCGCAGCTGTGATGGAGGCCCAGACCGCCGCCGTTGACTGCCGCAACCTCCGGGAAACCGATGAGGTCAGCGGCACGCTGCTGGCAAAAGCGGCCTCCGGCGGCTACTCGCTGAATTACCAGAATCCCGTCCGCACCGGGCTTTGCGTGAGAAGGCTCACCCCCACCGAGGCGGAGCGTTTGCAGGGCTACCCGGACGGGTGGACGGAGGCCGGCGCAGATGGCAGCCCCATCAGTGACACAAAGCGTTACCAGATGTTAGGCAATTCTATCGCTGTCCCCTGTGTTGCGTATATTATGCAGGGCATTACAGACGCCGTTAATCAGGCGTGTGAAAAAGGAGGGAAAAAGCTATGAGCCATCAAAAATTATTGTTAGTGGAACAGGAAACCATCCTCCTCTACAACCAGGCGGAGCCTGCCGCCCAGGTCTATACCCATGACCCAAAGCTGATGAAAAAACTGAACCGCCTTGCCGGTAAACACCCGGAGCAGATCATCAAAAAGGACGCCCACAACTTCATTGTCCCCAAACGCTGCGTATCGGTCCGGGAGCCGTACAGCGAAAAGCGGCGCAAAGCCGCCAGTGAACGGGCCAGGGCCGCAGGCTATAAGCCGCCGTTGAAATCCTCCTCCGGTCAATAAGCATGGGCGGGAATGTCTTTGAAACGGTAAAGCAGTCCATCACCACCAGAGAAGCGGCGGAACACTATGGAATCGAGGTAAAGCGGAACGGTATGGCCTGCTGTCCCTTTCACGATGACAGGACGCCCAGCATGAAATTAGACCGCCGCTTTCACTGTTTCGGCTGCGGGGCGGACGGTGATGTGATCGACTTTGCCGCCAGACTGTATAACCTCTCCCCCAAAGAGGCTGCGGAAAAACTGGCCCAGGATTTTGGACTGCTCTATGACAGCCAGGCGCCCCCGAAGAAAACCTATGTCCGTCAAAAGTCAGAAGCGCAGAAATTCCGGGAATCAAAGCAGCGGTGTTTCCGCGCGCTGGCAGACTACGCCCATCTGCTGCGGGGCTGGGAAACCGGCCTTGCGCCCCTGACCCCGGAGGATGAGCCGCACCCCCTTTTTGTGGAGGCGCTGCACCAAAAGGACTATGTGGAGTATCTTCTGGACTTTCTGATGGAGGATGGCATCGAGGAACAAAAAACATGGATTGCAGAACACCTAACAAAAATCATGGATTTGGAAAGGAGAAACAAGGAAATGGCAGAGAAACCTACCAACCGGGAGCGATTGCGGGAAATCACCGAGGGCATTGAGCAGAACATCAAGGAACTGTTTGAGAGCGAAAAGTATATGCGCTATCTGTCGGTGATGTCCCGGTTCCACCGCTACTCGGTCAATAATACCATGCTGATCTATATGCAGAAGCCGGACGCGACCCTTGTGGCTGGCTATAACAAGTGGAAGAACCAGTTTGAGCGCCATGTGAAGAAGGGCGAGCGCGGCATCACCATCATCGCGCCCACCCCCTATAAGAAGAAAATCGAGGAGCAGAAGCTGGACCCGGACACCCACGCGCCAATGCTGGACGCAAACGGCAGGGTGGTCATGGAGGAAAAAGAGGTGGAAATCCCGCTGTTCCGTCCGGTCAAGGTCTTTGATGTGAGCCAGACGGACGGAAAGCCCCTGCCCTCCCTGGCGGCGGACCTGTTCGGGAATGTCCGGCACTTTGAGGCGTTTATGGAGGCGCTGAAACGCTCCGCCCCGGTTCCCCTTGCGTTTGAGGAAATGGACGCGGATACGGACGGATATTTTTCTTCCAGCCAGCAGCGCATCGCCATCCGCCAGGGCATGAGCGAGGTGCAGACGGTTTCCGCCGCTGTCCATGAGATCGCCCACAGCAAGCTGCACAACTTCGATGTGCCGGACAACCCGGATGCGCCCTTGTATCAGGAAGTGGAGCTGTTTGGACAGCCAGCCCTGTTCTCCAATGAGCGGATTGCCGCAGACGATCTGCCGGACGGACTGTTTTGTTATGACCTGCGCGGTTCCGATGATGACCCCGGCGCTCCGGTTGCGGTAGAGGAACGGGTTATGGTCAACCATGCCGGTTCCGTCATAACCGCAAAGCCGCTGGAACTGCCGGAGGAAGGGCATCTCCCGCTGACCGATGAATCCGGCCTGGACTTTAACGGCGGCGAAAAGACCGCCCAGCGGTTTTTGCAGGACCATAAAAAGGACCGGCGCACTGAGGAGGTGGAGGCCGAGAGCATCTCTTACGCGGTCTGCCAATATTTTGGGATTCAGACCGGCGCAAACAGCTTTGGGTACATTGCGAACTGGAGCCAGGGCAAGGAGCTGAAGGAACTGCGGGCCAGCCTGGAAACCATCAACAAGACCGCCGGTACTCTGATTGCCGATATTGACCGCCATTTTCAGGAGGTCTGCAAGGAGCGCGGCATTGATCTGGAATCCGGGCCGGAACAGGACGCCGGAAAAGAAACCATACAGACGGAAAGCCCGCAGGCCGATACGGAGAATCAAGAGGTTTCCCCTGAACCGGAACCCTCCTGGAAAATCCCCGCCGAACTGCCGGAGCAGGACCCCTCCATGTTCCGCTATTACATTACCCAGGAATCGCTGGATGTGGGAACCTATCCTTTGATGGACGGGAAAACCATCACTGAACTTGCCGCATGGGTAAAAGTGGAACAGGATTCCATCACCGCCTTTGGCTGTATCGACTACCCCCAGCCGCTGACCGCCGAGCAGGAACGGGAATACGCCCTTTTGCCCGCCAGCCAAAACCCGCAGGCGCTGGATTCCATCGGCCATGCCGCAGAAGCCGCCCAGCTGCCCGACGCGCCGGAGCAGACGCTGGATGAATACCCCATGCCGGACCCGGCGATGCGGGAGGACGATCTGAAAAACTGCGGCTATCAGGACGGGGATTTGCTGCCCCTCTCCAAAGAGCGGGCGCTGGAACTGTTTGAGCAGGATTTGACGGTGTACGCGGTGGTGGACGGGGGCGGCGCGGAAATGCTCTTTGACCGGGAGGAATTTGAATCCCAGCTGCCCGGTACGGTGTTCGCCCTTTCCCGCGAGGAATGGGAGGAAAGCCCAGCCTTTGACGCGCTGGTGCAGGACCGGCTGAACCGCCAGCAGGAACGGGAGCAGGCGTTTCTCTCCCATGAGGGGGACTGCTTTGCCATTTATCAGATAAAGGACGATGACAGCCTGCGGGAGATCCGCTTTGAGGGGCTGGACTGGCTCCAATCCATCGGGCGCGAGGTGGAGCGTGAGAATTACAACCTGATCTACACCGCGCCCCTTTCCGGCAAAGATACGCCGGAAGTTGTGGCGGAGCAGCTGTTCTACCGCTTCAACAACGAACACCCCAGGGACTATCACAGCCCCTCCATGAGCGTCAGCGACATCGTTGCCATCCGCAGGGACGGCGCGTTATCCTGTCATTACTGCGACAGCTTTGGCTTTCAGCAGATCACCGGTTTTCTTGACGCGAACCCGCTGAAAAATGCGGAAATGTCTATGGAGGACGATTACGGCATGATTGACGGGATCATCAACAACGGCCCCAAAGAGCCGACCGTAGCCCAGCTGGAACAGCAGGCCAGAAGCGGCCAGCCGATCTCCCTGATGGATTTGGCGGATGCGGTCCACCGGGAGGAACGGGACAAGCGGAAATCGGTGGTGGAACAGCTCCACCAGCAGCCGAAGCAGGAAAGCAAAAAGACAGCGCCGAAAAAGAGCGCGGAAAGGGAGCTTTGATATGGGACACTTTACCTTTGAAGAAATGAATCTGATGTGCATTTACAACACCGGAACCCGCGCCGGACTGATGGAGAGCCTGACCGAGATGCGCGGCTATCTCTCGCCGGAGGAAACGGAGCTGATGGAACTGACCGACAGCGCCCTTCATAAGCTGCGCGCCATGACGGACGCGGAGTTTGACAGTCTGGAACTGTACCCGGACTTTGACGAATAGGAACCAACAGACCGGAGGGGCTGGCGCTGTGCCGCCCCTTCCTTTTATCCAAAACCCGAAAGGAGGGCCGAAAACAATGGCAACCAAAGCGCAGATGTACGCACAGATGGCCGACCATGCGGCGGTGCAGCTCACTTCCAGCTGGAATGAGTGGATGCGGTTTCTGGACACAGCCTCCAGGCTTTACAAATACCCGTTCCATGACCAGCTGATGATCTACGCCCAGCGCCCGGACGCTACCGCCTGTGCGGAGTATGACCTGTGGAATGACAAGATGGGCCGCTATGTCCGGCGCGGCTCCAAGGGCATCGCCCTGGTGGACGATTCCGGGGACCGGACCCGGCTGCGGTATGTCTTTGACATCTCCGACACCGGAACCCGCGAACATTCCCGCACACCCTGGCTCTGGAAGATGGAGGAACGGCATATAGATTCCATCTCCGCCATGCTGGAAAACCGGTATGGGGTGGGCGGCGATGATTTAGGCGGGCAGCTGACCGAGATCGCCCGCAGGCTGGCCGGGGAATACTGGGCGGACAACGGGCGGGACTTCCTTTACATCGTTGACGATTCCTTTTTGGAGGAGTACGATGAACTTAACATCGAAGTCCAATTCAAAGCCGCCGCCACCGTCAGCATCGCCTATTCCCTGATGTCCCGCTGCGGGCTGGCCCCGGAGCAGTATTTCACCCACGAGGATTTCATGCCGGTTTTCGATTTCAACACACCGGCCACCGTTGGGGCGCTGGGAACGGCGGTCAGCCAGATCAACCAGCAGGTGCTGCGGCAGATCGGCGTAACCATTCTAAACGCGGAACGAGAGGCCAACAAAGAAAGGAGCCAGCAAAATGAACAACACCTTAACTTACATTCAGAACGGGGATTATCTGATTCCCAACCTGCAACTGACAGAACAGCCCGAAACGCCCCTGGGCAAGTACGGCAGGATGCGGAAAACCTACTTGAAGGAACACCGGCCCATCCTTTACAACCGTCTGCTGATGAGCGAGAAGCTGTACCCGCACCTGTTGGAGATCGACCGGACCGCGAACAGCCGATTGGAGCAGCTGATGCCAAAACTGGCGCAGGCGGCGGGCGTGACCGAGGAACTGAAAGCCCGCGACATGATGCAGTGGGTGGGCCTGATGAACAGCTGCAAGGCCCAGGCGGAGGAGATTCTGCTGGCGGAACTTATCAACAGCTGACCTTAAACCTGTTTCTTTCCGAAACGGAACAGATTCAGAATATTGATGAAGCAGAGAATGTGAAAGCGTCCTCTGCTTTTTCTTTTGCCCAAAAGGACATCGACCATGTGCTGCGGCTGGGCGGCAATACCGACCGTCTGCGGGAGCGCGTGACAGCTGAATTTGAAAAGCAGAAGCCGGTCCCGGAAATAGCTGCCGCCCTGCAATCCCTCTATCATGGCGGCAACGGTTTTACCACCGATGCAGGCCGTATCACAGTCTGGTACGGCGAGGACGGAATCCATCTCTCTCATGGAACATCCGCCCGATATGATAAATCCGCACAGGTTATTTCCTGGGAGGGCGCGGCGGAACGAATTGGCGAGCTGCTGGAATCCGGTCAATTTGCTTCCAATGTGGAGCTTGCCGAGGCGGAGGGTTATGAACGCTCCCTCCTTGCCAACAAGCTCTGGAACCTGTATCACGATTTGAGCGATGAAGCCAGAGAAGCCGGATATTTACCCAGTCTGTCAGAAATCAAGGGCAACGGGTTTCCAGAAGAATCCGCATGGCTCACTGAGCAGCTGCGTGACCCGGCTTTCCGCCAGCCCCTCACAGAAGAATACGCCGCCTTTTGGACTGCCTATACGCAAGACCGTAACTTGCTGCGTTTCCATTACCACAAGCCAAAGGAGATTTGGGAAAACCTGAAAGACCTGTCACTGCCCCGCAAAGCCTTTTCATCTGAAATGGCAGAGGTTCCTGCGGTTAAGCAGTTTATTACGGAGGATGAGATCGGCGCGGCCCTTTCTGGCGGCAGCGGTTTTGCCGGGGGCAAAGGGCGCATTTATGCCTTTTTCCAGCAGCCCCATACCGACAAGGAAAAAACCGCGTTTCTCCGGCAGGAATACGGAACCGGCGGACGCTCCCACGCACTGTCCGGTGCAACGCACAGTGGCGAAGATCACGATGGAAAGGGCCTGCGCTACCAGAAAAACGGCTGTGACGATGTACGCCTGACCTGGGATAAGGTCGTGAAGCTGGTTGCCGGCCTGATCCAAAAGGATCGTTATCTGACCGAAGCAGAACGGGAACAGTATGAGAAAATCCAGGCAGAAAAGGAACTGGCAGAGGCGGGCATTGTAGAATCACAGAGCCAGCCTGCTCCTGTCCATGAAACCGAAACAGAACCGCCCCAGCCCGCGCTGGAAGATGTGCTGGAACAGTACAAGCCGGTTGTGACCGCCGCCATCATGGAGGATACGGCATACCGCAACGCCTGCGGCCATACTGACCATGAAAACGCTGTGATTGAGGGCAACGCCGCTGTGCGCCGCGCGGTTCTTGGCTCCGGTAATATGCAGCTTCTCAAACAGTATTCGGATGTGCCGGAGTTCCGCCACCGCCTGCATCAAGAGGTGATTGCCGAAACCTATCCAAAGCTCCATGAGCTTCTGCGCCCTCTCTCCCAGGACGATATTGACGAAGCCCTCTGTGCATGGAACGGCGATATGGACAGCAAACGGGCCGTAGTCCGCTATATGAAGGAGCATGGGCGGGAAAAAGATACCGCCGCATGGCTGTCCAGGGAGTACGGCGGTCCTGAACATACAAACCTGTTCATTGTCCGCGCCGGAAGCCCCGAAGAAATGGAACTGCCCTGGCCCAAGGTACAGCGCCGGATCGCCCAGCTTATCAAAGAGGACCGCTTTTTTACAGAGGCAGAACGGGACAATCTGGACGATATAGACCCTATCGCAATCCGGGAAAATCTGGCCCAGCGCGGCATTGTAAACGGGCAGGTAGTGGAACCGGAGAAGCTGGACAATGACCCCTTTATCCAGCAGGTCATGGCTGATGTGGAGCAGATTGCCGCCGAAGAAGCAGAACCGCGCTTTTCCGTTGTTATGACCAGCGATGCGTTTCCCGACCCGGAAGATGCGTTTGCTGTCTGGGATAATCAGACCAATGATTACTATACCGCCTCCGATGGAACGGTACGGACATTTTCAAGAGAAGAAGCTGCGGAGCAATTCCTGGCCGGGCTGGAACCACAAGAGATAAAGGCGGACCGGCAAGAGGAACCGGCACAGGAAACAGCCGCACCCGCTGCGGACGAACCGGGAACACTTCCCCGCGACCCGCTGGCATCGGCCTATGGCGTAGGGGATTTTGTTTTTCTGGAAAATACCGAGTACCGCATCACCGATTTGCAGCGGGGCTATGTCCAGCTGAATGACCCCGCGCTGGCTTACCCCATTTACCGGACGGAAAGCAAAGAACAGTTTGAACGCGCCATCCGGCAGGACCCGCGCAACAGCGCCATCACCGACTATCTCCCCGCCGATCTGGACCAGTTTTCCCCGGATTTGCGGGAAGTCCTGACCGGGGAGGGCGGTTTGCTGGACGCGGCTGCAAAGGAGGATATAGCGGCGCTGCTCCGAAGCGGCGCAGGCAATCCGGCTATCGCCCAGCATCTTTCCCAGCGGTTTTCCGGTACAGTGGAAACCATGCAGCTGGAAACCGGAGATACGGCGGATTACCGAGCCTCCGCAAACGGCATGGAAGTGGAGATTCTGCGGGAAGATGAAACGGTACTGGCAGCGATGTATGAAAGCTGGGAGCCGCTTGCCGCTGCCCTGCGCGCCCTCTACCAGCAGGAGCTGGACGGATTCTCCCACGAACCGGCACAGCCAGAAGAACAGCTGGCAGAGGAACAGCCGGATTTTGGGAATCCCCTTGCGCCAGAGCCGGAGCCGCAGATCACCATTACCCCCGTCACCCGTTATCCGGGCGAACAGAACCATCTGCCCTACGATATAGAGATTCATACGCTGCACTTTGATGAACCGGAACCCACCCCTCCCCAGCCAACTGCCGGGAACTTCCGTATCACCGACATTCATCTGGGCGAAGGAGGACCAAAAGCAAAGTTTCGGGCCAACATGGACGCAATCAATCTCCTGAAAGAATTGGAGTTTGAAAACCGGCAGGCCACACCAGAAGAACAGGAAACCCTTTCCCGGTATGTGGGCTGGGGCGGTCTGGCAGACGCTTTTGACGAGAGCAAGCCCGCCTGGGCCAAGGAGTTTGCGGAACTCTATGCAACGCTGTCCCCGGAGGAATATGAAGCCGCCAAAGGGACCACCTTAAACGCCCATTACACCAGCCCTACCGTTATCCAGGCCATTTATGAAGCGGTGGGTAAAATGGGATTCCAGACCGGCAACATCCTGGAACCCTCCTGCGGCGTGGGCAATTTCTTCGGTATGCTGCCGGAGGAAATGCAGGGGAGCAAGCTGTACGGCGTGGAACTGGATTCCATCACCGGGCGCATCGCAAAACAGCTCTATCCCAAAGCAGACATCACCATCGCGGGCTTTCAAACCACCGACCGGCGTGATTTCTATGATATAGCCGTAGGAAATGTGCCGTTTGGACAGTATTCCGTCAATGACCGGGCCTATAACAAGCTGAACTTCAACATCCACAATTACTTTTTTGCAAAATCGCTGGACCAGGTGCGTCCAGGCGGTGTTGTGGCCTTTGTCACCAGCCGCTACACGATGGATTCCAAGGATTCTACGGTGCGCCGGTATCTGGCGCAGCGGGCGGAGCTGTTAGGCGCGATCCGTCTGCCCAACAATGCGTTTAAGGCCAATGCCGGGACGGAAGTGGTATCCGACATCATTTTCCTGCAAAAACGGGACCGCCCTATCGACATTACACCGGACTGGACGCAGACCGGACAGACCGAAGAAGATTTTACCATCAACCGCTATTTTCTGGACCACCCGGAAATGGTGCTGGGCAGGCAGGAGCCGGAAAGCACCGCTCATGGCATGGATTACACCGTAAATCCCATTGAGGGATTGGAACTTTCCGACCAGCTGCACGATGCGGTTAAGTACATTCGCGGGACCTACCAGGAGGCCGAACTGCCGGAGCTGGGCGAGGGGGAAGAAATTGATACTTCTATCCCCGCTGACCCTGATGTAAAAAACTATTCCTATACCGTTGTGGACGGTGCGGTGTACTATCGGGAAAACAGCCGCATGGTGCGCCCCGACTTAAACGCCACCGCCGAGGCCCGTATCAAGGGTCTGGTGGAACTGCGGGACTGTGTGCAGAAGCTCATCGGCCAGCAGATGGACAGCTTTGTTTCGGATGCGGCAATCCGTGAAACCCAGGCCGAATTGAACCGGCTCTATGACGCATTTTCCGCAAAGTACGGGCTTATCAATGACCGGGGGAACCGGCTGGCCTTTGCCGATGATTCCAGCTATTATCTGCTCTGCGCGCTGGAAGTCATTGACGATGACGGACATCTGAAGCAAAAGGCGGATATGTTCACCAAGCGCACCATCAAGCCCCATCAGGCTGTTACTGCGGTGGACACCGCCAGTGAAGCCCTGGCTGTTTCCATCGCGGAAAAGGCCGAGGTGGATATGGCGTACATGGCCGAACTGAGCGGCAAAACCCAGGAGGAATTGGCGCAGGAGCTGCGGGGCGTGATCTTCCGTCTGCCCGGACCATTGGCGGAGGGGGAAACGCCCCGTTATGTGACAGCGGATGAATACCTCTCCGGCAACGTGCGCCGGAAACTGCGGCAGGCACAGCGGGCGGCGGACAAAGACCCCGCCTTTTCTGTCAATGTGGAGGCGCTGACCGCCGCCCAGCCCAAGGATTTGGACGCATCGGAAATCGAGGTGCGCCTGGGCGCTACCTGGATTGACAAAGACTATATCCAGCAATTCATGTACGAAACCTTCCACACCCCGTACTATCTGCAAGGGAAGATCGAGGTCAAGTATGCTTCCTATACCGCCGAGTGGCAGATCACCGGCAAAAACGCCGTTGGGTACGGCGATGTAGCAGCCAACACCACCTACGGAACCGACCGGGCCAACGCCTACAAGATTCTGGAGGACAGCTTAAACCTGCGGGATGTCCGCATCTATGACACCGTTGAGGACGCCGAGGGCCGGGAGCGCCGGGTACTCAACGCCAAAGAAACCACCCTTGCCGCCCAGAAGCAGATGGCGATCCGGGAAGCCTTCCGGGACTGGATTTGGAAGGACCCACAGCGGCGGCAGACGCTGGTGCGCCAGTACAACGAGGAAATGAACAGCATCCGCCCCCGCGAGTATGACGGGCAGCATATCCGGTTTGCGGGCATGAACCCGGAAATTACGTTACGGGAACACCAGAAAAACGCCATCGCCCATGTGCTGTACGGCGGGAATACCCTGCTGGCCCATGAGGTGGGCGCGGGCAAGACCTTTGAAATGGTAGCCGCCGCGATGGAATCCAAGCGGCTGGGCCTGTGCCAGAAATCCCTCTTTGTGGTGCCGAACCACCTGACCGAGCAGTGGGCCTCCGAGTTTTTACGGCTCTACCCTTCCGCGAATATCCTTGTCACCACCAAAAAGGATTTTGAAAGCCACAACCGCAAGAAATTCTGCGCCAGAATCGCCACCGGGGACTATGACGCGGTGATTATCGGACACTCCCAGTTTGAGCGTATTCCCATCAGCCGGGAACGGCAGGAGCGCCTGCTGCGGGAGCAGATCAACGAGATTACCGACGGGATTGCCGAGGTGGAGGCCAGCGGCGGGGAACGCTTTACCGTCAAGCAGCTGGAACGCACCAAAAAATCGTTGGAGGCAAGGCTGGAAAAATTGCAGGCCGAGGGCCGCAAGGACGATGTGATTACCTTTGAGCAGCTGGGCGTGGACCGGCTGTTTGTGGACGAGAGCCACAATTATAAGAACCTCTTTTTATACACCAAAATGCGGAATGTGGCGGGGCTTTCCACCACAGACGCGCAGAAATCCTCCGATATGTTTGCCAAATGCCGCTACATGGACGAGATCACCGGCAGCCGGGGCGTTGTGTTCGCCACCGGAACGCCGGTCAGCAACAGTATGACCGAACTTTATACCATCCAACGCTACCTCCAGTATGAGCGGCTCCAGGAATTGAACATGACCCATTTCGACTGCTGGGCCAGCCGCTTTGGGGAAACGGTGACAGCCCTGGAACTGGCCCCGGAGGGGACCGGCTACCGGGCGCGGACAAGATTTTCCAAGTTCTTTAACCTGCCGGAGCTGATGAACCTGTTCAAAGAAGTTGCGGACATCAAGACCGCCGACCAGCTGGACCTGCCCACCCCGGAGGTGGAATACCACAACATCGTGGCAAAGCCCACCGAACACCAGCAGGATATGGTGAAGGCCCTCTCCGAGCGCGCCGCCAAAGTCCATTCGGGGACCGTTGACCCATCAACCGACAATATGCTGAAAATCACCTCGGATGGCCGCAAGCTGGGGCTGGACCAGCGCATCATCAACCCCATGCTGCCGGACGAACCCGGCACAAAAGTCAACCAGTGCGTGGACAATATCCTGCAAATCTGGCGGGACGGACAGCCGGAAAAGCTGACCCAGCTGGTGTTTTGCGACATTTCCACACCCCAGGCGGCTGGCTCCAAAAAGGTGGCCAAGACGCTGGATAACCCGATACTTCACGCTCTGGAACAGGCAGTTCCAGAGCCGGAGAAACCGCTGGCCTTTACGGTCTATGAGGACATCCGGCAGAAACTCATCGCACAGGGTATGCCCGCCAGCCAGATCGCGTTTATCCATGAGGCCAATACCGAAGTCCGCAAAAAGGAGCTGTTTTCCAAAGTCCGCTCCGGCCAGGTGCGCGTCCTGTTAGGCTCCACCCAGAAGATGGGGGCCGGGACCAACGTGCAGGATTTGCTGGTGGCCCTTCACGATCTGGACTGCCCCTGGAGGCCCGGAGATCTGGCCCAGCGAAAAGGGCGGATCGAGCGCCAGGGCAACCAGAACCCGCTGGTCCATGTTTACCGCTATGTGACCGAGGGGACCTTCGACGCATACCTCTGGCAGACGGTGGAGAACAAGCAGAAATTCATCTCCCAGATCATGACCTCAAAATCACCGGTCCGCAGCTGTGACGATGTGGACGAAACCGCCCTGTCCTTTGCGGAGATCAAGGCCCTGTGTGCCGGGGACCCCCGCATCAAGGAGCGTATGGACCTGGATGTGGAGGTATCCCGCTTAAAGCTGATGAAGGCCGACCACCAGAGCAAGCAGTACCGGCTGGAAGATCAGCTGTTAAAGCACTTCCCGGAGGAGATTGAAAAACACAAAGGCTTTATCCAGGGACTGGAAACGGATATGGAAACCCTGGCGGCGCACCCCCACCCGACAGACGGATTTACCGGCATGGAAGTCCGGGGCGATACGCTCACCGACAAAGAGAACGCCGGAGCCGCCCTTTTGGACGCCTGCAAGGAGGTTAAAGGCTCCGAGCCGGTGCAGGTCGGCAGCTACCGGGGATTTGCTATGTTTGTAACCTTTGACGCTTTTCAGAAGGAATATATGCTCCAACTGAAAGGCCGCATGACCCACCGTACCGCCCTGGGCGCGGACCCGCGCGGCAACCTGACCCGGATTGACAACGCGCTTTCCCAGATGCCCCAGCGGTTGGAAAGCGTCAAAGTCCAGCTGGATAACCTTTACCAGCAGCAGGCCGCCGCGAAGGAGGAAGTGGGCAAAGCCTTCCCCTATGAGGAGGAATTGCGGGTCAAGAACGCCCGTCTGGTGGAGCTGGATATGGAGCTGAACATGGACAGCAAGGGGCAGTCCCGTCCAGAAGCGGCGATTGCCAAGCGCGAAAGGCCCTCGGTGCTGGAAGGGCTGAAACGCCCCATCCCGCCCCGCAGCATGGAAAAGAAACCCAGACAACAGGAACAGGAGGCAAGATAATATGAACAGCAATGAAAAGAATACGGCCCTTTATGAGAAGATGGCCGCTGAACAGGATACCTTCCGGGATTGGCTGAAAAGCCAGTCCCCGGAGGAGGTCCTGAACCACGCCTATGAGTACACCGTCCGGGAGGACATTGTGATGGCAATGGAGGAACTGGAACTTTCCGATAAGCAGGCCCAGGCGCTGCTGGATTCCCCCTCCCCGCTGGCTGATGTGTACCGCCATTTTGAAAAGCTGGAAACCGGCTATATGGATGTGATCCGGGACAGCATTGAGGAACGGGCAAATGAGATGCACAGGGCAAAAGAGGAACAGAGAGCCGCCCCGGTCTATCCCCACTCCGCCGCCTATGCGTCCGAGCATGGGGAGATGGCGCAGTACCGCGCCTCCCTGCAAGCCAGTCTTGCCTGCAAAGAAGCCATTGAGCAGGCCATTAACGCCCACTATGGGGATAACCGTCTGAATACCGAGGCCGCTGTCAAAGAGGTGCTGGAACAGTTCGGGCCGGAGCGTATGCAGTACATCCTTGCCAATACGGTGCTGAAAAAGGAGCATGACGGGCGTATCTCCCGCGATAACAAAGCCTGGGCGAAAACAATCCCCATGCCGGAGGATGGCGGCGATCCCCGCCACAGTTATGTCCTGGTGGTGGATAAGGTCAACCCCGGCCTGACCGACCTGTTTTTGAAGCAGGCGCGGAAAGTCCTTCAAGCCCCGGAGAAAGGCTCCGTCCTGGAAAAACTCAAACAGGAGCCGCCGGAACGCAGACCCGCCGCCCCTAAGAAACGGGAACCGGAACGATGAGCGCGGCAAAGCGGAAACGGGAGGTACAGGTGAATTTCCGGGTTTCCCCGGAGGAGCTGGCCCTGATTGAGCAGAAAATGTCCCAGCTTGGAACCGTCAACCGGGAAGCCTACCTGCGGAAAATGGCGCTGGACGGGTATGTGGTAAAGCTGGATTTGCCGGAGCTGAAGGAGCTGGTGTCCCTGATGCGCTATTCCAGCAACAACTTAAACCAGCTGACCCGTAAAGTGCATGAAACCGGGCGGGTTTATGACGCTGACCTGGAGGATATATCCCAGCGGCAGGAACAGCTTTGGGACGGTGTGCAGAAGATAC
>ERZ808051.1181-NODE-1181-length-19130-cov-4.672493_pt1 | contig 19130 bp, 17 predicted proteins | sample MGYA00380199_ERZ808051 | MGnify/ENA primary metagenome ERZ808051 (study PRJEB31490, sample SAMN06133391) | mouse gut metagenome | isolation source: J11 | host: mice | place: China: Chengdu | collected 2015-05 ...
TTTGCGATCCAGTAATAATAGCTTTTTAAAGAGATATCATGCTGTTCGCACCATGCCTGGTTTGTCAGGCCGGAGGCTCTGCACTGCCGGATCACGTCCAGCCAGTACTGAAGTTTTACCTGTTTATCCGGAGTTAAAGTGGAAATGTCCATGGGTATTCTCCTTTATCTGGATTTAAAGTTTTGGGAGTGAACTCTAAAAAATCTAACCCTAAGTTTACAGGAGAACGCCAAATTTTTCACTACACGTTCTTATTTGACGTTTACGAAACAGACGCTATAAGCTAAAATAATTTGGGGTATTATCATATAAAAAAATTCGCCTTACTAGTATGTAGGGCGAACTTTTTTATTACTTCTAACATTTTATACCTTATAGGGGTGCAGTGCAAGCCTAAATTCATTTTTGTCAGTATTTTCTATATTCTATCGATTTCCTTGATGATTTTTATTTATTCTGTTGGAAAATAGTTGGTGGATTATCGTATTATTCCTCTCTTGACAGTTTTCCGGGCTTTTCCAAAACAGGTCTACAGGAGCCGACAGAAACCCAAAAGTTCGCCTTACATACTAGTTAGGGGAACCTTTTGGACAGATGACGTAACCATTTGGTATATGGCTTCGCAGCCAGCCTGCCCTAGATGGGGACAGGCTGGTGTGATGGATGGATATGGGGTGGAAAATGCCAGAGATAACTGCGAGTTCTTATAGGTCATACAGCAGGAAGCAGGGACAGGATACTACTACCGAACCATACAATAGAAAGCAAGAGCAGCTTTCTGCGGGCGAGTCTGTGGAGAAAGCAGTAGATTCCTGCAAGTCGTACAATAGAAAGCAAGGGCAGCTTTCTGCGGGCGAGTCTGTGGAGAAAGCAGTAGATTCCTGCAAGCCGTACAATAGAAAGCAAGGACAGCTTTCTATTGTCGAGTATTATGGAAGGATGCGGGAACTGGGGTGCTTTACCCTGCAGGACGTCACGGATATGGTGGGAGACCGCGGGGCAGTGCCCTATCTTCTGAATGATTATCAGCGCAAAGGCTATATTGACAGGATACACCGTAACCTATATACAGTGATGGATACGCAGACAGGGGAGCCGGTGCTGAACCGATACCAGATCGGCAGCAGGCTTTTTCCGGAAGGATACGTGGCGCTTCGTAGCGCTTTCGAGGCGTGGGGATATGCGCCGAAAGCAGGCAATGAGGTATTTGTGGCGACCCAGACGCGGTTCACGGACTTTCGGTACAATGGGGTTTTCTACCGCAGGGTGCACCCAAAGGCCGGGGCCGATACAGAATGGGTAAGCGGAAGCCTGGTGACCGGTTTGGAGCAGACAGTGGTGGACAGCCTCCACAGCTTTGAGGGGGAGGCCGGGCTGGAGGACGTGGTGGAATGCATCATACGTCTGCCCAGACTGGACATGGACAAGCTGCTGGACTGCCTGGAGCGGTATGGGAACGGGTATCTGTACCAGAAATGCGGGTATGTGCTGGAGCAGCTGCAGGAGTATGTGAGGCTGCCCAGGGCTTTTTACCGGGAATGCAGGGAGCATTGCGCCAGTACGGTAAGGTATATGATCAAAGGAGCGGATGGGCTGGTTTACCATAAGGGTTGGGGAGTTTATGCGCCGGCTTATTTGGGGTGTGAGGAGTAAGTGTGTGCGTTGTGGGAAGAGGATGGTAGGATGAGTGGGGATGCATGCCAGGAGATTGCACAAAAACTTGATGAACCACAAATACCAGTTTGCAGGATCATGAAAGTAGATGTTGCTGCTATAAATATGGAGTGGCTGATTCGGTTTACAAGGGAAAATATAAAAGATCTAGGTGGAAATTATTGCTGCGTGGCCAATGTACATACTACAGTAACTGCGTGGGAAGATGGAAAGTACCGCGAGATACAAAATGAGAGTGCATTAACAATTCCGGATGGAGGTCCGTTATCCTCCATAGGAAGAAAAAGAGGTCATGTTAATATGGGACGGACAGCAGGGCCGGACTATATGGAAGAAGTTTTTAAAATGTCTGCAGAAGAAGGATACAAGCATTTCTTTTATGGTTCTACCCAAGAAACACTAGACAAATTAAAAGAAAAAATTGAAAAAAAATATCCTGGAATAGAGATTGCTGGTATGTATAGCCCTCCCTTTCAGCCATTGTCTGAAGAGGAAGATAAGAGGATTATAAATCGGATTAATAAGAGTGATGCAGATTTTATATGGGTTGGCCTAGGGGCACCCAAACAGGAAAGATGGATGGCCTGCCATAAAGGCTGTGTAAAAGGTTTTATGGTGGGTGTGGGAGCCGGGTTTGATTATTTTGCAGGTAATATTAAGAGAGCTCCGATGTGGATACAGAAAAGTAATCTGGAATGGCTGTATCGTTTGATGCAGGAACCTCGGCGATTATTTATGAGATATATAAAAACTAATACAAAGTTTATCTGGCATGCGTATATAAGGGGAGAGTAATAGATAGTGGCATAGAGAGGGATTTCATGAGAAAGATAGATATTGACGAATTAAAGAAACTACAAATTAATATTTTAGATGAAGTGCATTCGTGCTGCATGAGACATAATATTAATTATTGGCTGGATTCGGGAACATTACTTGGGGCAATCAGACATAATGGATACATACCTTGGGATGATGATATAGATATTGGAATGCTTAGGCCAGAGTACGAGAAATTTCGAAAAGTATTTAATCAGGAAAATGACAGATATAAATTTGTATGTGCGGAAGATGACAATGACTATTGCTATGCGTTTGGCAAAGTTTTGGACACAGAAACTATTTTATATGAACCAGATATACGAGGGAAAAAAATAGCTGTAAATGTGGATATCATAATCTATGACAATGCGCCAGATAATGACAAAGAAGTCGCAAAAATGTACAGAAAGCGAAACTTCTATCGAGGATGCAACATTGCAAGATCACAAAAAAATGACACAATACCAGGAATTAAAAGAAGAATAGCTTTTAAAATACTGAACATAGTATTACGTCCCTTTCCTAAAAATTATTTTGCTCTTAAAATGTCACAAAATGCTCAAAAGTATAAAGATGTGGATACGAAAAGAGTTGGAAGTTTTACATGTTACGCTGTATTTGCCTGTGAAAAAGATATTTTTGATTCTTTTACAGATCATATATTTGAAGGCAAGGATTATAAGATACCAATCGGATATGAAAGATGGTTAAAGACTATATATGGTGATTATATGCAATTACCTCCGGTCCATAAAAGGGTGTCTACACATGTGTTCGAAGCATATATGCTGGAAAAGTAACTTTGTGGTGTTGGCTGAATGCTTTATGAAAGCTTATGCCATGGTATTATATATTTTATGATTTGGTGATGACATGAGAATAACAGTAATCGGTGGCGGGAACATTGGAACTTTAATGGCAGCAGATGCTGCTTATAAAGGAAATGAAGTAGTTATTTATACATCTAAACCAGAGCAATGGAACAAAGAACTTAGGGTTTATGATGCAGACGATAAATTGCTGCGAAGAGGACATATATCTAAAGTCACAAATTCAATGCGGGAAGCAGTGGAGAAAGCAGAACATATATGGATTACTATGCCGCCGCATCTTTTTTCAAGTATCGCTGAGGAGATATTGCCATTTGTGCATGAAGGGCAAAAAATAGGAATTATACCGGGAAGCGGAGGAGGCGAATTCGCATTCCGTAAAGTTATAGAAAAAGATGTTATACTTTTTGGACTGCAACGGGTACATAGTATTGCGCGTTTAAAGAAATATGGAGAAAGTGTTTATGAACTTGGAAGAAAGAATAGCATAAAAATCGGCTCAATTCCATCGCATTTCGCAATAAATATTTGTAAAGAAATGGAGTCTGTTTTTGACATACCTGGTGAGTGGGTGAGCAATTATTTATCAGTAACATTGACTCCATCGAATCCGATTTTACATACTACTCGGTTATATTCAATATTTAAAGATTATGATTCAAAAAGTACATATCCAAGAAATATCTTATTCTATGAAGAGTGGACGAACGATTCTTCAGATTTATTGATGAATTGTGATTGTGAACTTCAAAATATTTGTAGAATCATTCCATTGGATTTGACAGCCGTAGTATCGCTAAAAGATTATTATGAAAGTCATACAGTAGATGAAATGACTCAAAAAATAAGAGGGATAAAAGCATTTAAAGGATTGTTTTCTCCCATGAAACAGACAGGCACAGGCTGGATTCCGGATTGGAATTCAAGATACTTTGTGTCGGATTTTTCGTTTGGAATAAAGGTTATTAAAGAAATTGCGAAAATTTTTTTGGTACATACTCCTAATATAGATATGGTTTGGAACTGGTATCAAAGAAATACCATGAGTAGTGTTACAGAGGTATTTGAACTGGACTTGGACAGAAAAGAATTTATCAATCTATATAAATAGAAAAAGCTTTAGCGAGGACAGAACTATGCAGGCAGTAATTTTAGCAGCAGGGATGGGTAAACGGCTTAAAGATTTAACTCGTGACAATACAAAATGTATGATTCAGGTTAACGGAGTTACGTTGATAGAGAGGATGCTTCGTCAGATTGAAAGGCATAATCTGTCAAGGATTGTGATTGTCGTGGGCTATGAGGGGCAGAAACTAATTAATTACATTAATACTTTAGGTATTAAGACCCCGATTACCTATATAAATAATCCGGTTTATGACAAAACCAATAATATATATTCTTTGGCTTTGGCGAAAGACTGGCTTTGCAAAGAAGATACTCTTCTTTTTGAGTCAGACCTTATTTTTGAGGATTCTGTACTTGAGGTTTTATTAAATGATTCGAGAGAAACGTTGGCGCTCGTTGACAAATATGAATCATGGATGGATGGAACATGCGTAAAATTGGATCCAAATGACGGTATAGAGGCTTTTGTCCCAGGAAAGAATTTTAAATTTGAAGAAATTGCTGATTACTATAAAACAGTAAATATCTATAAATTTAGCAAGCATTTTTCTTGTATGTATTATGTTCCGTTTTTAGAGGCATATCAAAGTGCGCTTGGGGAAAATGAGTATTATGAACAAGTGCTGCGTATCATTACCATGCTTGATGAGCCGGAAATCAAAGCAAAACGATTAAGCGGACAGCTTTGGTATGAGATAGATGATATTCAGGATTTGGATATTGCAGCATCTATGTTTATTTCTGATGAAGATCAAAGGGTTGCGCTTTTGCAGGAAAGATATGGTGGATATTGGCGATACCCGCAGTTGATAGATTTTTGCTATCTGGTTAATCCATATTTTCCACCACAAAAGATGGTTGATGAGATAAAGGTGAGTTTTGAAAAATTGCTTACACAGTATCCGTCAGGGATGAGAATAAATTCTCTTCTGGCAGCTAAAAATTTTGGAGTTCATCAGGAAAATATATTGGTTGGGAATGGAGCAGCCGAACTAATCAAGTCATGGATGGGCAGCATATCTGGAAAGGTGGGGATTGTCAGACCTACTTTTGAAGAGTATAGCCATAGATATGCAGAAGAAGAACTGGTAGTTTATTGGCCGGAGAATGATTGCTTCAAGTATACAGTTGAGGATTTGATCAGTTATTTCGAAAGTAAGAATATACGGAATATGGTTCTCATTAATCCGGATAATCCGTCTGGAAATTATATACCGAAAACCGAGTTATTGAGATTAATTGAATGGACAAAAGAGCAGAATATTTCTTTGTTGATTGATGAGTCATTTGTAGATTTTGCTGATGAAGATGATTCATCTGTTATTGAGCAAAGTATTTTAGATACAAACGAGCATCTTTGTGTATTGAAGAGCATTTCAAAATCTTATGGTGTGCCAGGATTAAGGTTAGGCGTACTGGCATCAGGTAATAAAAACATAATTGAAAAGATGAAGAAAGATGTTTCTATTTGGAACATTAATTCCTTTGCTGAATTCTATATGCAGATAGAAGAGAAATATAAAAAGGATTATTTTTCTGCATTGAAAAGGTTTCGGGAAGAAAGGGTTCGCTTTATTGGCGAATTGAATAAAGTCTATGGGTTGCGCATAATTCCGTCTCAGGCAAATTATGTCATGGCCGAAGTCAGGACAGGAATGACGGCTAAGGAACTAAATCGCAGACTCATTGTCAAACATAACATTCTGATAAAAAATTTGGTTGCAAAAATGAAGCAGGATGGCCGGCAATATGTAAGATTGGCAATAAAGACAACAGAAGAAAATGACAAGCTGGTAAATGCATTGAAGCAGGAGTTAGCGTGAATGTATATGAAAGGAAAAAGGAATTTGCCTGATAATAGTAAGAAGAAAATTTTAATTGTACATAACTATTATCAGGTTCCGGGCGGAGAAGATACTGTTGTTGCCAATGAAAAGAAGATGTTGGAAGACCATGGACATGAGGTTGTTTTATATAGTCGGAATAATTCTGAATTGCGCCAATTTTCATTAAAGAAGTTGACGCTGCCGCTTACAGCTATATTTAATCCTCGTACTTACATAGATGTCCGGAAGATAATCAAGGAGAAAAAGATTGAGATTGTTCATGTCCATAATACTTTGAGTTTGATTAGCCCATCTGTGTATTACGCAGCGCTTTCGCTAAATGTTCCCGTAGTTCAGACAATGCATAATTTTCGTTTACTTTGTCCAGGAGCGACATTTTACCGGGATGGCCACATTTGCGAGGACTGCCTGAAGCACGGGCTTAACTGTGCATTAAAATATCGTTGTTATCGTAGGAGTTGGATACAGACATTCATCTGTGTAATCAACTTGAAAGTTCATAGAATGACTGGAATCTTTGGAAAACTGAATTATGTCTGTTTGTCTGAATTTAATAAAGAAAAGCTGATGGAAATAAAGCAAATTCAGGAAAAAAAGATTTATGTGAAACCGAACTTCACCTTTAAAGCGGAGTGCAAAAAGGTGAAGGGAGAATTTTATTTGTATGTCGGAAGAATCGAGGAAATGAAAGGAATACAATTGCTGATAGAAGCATTTTCCAAGATGCCGGATAGAAAGCTGATATTAGCAGGGGCAGGTAGTGAACTACAGTACTATAGGCAAGTAACATCCAATAGAGGATTAACAAATATTGAATTGATAGGATTTACGGAAAGGGAAAAGCTGGTACGCCTATTAAAATATACAAAAGCATTAATTGTTACATCACAATGCTATGAAACTTTTGGAATGGTTGTTATAGAAGCTTTTGCCTGCAGAACGCCAGTAATAGTCGGGAATATTGGCAATATAGGGGAACTGGTAGATGATGGCGTAAATGGATTGAAGTTTCAATATGATTCGGCTGATGCGCTTGTACATACAGTTAAGCGTTTTGAAAAACTGGATATAGCTGTTTTAGGAGAAAATGCTAAGCAAAAATACAAAAATTTATATTCAGAAAATGAAAATTATAAAGAAATGATGATGATATATCAGAGTGCTAGTATTGAAAGGAAGAAAATTTGTGAAGAACCAGTTTAAGTCAGGAGGGATAAAAGAAAGAATCTATTTATCAAAAACAAAGACTTTTATTTGTATATTTCTATTTTTGATGGTATGTGCAAAAGGGATAGGATTAGATAGTGAAGATTATGCGTATTATGTATTGACGGCTATTGCAGTTCCTGTTTGGATTTTGCATATTATGTCAATTCGATGGGAGAAGAAACAGCTACTATTTTCATTGTTTTTGTTTAGCGTAGCTTTGCTGGTAACAATGACAACAAAAAGAACGGGCATTATCCTTTCTGTAATGGCTATGATTGGGGTCAAAGATATTGACAAAGACATAATTATGAGGCAAATTTCGAAATTATGGATAAGTTGTGTATGTGTAATGTTAGCATTAGCCATTGGAGGAATTATTGAGGATAAGATGGCAATGCAGAGCGGCAAGGTCTGGCATGGCATGGGATATAGTTCAGGAAATGCGCTTCATGCAACAGTTGTCATATTAATTATTTTATATTTATATACGCGTAAAGACAAAGTGAGATGGTTGGAAGCATCTTTCCTTTTTGCATTAAGCTGTGTCATCTATAAATACTCGACTTCTCGGAGCGGATTTATTATGGGAAGCATTGCAATCTTAGTAGGGTGCTTATTGAAAGTCATAGTCAGAAGAAAGAAAATGACTAAATGGTTGATACGTTTGCTATGTATGGGGATGACTGCCATTGTTCTGTTAAGTTTTGCAGTTCCGCTATTTTATGATGGAAATTATTGGGGAAACAACCCGGCGGGTATTTTGAATCGGTTATTGACAGGGAGGATTGGTCATGCGCATACAGTTTTGACATCAGATACTGTTACGCTATTTGGAAACTCAAAAAATTTAAGCGCTTTTATTGACAATGCATATGTCTTTTTGCTGATGAAATACGGAATAATTATGTCAGCAGTAATTTGTATAGTATATGTTGTGGCAATAAAAAGTATGGTACACAGGGGGGATGTATATGGAGTTTATATAACTTTTTTGTTTGTACTATATGGATTTACGGAACAATTTTTTATAAATAGCTTTATGAATTATTCTTTTATAATAGTAGGAGATGAAATAATTAATGTGGTGTTGAAAAGAGAAAGACTGCAAGGCGGCTGAGATAAATTATGCTGAGGAAAGAGGGAAAAACATTAAAAAGAACAGAGAAGGAGTTCAAAGGAATGGGTTCAAATTTTGCTAATAAAAAGATATTAATTTTTCATTCTACAATTGCGCCCTATAGAATTTCTTTCTTTAATGAATTATATAAAAGGTTTGAAGCAAGAGTCTGTTTATACTATAAGAATTTAAAGAGTCAAAAGTTTGACTACGATGCAATAAGCCAGAAGTTCCAATTTAAACCAGACTATTTTAAAAAGAGTATAACAATAAAGGGCAGAAGTTTTTATTTCGGACATAAAAAACGGATTCTTGAGTATAATCCGGATGTGGTCATAGTAGGGGAATATGGGGAAGGCTTATGGAGTGCAATACTGACTAGGTATATTTACAGGAAGCATTATAAAATTATTACAATATGCGATGACAGTTTTAATATGGCGAAAGAATGTAAGGGTGTAAGAAAAGTTTCGCGAAATATTGGAATCAAATATTTAGATGGCATTATTTTATGCAATGAAAAGGTGGAAAGGTGGTATAAAGAAAACTTTAAGGCGAAAACATTCGTTTTTCCTATCATACAGGATGAAAGGGAATTTTATGAGAATAGAGATCAAATCGTAAACGAAGCGCATAAACTTATAAAATCGTACAATTTAGTAGGAAAGAGAATTTTTTTATATGTTGGACGAATGGCTCCGGAAAAGAATGTTGAATATCTGGTAAAGTCTTTTTTGGAAAGTCATAAATCGAGTCCAGATAATGTACTTGTGTTAATAGGAGGCATGTCAAAAGAATTTCCTGATATATTAAGTAGAATTCGCAATATGATAAGAGAGGCAAGTGGTGAAGAATATATATATTATGTTGGCAGAAAAGAAGGAATAGAACTCATGGCGTGGTATTTTGCCGGACAGATATTAGTGCTTCCTAGTATCTGTGAAGCTTTCGGTGCGGTAGTAAATGAGGCATTATTAGCAGGCGAGTACGCCATGGTTTCAGACAATGCAGGGGCTGTTTGTCTGATAAATGACGAAAACGGAATGATACTAGATATAACAAAACCGATGATAGATTTTAAAGAGATTGCATTAAGAATAAAACCGATAAAGGAACCCTGGGAGCCGCATAAAAGCAGGATGCCATTTTTATTTCAAGATAAGATGATATTATTAGATGAATGGATACGAAATGCATAAAATCTGATATTAATTATAATACGACAGTTATATAAATGAATGGGGATAGGAAATGTTGTATAAGATAAAGTGTTATGTTAGGGATCATGAAAGGCTAATGTTTGTATTATCATTCATATATACTGTACTTTGCAGAAACCATTTTAGAGGAAGAAAAGGTGTTAAATTATGTATAGGGGGGGCATTTCTTAAAACAAACAAAATTATAAACAGTGGAACAGAAAATCAATTAATTATTGAAAAAGGAAGTCGTATATATAATTGTAAATTTTTATTCCGGGGGAACCATAATCGTATTTATATAGGTCATGATTGCGTATGCCGAAATATGGATTTTATTGTTAGTGAAGGGGCAACTATTACTATTGGTAACCATTCTCATTTTGAAGGAAATATCCATTTAGCCTGTATAGAGGGGAGAACAATATCGATAGGAGAACGCTGCTTGTTTTCGAGTGAAATTGTTTTTCGGACAAGTGACAGTCATTCGATACTGGATGTCAATGGAAATCGTATAAACCATGCAAAAGATATTTACGTGGGGAAACATGTTTGGGTAGGCCATCGCGTCACTGTGCTGAAAGGGACAGAGGTAGGTGAAAATTCAATAATAGGAACAGGAGCTATTGTGACAAACGAAAAATATATAAAAAATTCAATAATTGCTGGAGTACCGGCGAGAGTGATTAGAACAGATATTAATTGGTATCATGAGTTAAAATAGATGACAACTTTGTAAGGAGATAAAAGGAAAGATAATGGCTAATATTCTTGTACTAATAACATGTTATAACCGAAAGGAAAAAACTTTAAAATTTATTGATACAGTTCTACAGGATGAGCAGCAGAATTTTTCTTTTCTGATCGTAGATGATAATAGTAACGATGGAACTGCAGAAGCAGTAAGCGTGTTTTCTAATGTAAAAGTTATTAAGGGGAATGGAAATCTTTTCTATTCAGGGGGTATGCGTACCGCAATAGATGAAGCAAAAGCAAGTGATATCAGAAAGTATGACTTTGTTATGCTTGCTAATGATGATGTAGAATTTTATAAGGGCGCAATAACCAAATTAATAAGCTATCTTGGGGCAGAAAAAAGTATTATAGTTGGAGCGACATGCAGTTCGGACGGAGAGATGTCTTATAGTGGAGTAGTTCGAACGGGAAAGATAAGGCCTGGCTACAGAAATGTTATGTCTGTTGATGACGAAAAACGATATTGTGATACATTTTGCGCTAATTGTGTATTGATGCCCACAGACATATTTAGTTCATTGGATAATATTGATCCGGTATATCATCACGCTATGGGAGATTTTGATTACGGATATCAGGCTGGAAAAAAAGGAATTAGAATCTTGGCATCCCATTTTTTTGTAGGCGTGTGCAATGATAATTCCAAAGTTGGGACATGGAAAGATGTTTCATTGTCAAGAAGAGAACGTATAAGGAAGAAAGAATCGCCAAAGGGGCTGCCAAGGAAAGAATGGTTTCACTATTTGCGCAAAAACTGCAGTTTTCTTACTGCAGTTATTTATTCTATAGTTCCGTATGTTCAAATTATATTAGGAAAGTGAAGAATTTGTAATGGCGTTAGTTATTAAATTTAATGTTTAAAAGATAAAAGAGTACATCTGAACAGGGAGAAATGGTGTTTGGCACTGCCAATAAACATTATATAAGTAAAGAAATGCGACTGTATAAAAACATAAAACAATGTATACATAGACTAAGGGTTGGGGAAAAATGTGGATTCGGACATAATGTTACGATAGATTCCAAAGCTATATTTGAGGGATGTAATAAATTAGCTGATAATGTTTCCTTTTTGAATTCGCAAATAGGATTTGCATCATATGTTAGCGAATGTGCTTTTATATACAATACAATAATTAAGCGCTTCTCCTGTATAGCCCCAAATGTCAGGATTGCAGTTGGAAGCCATCCTACATCAACATTTGTTTCAATGCATCCGGCATTCTATTCAACTGCGAAGCAGAGTGGTTTTACATATGTTAGCAGAAATAAATATCGAGATTACAAATATGTTGATTCTGAAAGGAAAATTTCCGTGATAATAGGAAATGATGTCTGGATTGGAGCAGGAGCAATATTATTAGAAGGAGTTACGGTTGGAGATGGCGCGGTTGTAGCAGCTGGAGCACTGGTTTCAAAGGATGTTCCGCCTTATGCAATAGTCGGGGGGGTACCGGCAAAGATAATAAAATATAGATTTGATGAAAAAACAATAAAGTTTCTAAAAGACCTTGAGTGGTGGGAGAAGGATGAAAATTGGATAAATGAGAATGCTGATTATTTCGATGATGTGGATAGACTAAGAGATATATTAAAAAGTGAAAGTTATGAACGACATGAGCTATATGGAGGAAAAATGTGAAAAATAAGCTTTGTAGATGGTGAGGCTTTTTTCCGAATGATGTTGTATATGGTAATGATTTTAATCTATATGATTAATGCTATGAAAGACGTGGACATGCTTGTAGTTTGGAATCTGTATTTTGAAGAATATTACATAGGCTGCGGTGCCTACGGGCTTCCTCTTACATCCATGCTAAAAGCATCAGGAAAAAAAGCAATCCACCTTGGGGGGGCAACACAAATTTTATTCGGAATTAAGGGAAAAAGGTGGGATCATGAAGCTACTTATGACTATGTGCGGAATTTTTATAATGAGAATTGGGTTTACCCAAAACAAGAGGATGAAGTGGAAAATAAGAAAATTGTTGAAAATGGATGCTATTGGTCTTAGGATTTTGATGATAAACAGCTTTTCATAATGTTGGAGTGAATATGAATAATGAGAGAACAAAGAATTCAGTACGAAATATTATTGTAGGCATAGTAAGGCGCGTGGTCGAAATATTATTTCCGTTTATTGTTCGGACAATTTTTATTAAGTCATTGGGGGAAGAGTATCTTGGCTTAGGGGGGCTATATAGTTCTATTTTGCAGGTTCTTAATATAGCTGATTTAGGCATTGCGAATGCAATTATTGCAAGTATGTATAAACCTATTGCTGAAAACGATACTGTAAAAGTTTCGGCGCTTATGAATATGTATAAAAAGGCATATAGGACGATTGGATTCGTTATTTTGTCAGTAGGAATCATCATATTGCCGTTCATAGATAAATTCATCAGTGGTTCTCCGCCAGAGAATATCAATATATATATCCTTTGGATACTATATTTGGTTAATACTGTTATCGGTTATCTACTTTTTATGCATAAGATTTCTCTCATTAATGCGCACCAAAGGAATGATATTATAGATGGGATTGCAACGATATGCAGAGTAATGATAAACTTTTTACAGATATTTATAGTAGTTTGGCTAAAAAATATGTATTTATATGTAATATTAACAACCATATATATTATAATCTATAATTTTTGGTGTTCGTATGAATGTGACAAACGATATCCGCAATATACCTGCAATGGCAATTTAGACAAAGAGACTTCCGGAAAAATCAAAAAGGAAGTAAGTGCATTAGCACTTCAAAAAATAGGTAAAACAATATCAAATTCTTTAGATTCCATTGTAATTTCTGCGTTTCTGGGATTAACGGTTGTGGCTATCTATGGAAATTATAATTACGTCATTTCGGCCATAACGACATTTACTAGTTTGATATATGTTGCAATTCAGGCAAGTATCGGAAATAGTACCGCTGTGGAAACAAAAGATAAAAATTACGAGGATTTCAAGGTATTATTTTTATGGGGAATGTGGCTAGTGGGCTGGTGCAGTATTTGTTTTATGTGCTTGTTTCAAGACTTTATGATTTTGTGGCTGGGCGAGGATTTGCTTTTTCATATCAGTATTGTACTGACCCTTGTATTGAGGTTTTTCTTTGAACAGATAAGGAGAACAGTCACCGCATATAAGGATGCAATTGGCATGTGGCGGGTAGATAAATGGAAACCAATAGTTGGGTGTTTGGTAAATCTTTTTTTGAATGTGATTTTAGTAAAAAAAATCGGTGTTGCAGGCGTGGCGATTTCAACAATTATTAGTTGCGTATGTATTGAACTTCCCTGGGAAACGCATGTTTTGTTTAAGTTCTACTTTTTGAAAAGTGAAATTAAGTATTATTTGAAGATGCTCTTATATATTTTTGAAGCTGGAATCCTCGGGGTGATTACATATATGATTTGTAATATATTACCCTTTTATGGATTCCAGGCGATAGTGATTAAGTTAGTTATCTGTTGCTTGGTGCCTAATATACTGTTTGTTTTAATAAACCACAGAAATCCAAGTTATAAGAAAGGATTAGAAATGCTGAAGAAAGCATTTAGACTGCTTACCAGTAATTCTTGAGAGATATAAGTATGTTTACCAGTCATGGCAAACATATATGCATTATGTATTGGGGGCAAGGACAAGATGTTGACTGCGTAGATGTGATGGGGAGTGCTCTATGTGTAGTCGGAAAATATCTGTGTCCTGCTGCCTCGCCACGGTCTGCAGAAAACCCTGTCGCACCTCCCTGGATGTGCATCCAGAGAGGCTTACGTTCTCAAGCCATCCCTTGTGAGATGACTTTCCTTACCGCTTGAATCGTCTCCTATCGTACCATTCTACCGGAAGCCGGATAAAGATTTTATCCGATTATACTCCGATAAATTATTGATAATATCAAAAAAACAGGATATAATATATAACATCCCCTGAATAAACCAGACAGCCCCAAAACCATAAATTGGGAGACAAGGAGACAAGGAGACATGTCGAATGATTTACCGCAAGCAGTACATGGATAAAATAATCCCGTTCATTGATGCCCCGTTTATAAAGATATTGACTGGCGTGCGCCGGTGCGGCAAATCCACGATTCTCCTGATGCTGCAGGAATATCTGAAGAAGAGGGGCATTCAGCCGGAACGGATTTTTTTCTATAGATTTGACAGTATGCAGTACGAGGAAATCGACACTGTATCGAAGCTGTACAAAGAAATAAAGAAATGTATTCCGCAAGGTCAAAGAATCTATTTGTTTCTGGATGAGATACAGGAAATCGAGGACTGGGAGAAAGCGGTTAATTCATTCATGACGGATTTTGATGTGGATGTTTTCGTGACAGGCTCGAATTCCCGGATGATGTCCTCGGAGATTTCCACATATCTGACAGGCAGGTACATTTCTTTCCGCATCTATCCGCTGTCCTTTGCGGAATATCTGGACTTCAGGAGGGAATACACTGAGCCGGACAATTGCTATCAGGAATTTTGGCGCTACGTCCGAATGGGAGGTTTTCCGGCGCTTCAACTGAAAGAATACAGCGATGAAGAGGCATATACCATTGTGAAAGACATCTACAATTCCACCATCTTCACGGACATTGTCAGACGAAACCGGATTCGGAAAGTCGATCAGCTGGAACGAGTGGTAAAATATGTGTTTTCCAATGTAGGGCAGACATTTTCTGCTTTGACGCTCTCAAAGTATCTGAAGAGCCAGAACCGCCAGATGGATCCCGAAACAGTGTACAGCTATTTGAGCAAGTTGGAGACAGCGTATCTACTGCATCGTTGCTCCAGATATGACATAAAGGGAAAGGAAATCCTGAAGACCCAGGAGAAGTTCTACCTTGCGGATACGTCGCTGCGTTTTGCCATTCTGGGATACAGCGAAGATGCCGTGGCCAGTATGTTGGAGAACATCGTATATATGGAATTGCTGCGCCGTGGATATGATGTCTTTGTGGGAAAGCTGGATTATGCCGAAGTTGATTTTGTGGCCACCAGAAAAAATGAAAAACTCTATATTCAGATATGCCAGCTGATTGGACGGAAAGAGACCGAACAGAGAGAGTATGGAAATTTGCTGTCAATTCCGGACAATTATCCGAAATATGTCCTCCGAACGGATGAGTTTGCAGGGGGCAACTATGAAGGAATCAGAACCATGCATGTGGCAGATTTCCTGTTGGAACAGGAACTGTATTAAAATGGCGGATGGAGGCATAGAAAAATTGCACATAAAAAATTCGCCAAAAAAATTCCCCAAAACCCAAGAAATATCCTTGCAAATTCCGCAAAGAACATGTAAGATAAACATATCCGCATATTCCGCAAAAAGCCGGAGGCCGCGGACAAAACAGAATCAAGGTAAGGAAAGAACTGCATGACTGACGGAAGTGGGATGACCCACAGGGAGTGCAGCCGTAAGAAGCCGACCGTCTGGGCACACTCAACTTGTGGCGCCCGGGGGCCGGCGTTTTTGTTCCCGCGGGCAACGAGCCGGGCGGCCATGCCTGCACGGACAGGAAAGCCGATTGCGTTGGCCTTACGACTGCCGCGAGGGCGAACCGTCCGGACAACGGAGCCGGCGGGGCGCAGGACGCCCGGCCTCCCGTCACAGGGCGAGTGGATGTGAAACTTTGAATCAGGAGGGAAAAAGCATGATGCAACTGGAACAGGAACTGAAAAACAACGCCTACCCCGGCAGGGGAATCGTCATCGGGCGCTCCGCTGACGGCAAAAAGGCAGCTATCGCCTACTTCATCATGGGCAGGAGCACCAACAGCCGCAACCGGGTCTTTGTCACGGAGGGAGAGGGGATCCGCACCCAGGCATTTGACCCGGAAAAACTCACGGATCCCAGCCTGGTGATTTACGCCCCGGTGCGTGTGCTGGCTTCGCCGGAGGGACAGACAGACATAATTGTCACAAACGGAGACCAGACGGACACCATCTATGACGGCCTTTCCCGGGGGCTTACGTTCGAGCAGTCCCTGCGCAGCCGCCAGTTCGAGCCGGACGGCCCCAACTACACGCCAAGGATCTCCGGCCTGGTGCGTCTGGCAGGAGGCAAATTCGACTACTGCATGTCCATCTTAAAGAGCAATGACGGAGACCCTGCCTGCTGCAACAGGTACACCTTTACTTACGACAATCCGGCTGACGGAGAGGGGCGCTTCCTCCATACCTATATGCATGACGGCGATCCCCTGCCCAGCTTCCAGGGGGAGCCGAAGAAAGTGGCTGTCCAGGGCGACATCGACAGCTTTGCGGAGATGCTGTGGGAGAGCCTGAACGAGGAGAACAAGGTCTCCCTGTTCGTCCGCTTCATCGACATTGCCACAGGGCAGTACGAGACCCGCATCTTTAATAAGAACCAGTGAAAACCGGAACCAATGAAAAAAGAACCGTCAAAAAGGCAAATGCTTCACGAAAGGAAAACAAAACCATGAATGAAATTCAACTGAAATACGGATGCAATCCCAACCAGAAACCCTCCAGAATCTACATGGAGGACGGAAGCGAACTTCCTGTAACCGTGCTCAACGGCAGACCGGGCTATATCAATTTCCTGGACGCCTTTAACGGCTGGCAGCTGGTGAGAGAGCTGAAAGCCGCCACGGGCCTGCCCGCCGCCACCTCTTTCAAGCATGTCTCTCCCGCAGGCGCGGCAGTAGGCCTGCCCTTGGACGAGACCCTGGCGAAAATCTACTGGGTGTCCGACTTAGGGGAACTCTCTCCGCTGGCCTGCGCCTATGCCAGAGCCAGAGGAGCCGACAGGATGTCCTCCTTTGGCGACTTCATCGCTCTGTCAGATGTCTGCGACAAGGACACGGCCCGGCTCATCAAGCGGGAGGTTTCCGACGGCTGTATCGCCCCGGGCTATACCGCGGAGGCGCTGGCGCTGTTAAAGGCCAAGAAAGGCGGCAGCTATAATGTTATCCAGATCGATGCCTCCTACGTCCCGGTCCCTGTGGAGAGGAAGCAGGTCTACGGCATTACGTTTGAGCAGGGCCGTAACGAACTGGATGTGAACGGCGACCTGCTTTCCAACATCGTCACGGCGAACAAGGAGATTCCGGAAGCCGCGATGATCGACTTAAAAATCGCGCTGATTACCCTGAAATATACCCAGTCCAATTCCGTCTGCTATGTGAAAGGAGGCCAGGCCATCGGCATCGGCGCGGGGCAGCAGTCCCGCATCCACTGCACCAGACTGGCAGGCACCAAGGCGGACAACTGGTTCCTGCGCCAGTCCCCCCAGGTGCTGGGACTGCAGTTCGTGGACAAGCTGGGCAGGCCGGACAGGGACAATGCCATCGACGTCTACATCGGGGACGAATACATGGACGTGCTGGCGGACGGCGCCTGGGAGAAAGTCTTCAAGGTGAAGCCCCCTGTCTTTACCAGGGAGGAGAAGCGGGCATGGCTGGACCAGATGAAAGACGTCACTTTGGGGTCCGACGCATTCTTCCCGTTCTCGGACAATATCGAGAGGGCCCACAAGAGCGGCGTGCAGTATATCGCCCAGCCCGGCGGTTCCGTGCGGGATGACGCGGTAATAGAGTGCTGCGATAAGTACGGGATGATGATGGCCTTTACCGGAATCCGGCTGTTCCACCATTGAGTTTAACTTGAGTATTTCGCTCCGGCAGGAAGATGCGCAGACAAGCCGCAAGGAATTTGTGCCGGCGCCGCTATGGTAAGACATTTCAAGGACTGTGGACAACATGGTCCTTGAAGCATTGTATGGGGAGCCGTATACGAGGAGCGTTTTTTGAGCGGGAATCGGATCAGACCGGAAAGAGGCCGAAACATCAAAAGAGAGACGGGGGATAAGCGATGGATGGAAAATTAAGAAATATGACGGCCATATACCTGTTTCGGGGCGAAAAGGTGCTCCTCCTCTACAGGCAGGGCGGAAGAGTGGTCAACAACGTGTGGACGGGCTCGGCGGGCGGCCACTTTGAAAGGGACGAACTGAACGATGCCAGAGCGTGCATACTGAGGGAGTTGAAAGAGGAACTGGGGCTGGCGCCGGAGGACGTGGAGAATCTGGCGCTGCGCTACATTGCCCTGCGGAATACAAAGGGGGAGATCCGGCAGAACTATTACTTTTTTGCGGCCATAAAGGAACAAGTGGACGACGATATTGTCTCCAATGAGGGCACATGCAGATGGTTTTCCTTAGGCGACATCCTTTCCCTGGAGATGCCCCTGTCAGCCAAGTATGTCATGGAGCATTTCTGCACTACAGGGCGGTATACGGACAAACTCTATGTCTGTATCGCAACTGCCGCAAAGGCGGAAATCCTGGAATTGCCGGAATCCTGAAAAAAGCATGCACTCCCGGAGATTTCGCAGAGATACCCCGGAAAATCCGCAGGCTGTGCAGACTTTGTGCAGATTTTTTCAGGAATGCACGGAATTTTATTGAAAGACATCGCGGGGATATGATATAATACCTAAGTGAAGTATCATATTCAGGGCAGAAAGAAAGAACAGCTTTCTACAAAAGATAAAGCTGCCCTGAA
>ERZ808051.1182-NODE-1182-length-19064-cov-4.712329_pt1 | contig 19064 bp, 18 predicted proteins | sample MGYA00380199_ERZ808051 | MGnify/ENA primary metagenome ERZ808051 (study PRJEB31490, sample SAMN06133391) | mouse gut metagenome | isolation source: J11 | host: mice | place: China: Chengdu | collected 2015-05 ...
GGTTCAAGTTCATTGCTGACGGCTACAGCGCCTATCCCCTTGCCGCCATGGAGTTCGCCAAAAAACGGGGGAAAGACTTTGCTTTCAAAGTCACACAGGTCATCGGACTTACCAACGACGATGCCGTCTCGACGCAACACCGCCCGTTCAAACAGATGATCGAACGTCTCAACCGCACCTATAAGGCCTCCTACCGCCATACAAACGGCTTTGACAGCATCGACGGCGCAAACTATGACCTTGCCCTGTGGGTCGCCTACTACAACTTCCTGCGTCCCCATAAGCACAACAAATACAAAGTCCTCAACGAAGTGGAAATGCTGCAGGGCGCCGACAATATGCCGGGCAAATGGCAGCTCCTCATCTTCCTTGGCCAGCAAACCATCCTGAACCTCAAAAAACAGACTGCTGCATGACCGGAGCGGGGCCTTATGTCAAGGGAACCGTGGAATAAATGCGGCTGCACTTCGCCGCTTTTATGCCGCGAAAGTCCCTTGACATAAGGACCACGGAACATCCTGTCTCCTGGGAAAAGGGGCTACTGTACCCTTTTCCCTGCTTCCGGCGAGGACGGGGCTGGGCAGCGCCCAGATAATGGGTCAAGGGACTGGTCCCTTGTGGGGGTTGGGGCAAGGCCCCAAGGTCTTAACCATCTATATCTGCAATTTTCAAGGTTCTTTTGAGCCTATTTTTTTCGGCTTGGTTTTTCATAGATTACTTGACACTACCTAGTATTTTATGTTATACTCCCATTTGTTGCTATATAAATCAATTATGGCTATTCGCATTTATTTTATTTCGCTTTCGTCACATCACTCACTCGCAATTCACAATATGGCATCATCAACAAATTCGCCCATTTCCTTGCAATGCTACAAAACCATGGACGATTATCTGTTTCAATTGATATTTGATAAATCCATTATCCGGCTTACTATATGCTCTACTACACACTTTTGCATCAAACCATACTATCTTGCGGTAAATTAACTGATCTCTCATAATTTGCCACATATTTATGTTATCCAATTCCCAGAATTCGTTTTGAATCTCTTAGAATCCACACTTTTGCACTTCTTCCTATTAATATTCCAAAAAGTTCAGACACTGTCTGAACTTTTTAATCACCACTGCCTTTGTCAGACACCGCGCCATCCATTAACCTCCGAAATTCTGCCTCCAACTGCTCCCTTTCTGGAAGATATAGCTGATATCTGCTTACAAATACCTGATTTGTGATATTCTGTAATGCATACTGCATGACCACTTTGTCCTGATAGGCTCCCAGCACGATTCCGATAGGTTCCGTATCACCTTCGGTATTCATCTCTTCACGATAATAATTCAGGTAAAAATTCATCTGCCCAATATCCTCATGCTGAACCTCGCCTCGCTTTAAATCTACAAGCACAAAACATTTCAAAATCCTATGATAAAACACCAAATCAACCTTATATGTTCTACCAGCAATAACAAGTTTCTGTTGTCTGCCCACATAAGTAAAACCTTTTCCCAGTTCAAGGAAAAACTGGCTGAGATTACTGACTAAAGCCTCCTCCAGATCACCTTCACCATATACAGGTAACTGCGGCAATCCTGTAAACTCAAAGACATATGGCTCCTTTAGGATATCCTCCGGCTTTTCAATAACTTGTCCTTCTCTCGCAAGACGCATCACTTCATTTTTATCAGAGCTCAAGGCTATCCTATGAAAGAGCATACTTTTCATCTGACGCTTTAGTTCTCTCACGCCCCAGTGTTCGGACTCACATTCTTTCTCGTAGAAAGAACGCTCCAATTCATCATCCAATTTAAGAAGTTCAATATAATGACTCCAGCTCAAAAGACTGGAACGCTTTTGTAGTTGCGGATAAATCGAATATATTTTGCGCATATAAAAAATATTACTGCGGCTAAATCCCTTACCATATCGATCTGTCATATCTCTTGATAACCTATTGAGAACATCAGAGCCGTATTCTGCTTTAGCATGCCCTTTCTGTTCATATTCCACAATATACTGCCCTATCTCCCAGTACGACTGTACTATTGCGTTATTAACAGCGGTGGCAATGGAATTCCTACCTTTTTGTATCACATCGCCCACTCTTCTTAAAAGTTCATCATAATCTGAATCGCCAACGACTATTTGCATATCATTTTTTGACATTTTTAACCTCTTTCTTTGCACTCAAAAATTCAGACAGTGTCTGAACTAATCACATCAAAATTACTCGATTTGTCAAAACTTATATATATTAACATTCTCTTATTCTTTTTACAATAAAAACAAGAAACATTTTCCCAGCAAACAAGATATCGTATCGAAACTCTCATGTTCTGTAACACAAAAAGTAGTAAATTAGTAGTAAATTAGTAGTAAATTAGTAGTAAATTCCCTCTTTTCCCACTCTCCAACCCGCTATTTTCCAGCATTTCTGCAAAGAGTTGAGATGTTGCCGTGGCAGACGAATAATATTTTAATTTGCTCTAAGTTATCACTCATAAATCATTTCTCCTAGTATATCAAAGTCTGTGGTATAAACTCAATGGTCTTGTGAACCCCGCCTGTTCTCCGTAATAATTCCTCTGGTCCCATTACTAATAATAAATTTCTTATCAGCTTCCCAAGTTCTCTCCTACTTTTCTCCCTTAGTGCGTTTTCTTTCTGTGAAATTAATTTTACAGAGTTATACTTCTCTTTTGGGCAAAATCTATTGTCATGAAGAAAAATTGCAAAGAAATAACTTCCATAAGCAAATCATTCGGATCGTCATCAATCACTACATAATATATAATATAATTATCCACATAAATACGATAATAAGAATATCTACCCTCTCGGACAGAATGATATGGTTCAAAAGATTCAGCCAACGGAAGTCGCTCCATAATAGCAGACTCTACCTTATCCAATAAGTCATTTGCTGCTTTTGGATTCTTCAGCTTCTCCGCAATATAAGTTACTTTTTCATCAAGATCCTCATAAAAAGTGGCAGATAGCTCAATCTGTACTTTTTACTGAACATTTAATTTCCTCCGCAGTCCTCCAAAAACTTCCTCATGGTTCATCCGCGCATCGTTTTCCGCCGCGAACCTATCAGCTTTATCTAATGCAGCTTCAACGCCATCCGTCAATTTTGAATACTCTTCAAGACTAAGCACCACCATTGCTCCATATCCGTTTTTTGTTAAATATACCGGTTCACCCGCATTTACGATTTTCTCAATATCAGGAAACTTATTTCTCAAATCCGAAACAGGTCTAATCTGCAGCATAAGCATTCTCCTTATCAATATTTTATCTTAATTTTATCATTATCTGTATTCTACTTTACTATTCTCAAAAAAGCAACCTTTGTAAAAATGAACCTACCGCTTTAGCCGGTAGTGGTTCATTTTGGAGAGACAAGAACAATAGAAAAATATCCTTAATTTTGCAATGCGGGCATGGCAAGGGTGCGTCTTCCATTCTCCCGGATTCCGGGCAAAAAATAGCAGGATACCTTTTCGGATTTCCTGCTTGGGTGTGCCGCTGGCGGGTGGCAGGTATTTAGTTTTTTGATGGGCTGTCAGTTCTACGGACAGGAAGCTATTGAGTTTGACCAACTATTTTATGTTTGACAACACATCTGAAACCGTCATTTGCAGACCGTTCGGAATATCTTTTCTTGTCGGAAGTATTGCAAAGAACACTTCCTCACCCCCTGTTTCTGCAACAAATTGTGGCAAGTCAATTTTAAGCGCTTCACAAACCATCTTCTCAAAAGAAAAATAATTAACGGTGTCTGTGGTTCCTACATGAAAAATTCCATGCAGATTATTGTCAAGAACATATTTTGCGTAGTTCCCTATTTGTTCTGTAAGCGTTACATTTATCTTGAAGTTGGGGTAAGTTCGGTAAGGCTCTTTATTGCGGCTATATAGCTTCAATTGTTGGACTCTTGGACAGTCAGCACTCCAGACGGCAGCCAATCGGAAAATTGTCAGTTGGCTTTCAAGTATTTTTCCCAGCATAGTCTCACAATCCCATTTGAAGCTGCCGTAATCGGATTCCGGCATGGGTAAATCATATTCTGTCCAAGGCTTGGATAAGTTGCCGTCAAATACATTAGCTGTAGATATATACAGTAAGCGTTTCTTTTTTCCAGCCAGCCAATCTGCTAATGCTTTATGAAAAACCATTTGTGACGGGTAGCTTCCACGGATAGAAGAAATTACAATTTCCGGATTTTCATGGGTTAAAATTTCAACTAATTTATCCGGTTCTTCTATCATCAATTGATACCCGTTTTCTGGAGTGTGATGTCCTGCTGTTGGTATGATTTGGTAGTTATCATCCAAACCTGCAACAATTGATTGCCCTACTAAACTATTGCAACCAATCAACAAAACTTTCTTTTTCATTTCAAGTCTCCTAATAATTTTGGCATGTTTAGCCGCCTTGTTGACCTGACCGAACCAATCTGCCAGAAAATCGATAAGGAAAAAGTATCCATGGTCCTCTTTGGTCCACTGAGGGGTAGCTGGCGTAAGCCGGCGCAGGGGAAGTTTAAAAGCGTTCTCGGTTTCGTCTGCTTTCCATTACAGCCCACAGAATGACCAGCGCCCTTTCTGACACCACTGAGCATTGTCAATCATCCACTTATCATCAATCAGACGTATCAAATAACGATAGTAGAAAATATCCTGTTCCGCATAAAGCCAAAATTTGCTTTTTGTTACCTGTTCACCGGCAATCAGATGATGATCTGTATAAGTCCCGCCGCGTCTCCAGGAAAGATTCACAGGTCGCCAGCCGGGACGAGGAGAGAAGCTCACCTTTCTGGCAAACAGTGCATTAATCTCTGCCTGATTACCATGTCCTTGCTGTTCTGCCATCCGCTCCCAGCGGTTCATTTCATCAAAGAATTCCTGTAGTGCATGGATGGGAGCCTGTAGTTCGGGACTGTCCAATGATATTCGATTTTTCATGGTTTTATAGGTACGGGCATCTTCATAAGACTTGCGCTCCGCTTTTGTAAATAGCCCGGCTTTTCCCTCATCATCATGCATATCTGTATCACTGACCCGTAGTTTGTCCCGCCAGGAAACAGCAAGCAATCCTTCAGGGGTAATATGGCGGCAGACAGCTATATAGATATTTTCCAACTTTTTAATCTGTGCGGCTTGAGCCAGTCCCTCATCGTCCAGAGCTGTCCGCTGCATGAACAGATTCTTTAGGGGAAGGTCTTTCAGCAGTTCCAGGCCATGTCCGGTAATCTGTTTGCTACGCATCAGAGACAGCATATCCAGCTTGGGAATTCGTGCCAAAATGGGAAAACACTGGTCACCAAACGGGGCATCATTCAATAAGACCTGTTGAAGCTTCGGGCACTGCCTGACAGCTTCCTCAAGGGTATCTAAATTCAGCGGCGCTTCTACCCTTTTCGTGTCATTGCAGAGGTAGGCTCCGTTCTGATATTCCAACATATAAGTATTCGGGGCAAATTCCAACATCATATTTTTCCTTTCCTGCTCTTCAGAAATTTTGGCTTTTCTGGCTCTATTATATTACAATGTCTTTCCGGATGGAATAGGCTCTCCTCCAAATTCACCCTCAAATCTATATTATTCTCATTGACCATGGCTGACAGAAGATAACCATTACTCACCGGGGGGAGCTGTCAAGGAAAGCCTGAATCATCCCGGCCTTGGTGTCCTCCGGCAAAAATCCCGGTGGTGCTGCTTTAGATGGCGCACCATTTCCGGACTGAATGGCAGCAGAAAGTGTCTTTCTATTTCTTTCTTACCTAAATGCCCTATGAAACTCATAGCTTGAAGTGTGTACCTGTTTCGCTACATCTTCATAGTTGATTTCCTCCATAATATGCTCTTCCATATAAGTAATTGCCTGTTGCATTGCTGCGATCCACTCCATACTTTTCTCCTCCTGCTGAAGTCTATTATAGAAGCAATTTGAAAGGATTACATTTCCTGGCTTGCGAAAAGTTGTCAGGTGAAAAATCCGATTTGTCATTGACTCCATTATACGTTATACAGGGTGTTTGATTATTGCGCTTATGAACACTTTTCTCCCAATGGCAGCGAACATTATATTGTTGATTTTTCGTTCATAGAGAATGAATATTATTATGATATTCTTCTTGGTTTTGGCGATAAGTGTGAGTGCTTAGAACACGGGCGATTTCTTACCCCGGTTCTTCTCCGGCAGGGGTAACAGGCGTCTTTCACTTTAAACGTCGACTGGTTTTGCCTTTTTTTGATGGAGCCAAAGACCAATAAGGGTTATGATGGTCGTTCCGGTTCCGGATATCAGAAACCAGATATTGACACCAACTTTTTCTGCGATAGGGGAACTGATCAGCAGACCTAACGGCATAGAGAGAGACGCGGCCAAAGCAATAAGTGAAAATGCTCTTCCCATTTTTTCTGCCGGAATCGTTGTCTGCATATAAGCAATCAGTGGAATACTATGAACATTTCCAAACGCGCCCATAGCGCCGCATAGGAAAGCAAAAATAAACCATGCCCAGCTCTCAGGCGGCAAAACACCCCCGATTGCAGACACAACGCCTATGCCCAGCAATCCAATATAAGAAAATAACAAATGCCGTTTTACTTTGATGACACTTCCAAAAAGAGATGCCGCAATCAACATTCCCGCTGCATACAAAACCTCTACCGCGCTTCCATGCCATGCAGACGCATGAAAATAGTCGCTGGTCATCAAGGGGTAAAAAGAGGATAAAGGCAGGTAAAATATCATACATAAGGTTTCGGTAGCAATTACCAGAATCAGTGCTTTATCTGCCCGAAAAACATCTATCCCTTCCTTTAATTCCCTGAGCGTATTATGTTTTTCACGTACTACCTTTTCCATTGGCGCAATATACACGATTCCCAACATAATACTTGCAATGACAGCTCCCACCAAATCTGTCAGCAAAATCACCGGAAGCGGAAAAGCGGCGTACAGCGCAGCTCCCAGTGCCGGTCCCAGCAAAAAAGAACCGGAGGCAAGCATTTGATTCCATCCCCCTGCCTGCACCAGTTTATCCGCCGGGACAAACTGCGGAATCATGGCCTGAAAGGCCGGCTGATGAAAAGCATTACCCACACTTCTGAAAAAGAGTACGACTAACGCTGCCCATACAGGCATATCATAGTTCCATAACAGCGCGGCAAAGACCATTGCACTGAATCCGATAAATAAGTCTGCCAAAATACATATGTGTTTTCTGTGATACCTGTCTGCAACGATTCCGGCAACGGGGCTTAAAAGAGTTGCCGGTAAAAACGCAGCCAAGCCGGAAAGCCCCATCATCATCGGCGAACCCGTTTCGCTGGCAATCCACCAAATCAGTGAGAATTGAACGGCAGAACTGCCGATCAGTGAAGCCATCTGACCGATTGAAATTGTCAGAAATTTTCGTTTCCAAGATTTTTTCATATTGTTCCCTCCTGTATTTTCATATCTTCATTATAAAAGATGTTTCAGAGGAAAGCCACCAATTTACATTTCCCCTTTTGCATGTTTTCTTACCATTTTCCGCCAAACCGGGATTCACTTTGGCGCAGAGAGGGAAAGCAATATCTGTGAATAAGACTTGCAGATTAGAGAATTAAATTCCGTAGATTTTCTGATACAGGTAAGGGAACTTGGAGTGGCCATAGAATAGAATTCTGGGTTTGGATTCTATTCTATGGCGCATCATGTTGCTGTCAAGGGCAAAGCCGCGAATTGTAACAGGCAGTAGACATGCCCTAATTGACAGCCCGGAAGTGAAAAGCGGTCAATCGCAAAGTTCCTTTCCGCCACACATCCGCATAACTCTGTCAGCAAATGCCGCTTCTTCCTCACGGTGAGTGGTGTAAATCACGGTAGCCTTGCTGTTTCTAATATAATTCATCAGCTTTTCGGCGTGTTCCCTGTCTAAGGACGCTGTAGGCTCGTCCAGAAGAATGAGTTTCGCCCTGCTGTTGGAAAAGGCTCTGGCTGCGTTAATTCTCTGCTGCTCCCCTCCGGAAAGCTGGGATACGGAGGAAATTTCACCGTCTGAAAAATCAGACACTCCCGTGGCATTTTTTATGTTCTCCAGACTGATTTCGCCGAAAGTACCCATTAAGATATTATCGTCAACCGTGGTTTCGTAAAGCTGGGAAGAGGCAGGCATATAGGAAAAAGTACCGTTTTCTCTAAAATATTCCCCATCATTTGCAGGGGATTTGCCAAACAGTGTTATACTGCCGGAGGTGGGAACATACATCCCCATAATACAGCGAAGCAATGTGGACTTTCCGCTGCCGTTTTCCCCCATTACCGCAATATGTTCCCCCTCTTTTATGCATAAACTGATATCCGAGAGAATTTTTCTGTCCTCGGCCTCAAAGCATAACTTGTCGATGACCAGGGCGCAGCTGTTGTCATGATTTTGAGATTTCGTGTCTCTTTTCAGGCCAAAAAGCGCCTTGCCATTGTCAATTGGCACGGTATTGTAGGGGATATAGGCCGCCATCTGCTGCATATTTTGCGTCTGCTTTTCGGACTCTTCAATAATGCTTTTGACGGAAGCCAGATTTCCGCCTGATATGTTCGCACTGCCTGGCAAAAATCCTAAAACAGGATAAATAAATCCGCTTACCAATTCGCTGATGACTCTCTGCAGGGAAAGATAAAGATTATTCTGTTTCAGCTGCTGGGTCTGGACGCGGAAAATATCCTTTCTGGTCTGGTCAAAACGGCTCTTTATGATGCTCTGCAGGCTGTTCATATTGATGAAATCTGCTTGATACATCAGCTCCTCGATATTCTTATTTTTTTCCGCTTCAAAGCCCTGGAGCCGGGAGGCATATTTTTCGGATATGCCATTGATCTTTTTACCTGCGAAAACAGTGATGCCGATATGAGCCAAAATAAATAGGGAAACCGTATAATGAACATTGACCGATAAAATCAACAGAACCCCCATTACGATCACATTGATCACCAGACTGATCAGCATAACCCATAAGGAGAGCGCGGAATCGGTAAATGCGGTAATGTGCTGGAGCAGGTCCTCCTCATTGTATTTTTCTTCCCGTTCCCCGTAGGGCAGTGCAAACAGATCCTTATACAAATCCGCCGAGCCTCTGTAGATAAGGTTTGCGCACATGACATTTCCATATACATTTATCAGGTAATCCAATGCAAGCATGAATATAGATGCTATAATGATGAACAAAATCATCCATGGCGTTACCTGCACGCCGCTTTCTATTCGGCCCATAATATACTGTATCATAAAGGGCGCAGTCAATGGCAGCGCAAAGGATATCAAAGAAAATATTGTCAGCAAAGCCGCAAATTTCAGCTTATGATTTTTTAAAATTATGGCTGTGGATTTCAGTCTGTTTAACATTTTCATTGATTTGTTCCTCCCATATCTAGCATTTTTACACATCCCTGGGAATGATCATCAAAATCCGTATGTGAGGACATTATCAGTATCTGGGACTTTTCTTTGATCTGTGTCAGGATTTTTCCGAATATCTCCCTGCGGGAGTCAGGGTCTACCGCGGAGAAGCTTTCATCGGAAATAATCATGTCATAATCTCCGTAAAAGGCTCTGGCAAGGCAGATTCGCTGCTGTTCTCCCGAAGACAGATTTAGCGCGGAAACAGGAGTGTCTGTCCCTTTTTCCAGTTTGGAAATCAGACTTTTTAATCCGGCATGCTCCAATGCGGAATCAAGCTTGGTTTCATCTGCCGCCTGAAACAGTGTGATATTTTCTCTCAGGGTGCCTGAAATCAGCTGAGGTTCCTGGCTTAAATATAAAATCCTGTCCCAGAGGGATTTTTCCTTTATGTCTTTTAAATTTTTACCGCTGCAGAGTATCGTCCCTCTATAGTCTTTTAAAAGAGCCGCAAAAATTTTCAGCAGCGTGGATTTGCCGCAGCCTGACGCTCCTTTTATCATCAGGCATTCCCCTGATTTTAACTCTGTATTTACGTTTTCAAAGAGCGCTTTTCCCTGGCCTGTCCCGCTTTCGTCTTCATAGGCAAAGCTTACATTTTGAGCCGAAATGGAAGTGATTTTGTCCATATCTTCAGCTCCGTCGCAAGCTTTGACCTGCGGGGTCAACAAGGCGTTTATTCTGCTGTCCATGCCCTTGAGCTGCTGATACTCTGAAATACAGCCGGGAATTTGATACAGCGTATTGGTCAGAGAACCCACAGCCGCCAAAAGCACAATCAAATCGCTGATTTCGATGCTGCCCTTGGAAACCCCATATCCACCGATGATCAGTATGGCGCAGGTATTCAAAATAGTGTTTGCCGAGCCCAAAATTCTCTGCATTGTCATTGTGCCCAAAATTTTGGCCTGGTCGATTTTATAGTCCGCAATCTCTTTTTGATAGGGTTTGATCACCCTTTCACCGTTGAGCGCATAGGCAGCTTCCCGATTCCGCACCAGCTCCGCATTGTGATTATAAATTGCGCCCATATGAAAATAAAGCCTTTCATTCTGTTCCGGCAGCTTTCTTCCCCTGTAGGCGCTGACCCAAATGGCCGCCAGAGACAGGAAGAGAGTCAGGGCTAAAAGCCATGGCTCGATCAGAAAGACATAGATACTTGTCAAAACCACCGAGACAGAAGTTCCTATAACTTTTAATATAAATCCTGAAAGCTGCTCGGAATATGTAAAAATATCATTTCGAATCATGGGCAGCATTTTTTCGGTATTTTCATTGTTCTTATAATGAGAGCCCAGCCAAATGTCTATGGCTTTCCGTTCCAGGGATTCTATCAGTCTCTGCTTCACTGTCAAAGCCTTGTTGTTTTGAAGACAGAGGAGCAGTGCAGACAGGATTAAGCCGGCTGCAAATACTGCGAATATGCCCCATATTCTGCCCGTATTTTTCGTCAGGACACTGTCCGCCAAAAGCCTTATGCATTCCAGATAAAGAATACCCAGACCTGACCCCAGACAGACGGCCAGTCCCGCCGTAAACAAACTGCCGGTAGATTTTTTCAGTATGTTTTTTGATTCGGTATTCATTTTCGTTTTCCTTCCTTACTCAATTTAGGCTATGTATTATTTCTTTGCCTTTCACATAAAGATCGCCTCCACTTCTTTCAATAGTGTATTCTATTTCCGGAATTTTATCAACTGGGAAAGAATAATATTTTTCGTTTATATCGAACCTATTTGTTTCTGAAGAGCAAGACGAGTGCAACACAGGCAGCTAACCCTTCTCCTGTCGAGTGACAGAGCCAAATGACTTCGCCTCCACAGATAATTGGTAGAATAAAGATTAGTAAGGGCGGAAATATAAGGCTACGAGACAAAGAAATTAAGAGAGCCTTTTTTGTCCTTTGCGTCGATTGCCAGTAGGAAATCATCAAAATATTGTATCCGGCTAAGAAAAAACCGCAGAAATAAGGGATGCTCTTGTCGGTTATAAAAGCAATGAGCTCTGTGTCCCCCGGATTGAAAACGGAGAAAAAATAAGAGGAGAAAAACAAAATGAACAGATAGCACAGGACGCCGGTACCTAAAAAAATTTTTGCTGCGAAACGGCGCATATCCCGGTTTCGATTATATTCGCCTGTTCCTGCAAAGTAGCTGAAAACAGGCTGCAGACCCTCAGCCATTCCTAAAAAGATAGTAAGAATAATCAGCATCAAGTATCCGATAGCCAGATATGCCGCAAGACCAATCTCCCCATAGCCATATTTCACAATGGCAAAGTTATAGACAAATGTGATAATACCAATCGAGAACTCCATGATAAACGAAGGAAAACCCAGCATGAAAATGGGACGGACATTGTGTGGTCGTATTTTTAACTTCGTAAAATAAAGGCCTCCTCTTTTTAGCAAGAAGTGTGGGAGCAGAATTGATACACTAAAAACTGGTCCCACTGCTGTTGCCAGCGCCGCCCCGGTAATCCCCATATTTAGCGGGTACATGAACACATAATCCAACACCATGTTGGAGACAGAACCAAAGGCCAAAGCGAACATCGCCAGCTTTGGACATCCATCATTTCTTGCAAGACCGCCAAGCAGAAAACTAAACAAGAGGAACGGTGAAAAAGTGACGATATACCATAAATAATCAGTGGCTTTATCGTGAGTCTGGGGTGTGGATCCCAATAATTCTGCCAGAGGATGAAGAAACATATTGCCTAGAACAATCACTGATATACCAATGCCTGCGGAACATAAGATGGCCGTATTGAAAGTCTGTACAGCTTTTTCATTTTCTTTCTGTCCCAGCTGGCTGGAAATCATGATTCCTGCACCGGATGCAACTGCCATTGAGAGTGCAATCAATATTTCTATAAAGGGCACTGAGACAGCAGCGGCAGCCATTGCATCCCGGCCTAAACGATTGCCGATAAAAATACCGTCCACAATCAAATAGATAGAATTGAACAGCAGGCCAATCATCTGCGGTATCGCATACTTTGCAAACAGTGCACGGGTTTTCCTGTCATACATAACTATAAACCTCCTTAAAATAAAAGTAGGCCTGCGTTGTGTAACACAGGCCTACTACACAATAAAATGAAACCCCGGCGGGTTGATTTTATCCGCTATCTATTCAGTTACTGTTTTTTTCTTTCATTTTGCTTAGTTCGATGGCTTCTTTTCCGGTAATATGGTCAATACTCATTTTCAGCATACAAAGCTGCGCCCATCCCCGGTCAATCTCATTTTTCCGCCCAAGGGCCGTATCCTTTGGCGCATACTTGACTGCCAGCTTTTCAATCGCTGTGCGCTTTTCCTTTTCGTCCATTATGACTTCTGCTTGTCCAAAGGCGATTACACTTCTGAAATGGCTTGTGTATTCATCGGGAACAATTTCATCCTGGTCGATAACACAAAAAGAAACTTTTGCGTTTCGCTGTATCGTTTCCAATTTGTGGCCTGTTTTGGCACAGTGAAAATAGATTTTCTCCCCATCATATACATAACTGATAGGAACGGCATAAGGATAATTGTCATCGCCCGATAACGCCAGAACCCCGGATGTTCCTCTATATAGAACGGAAGCAATTTCTTCCTCGGACAACGCCTGCCGTTTTCTTCGCATTTCTCGAAACATATCAGCACCTCACTCAAAAAATAAAACGCCTATCTCCCATTCCTTCAATGGCCTACTGGAATGGTTATAAGCGTTTACCCGGCGGTAATGGAGAAAGTATATCAAACACTATGAGGAAAGTCAAGCAAAATGTGATCATTGTTTTTTCGCTTGCCCCATTGCTCAGTAAGCCTGCGCTATCTTATAAGTATAGAAAACGGCAATCACCAGAAGAACCGCAATTACACCTAACGTTGACAGCAGGCAGTAAATGCCTTGAACTAAGAAGCATACTACGACGATAACAACACCTCCGATCATGTAGGAGATTCCGCCAAAACGCTGGCTTTTCTTCCATGTCGTTTCATTCTTCATGCTCCACTTGGTTCTCAATCCGGTCACCGCGTTCATCCGTAACTTTGGCATTATATTCCCTATGATAATCATAGCGATACCTAAAATGCCGCACAATAATTGATTCACATCGAATTGCTTGGAGGACAGGTTTTCAATCTTATGAAAACCGGAGTATAAAGTGTACCCTGTCATAGCGTTAAAAAGAATCAGCGTAACAATACCTGCAGTCATACAGACATTCTCGTTATTGTTTCCGTTTTCTTCCTGTTTTGCAGCAAGCTTTGCAATTCCCAGAAAAAAGTAACCCATCAGGGCTGTGACAATGGGAATCAAAAGCACCTCATATTTACTGCCCCAACGCGTTACCTGATTGTTCAGACCATAGTGAGCGGGGATTTGCTCCGGTAAAAACTGTAAAGCAATCAAAGCGCTTATCAGCGGCAGAAACATCAGCCCATAAAACACCATTTTTTTCGTTTTCATGATTGACCTCCTCGTAGATTGTTTATCCACATGACTGCCTCGTCCAGGATTGATAGGTTCAGTTCATAATAAATAAAGTTTTTGTATTTTGTTTCATAGATCAGGTCTGCCTTTTTTAGCTTTGACAGATGATATGATAATGCCTGCGGCGTCATATCCAGTGCATTTGCCAAATCACCGGAATTTATGTTACCCTCCTTTAACTTCTGCAAAATCTTTCTGCGGGTTTCATCAGCCAAGGCTGCTAATATTTCGCTTACTGCCAATTGTTCTTCCACCACCTCTCTATTTCAAGAATTGTTTAAATAGAATTATAACGGTATTCATCTTAGATGTCAATGAGTATTTCAAAATATTTTTAAATACTTTTCGAAAACATTATCTTTTCGGGAAATCTGTCGGAAAACGAACAGAGACCTATTGACAAATGGAACACCACCGCATATACTGATCATATCAAGAAAACTTGATTTGAGGTGAAGGTGTGGATTCCTATCAAAAATGCGCAAAGGTATTCAAAGCCCTGTGTGATCCCAAACGGCTTGCTATTCTGGAGCAGTTGCGAAGCGGCGAAAAATGCGCCTGCGTTTTGCAGGAACCGATGGAGTTGACACAGTCAGGCTTATCCTATCACATGAAGATTCTGTGCGATTCCGGGCTTGTGATCAGCCGGCAGGAGGGCAAATGGACCCATTATCGGCTCAGCGAGGCTGGCAGAGAGCAGGCCGTGAAGCTGTTGAGGGCTGTTACCACGCCGGATTCGGACCAAGGGGGCGGATGTCCTTTATGTAGTCAATAAACGCCATCATAGTGAGATGGCGTTTATCTTGACATTTTATATCAAAATTTTTTGATATGTTGTATTCAAAATGGAAAGCGAGGTTTCTCTATGGGCATATGGCAATTTATCCAAGACCAGGTTTTAGGAATGAAGTGGCTGAATGAGCTGATCGGCAGAGGCCTTTCTATGATGGGACTGGATGTGGGAGAACGCGTAGGGGGAAGCGTCCGTTTTTTCCTCTATGACATGTTGAAGATCACGGTGCTGCTTTGCTGTTTGATTTTTGTGATTTCTATTATTCAAAGCTATTTTCCGCCGGAACGGAGCAAGCGGATATTAGGCAGGTTTCACGGTGTGGGAGCAAATATCGTCTCTGCCCTGCTGGGTACTGTGACGCCGTTTTGTTCCTGCTCGTCCATTCCGCTGTTTATCGGATTTACCAGCGCGGGACTACCACTGGGAGTTACTTTTTCTTTTCTGATATCGTCGCCCATGGTGGATTTGGGAAGTCTGATCCTGCTAATGAGCATTTTCGGGGCAAAAGTTGCTGTTGTCTATGTGGTTGTGGGGCTGATGATTGCCGTGGCAGGAGGCGCCGTGATTGAGAAATTGCACATGGAGCCATATGTGGAAGAATTTATCCGCAAGGCCGGGCGTGTGGACATAGAAGCCCCTGCGCTGACAGTGCGGGAGCGGGTTTTGTATGCAAGAGAACAAGTTGCATCCACTTTCAGGAAAGTATTTCCGTATATTTTGATTGGCGTGGGTATTGGCGCTGTCATTCATAACTGGATACCGGAAAGCTGGGTCGAGACCATGCTGGGCGGCAACAATCCTTTCGGAGTTATCCTAGCCACGTTGGTGGGCGTTCCCATGTACGCCGACATTTTCGGAACGATTCCTGTGGCGGAGGCCCTCCTCTACAAGGGCGCACAGCTCGGCACGATTTTAGCTTTTATGATGGCCGTTACTACATTAAGCTTACCGTCAATGATTATGCTTCGCAAAGCGGTAAAACCAAGACTGCTGGCTTTGTTTATCGGCATCTGTACCATTGGCATCATCATTGTGGGCTATCTGTTTCAATGGTTCCAATTTTTTCTACTATAAATTATAGGGAGGTATGATCAATGGGACTGTTTCGCAAGAAAAAAGGAGAAACAAAATCCGGCTGCTGCAGCTGTACCCCGGAAGCGATGGCACAGGCCGAAACGGGAAAGGCTTCTGCCGGGGTCAAGGTGCTGGGAAGCGGCTGCGCCAAATGCAATGCTCTGGAGGAGGCCGTTCGGGCCGCGCTGGAGGAGTTGGGAATGGACACTTGCATGGAACATGTGACGGATTTCGCGCAGATTGCCGCTTATGGAGTAATGACTACCCCGGCGCTGGTTGTGGACGGGAAAGTTGTGTCCTGCGGAAAGGTTTTGAAAAAGGATGAAGCAAAAGCGATGATTCAAAAGGTGCGGGCAAGCACGTAAGCTGAAAGACAAGCGATGCAGGCAGGGACGGTATCAAGACCGGAAAGACGGGGAAGACGTCCGGCAGCAATACCCGGAAAGGCTGACTGTGAAAGGCAAGCTGCCGGGCCTGCAGATATTCAGGGAAAACAAAATTTGGTAAAAATTCCGGTCAAAGATCTGCCCGGACATATCACAGGGAAGCGCTTTGGGATTCTATAGTATTCCAATCAATTTTCCTGTCCCTAAAATAATACTCTCTGTCATGCTCGTTTACTTCGCGCAACACCCTGCAAGGATTCCCCACAGCTACAACATTGGACGGCAAATCTTTTGTCACAATGCTGCCCGCACCGACTACTACATTGTCTCCGATTGTGATTCCGGGCAGGATAACAGCCCCGGCCCCGATCCAACAGTTTCTGCCTATCCTGACAGCTGCATTATACTGATAAATTTTTTCCCTAAGTTCCGGCAGAATCGGATGTCCTGCGGTAGTAATCGTAACATTTGGGCCAAACATAGTATAGTCACCCACATAGATATGGGTATCGTCTACGCAGGTCAAATTAAAGTTTGCATAAATATTTTTTCCGAAGTGAACATGACTTCCGCCCCAATTTGAGTGGAAAGGAGGTTCAATGTAACAATTCTCACCGATTTCTGCGAACATCTCTTTCAGCATGGCCTGACGCTTCTCAAATTCCGTAGGACGAGTCATGTTAAATTCATAAAGGCAGTCAAGACATTTTGTCTGCCGTTCCACAATCTCATTATCCCCGGGAAGATAAAGTTCACCTGTGTGCATTTTTTCTTTCATCGTGCTCATTTTACATTCTCCTTTACTGTCAGTTTTGATGCTGTATTCATTTAAAAAACTCCCGATTCATGTTATTTATGAAAGCGATTGGAACATGCTTAGATTTATTATACTTTATTTGCCTGGATAAGTATAGTAAGATTTGAAAGTCATGAATCGTAACTTTTGGGCTTGTAAACCAAGAGGAAATATTATACACTGGTAATGGTTACCCCGACAACTTTCGATTACAGCATAAGGAGGAAGACATGAGTCCATTGGCAAATCATTCTATTCCCATCGTACTGATTCCCCTGTACGGAACAGAAGAGCTGGCGGAAAAGATTGAGTATTATCTGCGGGAGACGTACAACAAAGAGGCATGCCATGTGGTGAATTCCCAGATTGTCCGGTTTTCCACAGGCGATGCGAAAGCGGTGCTGGAGGATACGGTCCGCGGCGCGGACGTGTATATCCTGATGGACGTGGGGAATTTTTCCTGCAGCTATCAGATGTACGGACAGACCGTACCCATGTCGCCGGACGAGCATTTTCAGAACCTGAAGAGAACGGTCTCGGCGGTGGGCGGCAAGGCGTTCAGGGTCAATGTGATCTCACCGCTTCTGTACGCCAGCCGTCAGGACAGACGGATCTCCAGAGAGTCCCTGGACTGCGCTATGGCGCTGCGGGAATTGGAGAACATTGGCGTGAAGAATATCACGGCTTTCGATGTCCATGACAACAGGGTGGCGAATGCCGTTCCTTACAGTGGTTTTGACGATCTGTTTCCCATCTATCAAGTGATTAAAGCTATCAAACGCAATTATCCGGATATTGTCTTCTGTGAGGATAATTCGCTGTTCATTTCTCCTGATTTAGGCGCGACGACACGGAATTTCAAATATACCAATGAGCTTGGGCTGGATATGGGCATTTTCTATAAGCGCAGATCCAGGACGAAAGTAGTGGGCGGTAATTACGTGGTGGACGTGCATAAGTACATCGGCCCCAGCGTGAAGAACAAGGACGTATTCATTGTGGACGACATGATCTGCTCCGGCACTACCATGCTGGACGTGGCGAAATACTGTAAGAAGCAGGGGGCTAAGAGGGTCTTCGCGGCGGCGACCTTTGCGCTGTTTACCGAGGGACTTGAGAAGTTTGATGAAGCTTACCGCAAGAAAGTCATCGAAGCCGTGTTTATCACAAATGCCTCCTATCGCCGGGAGGAGATCCGGAATGCGCCCTGGTACAGGGAAGTGGACATCACGAAATACATTGCCATTTACATCCATTCCGTGAATGCGGGAGAGTCTATTTCCAAGCTTTTGGATCCCCATGAGAAGATTCACAGGCTGCTGAGCGGGGACAAGGCCGTAAAAGGCTGAAGCCGGAAAATAACGATACAACAAAAGGACAGCGGCTTACGCAGCCGCTGTCTCTTTGTCTCTTGCATATAGAAGCTTTAAAATGATAGGCGTGGAGATGCTGGACACGATGATCAGCAGAATCACCGCCGTGAAATACTCCGGTGTCAAAAGTCCCACAGACAATCCTTTCTGGGCCACGATCAGGGCCACCTCCCCCCTGGTCATCATGCCAACGCCGATCTTAAGGCTGTCCTGGAGAGAGAAGCGGCAGGCTTTGGACATCAGACCGCAGCCGATGATCTTGGTAATCAGAGCCACCACGACGAATCCCACGGAGAACAGCAGGATCCCCGCGCTCACATTGTCAATGCTGGTCTTCAGGCCGATGCTGGCGAAGAATACGGGCCCGAAGATGATATAGGAGCTGACTTCCATCTTGCGGTCTATGTAGGAGGAGTCACGGATGGAGCACAGTACGATGCCTGCCACATAGGCGCCTGTAATATCCGCAATGCCGAAGTAGCGCTCCGCCGCATAGGCGAAGAAGAAGCACAGCGCAAGTCCCAGGATGGGGATTCTCTGGGTATGGGGATAGCGCTCGTCGATCTTTTTGAATATTTTGTATACAATGAAGCCCACCACCAGTGCCATAACAAAGAACAGAACGGTGGAGACGACCACGCTCCCGGGATTGGAGGCGGGATTCTTGAAGCCGATGACAAAGGTCAGCACAATGATGCCGATG
>ERZ808051.1184-NODE-1184-length-19023-cov-4.632587_pt1 | contig 19023 bp, 16 predicted proteins | sample MGYA00380199_ERZ808051 | MGnify/ENA primary metagenome ERZ808051 (study PRJEB31490, sample SAMN06133391) | mouse gut metagenome | isolation source: J11 | host: mice | place: China: Chengdu | collected 2015-05 ...
CTCCCTGGGGTGATCTGTATCCCTGCCATCAGTTCGTGGGAAACGAGAAATTTCTTATGGGAAACGTGGAGCAGGGCATTGTCAGGGAGGATATCCGTGACGAGTTCAAGCACTGCAACGTCTATGCCAAGGATAAGTGTAAGAAGTGCTTTGCCAGATTTTACTGCAGCGGCGGCTGCGCGGCGAACGCATACAATTTCCACGGCAATATCAACGATGCGTACGACGTGGGCTGCGAGCTGGAGAGAAAGCGCGTGGAATGTGCGATTATGCTGAAGGTTGCCGAGATGGAAGAGCAGGAAGGAAGCTGATGTATAGGCGGGCGCATCCGGGTAAACAAAATAGCAGGAATAAATTTTGGGAAAAAATATAAGTGAAAAGATGGAATAATATGGAATAAGATCAGAAAGGATGAGAAACATGAAAAAGAACAAGGCAGTTGCCATTTTGCTCTGTATTTTTCTGCTTTTGGCAGGAGTCACTTACATCGATCTTTTCGGAATTAATCCGGAAGGAGACGGAAGCGCTTCTGATATCAAGCTGGGCCTGGATCTGGCAGGCGGAGTCAGCATTACCTATCAGGTGGTAGGAGACGAGGCTCCCAGCGCCACCGATATGGCGGACACCAGGGAGAAGCTTCAGAAGCGTGTGGAGGGCTACAGCACGGAAGCCATCGTGTATCAGGAGGGGGTGGACAGGCTCAATATCGAGATACCCGGGGTAAACGATGCAAATGCGATTCTGCAGGAGCTGGGAAGACCCGGCGCTCTGTATTTTATCGCCCAGACCGACCCGGAGGGCAACACGAACTATCACACACAGCGGGTGCAGAATCCGGACGGCACTTACGGTTATGCTTATGTGCTGGACAAGTCTATTGATGAGCTGCTTGCCAACGGCTCCATTCTGGTCCAGGGTACGGATGTGCTGGATGCCAGCGCAGGCACCATACAGACCAGCATGGGCAGCGAGTACGCGGTGAGCCTGACCATGACAGACGAGGGAAGGCAGAAGTTTTATGAGGCGACCCTCAATGCGAAAAGCAAGGGTGAATCACTGGCGATCTATTATGACGGAAGCATTATCAGCGCTCCTAACGTAAGTGTGGCGATTTCGGACGGCAGTGCGCAGATCTCCCCCATGGAATCCTTTGAGAGAGCGGAGAATCTTGCTTCAACCATCCGCATCGGCGGCTTGAAGCTTGAGCTGGAGGAGCTGCATTCCAAGGTAGTGGGCGCCCAGCTGGGTGTGGATGCCATTGAAACCAGCCTGAAGGCGGGGCTTATCGGTTTGATCATTGTGATCTTGTTCATGATTGCCGTTTACCGGGTTCCGGGCGTGGCTTCCGCAATCGGCCTGCTCGCCTATGTGGCGCTGATCATCCTTTTGCTGAACGGCTTTGACATGACGCTTACGCTGTCGGGCATTGCGGGTATTATCCTGTCCATCGGCATGGCGGTAGATGCAAACGTGATTATTTTTGCCCGTATCCGAGAGGAGCTGGCGGCAGGAAAGACGGTGAGGGCTGCCGTCAAGGCAGGCTTTGACAAGGCGTTATCCGCAATCATCGACGGAAATATTACGACTCTGATCGCGGCGGCGGTGCTTCTTCTCCTGGGCCCCGGAAGCGTAAAGGGCTTTGCGCAGACGCTGGCGCTTGGTATTGTGCTCTCCATGTTTACCTCCCTTGTTGTGACAAGATATATTTTATATGCTTTGTATGCGCTGGGAGTGAAGAACGAAAAGCTTTATGGAGTGGGAAAAGAGGGAAAGGCTTTAAATATAGTATCCAAAAAGATCGTTTGCTTTGTGATTTCCGGCGTTTTGATCCTTGGGGGCTTTGTGATGATGGGCGTCAATAAGATGTCTTCCGGCGACGCGCTGAATTACAGTCTGGAGTTTAAGGGAGGCACCGCGACCACCGTTACCTTTAATGAGGCGATGACACTGGAGGAAGCCACAAGCCAGGTGGTTCCTTATATCGAGGAGATCGCGGGCGGTTCGGTTCAGGTACAGACCGTGCAGGATTCCAGCGAGGTCATTTTCAAGACCGGCGCTCTGGGCGTGGAGCAGAGAGACGCCTTGGAGCAGATGTTTGCCGATAAATTCGGCATCGATGCGGGTATGATCGAAACCGAGACCATCAGCTCTACCATAAGCAACGAGATGAAGTCGGACACTGTGATTGCTGTGGCGGTGGCGATCGTTTGTATGCTGATCTATATCAGAATCCGTTTCAGCGATGTGCGGTTCGGCATAAGCAGCATTGTGGCGCTGCTTCATGATGTGCTTGTGGTGCTTGCCTTCTATGCGGTGGCAAGAGTTTCCGTCAGCAATACCTTTGTGGCGTGTATGCTTACCATTGTAGGCTATTCCATCAACGCAACCATTGTCATCTTTGACCGTGTCCGCGAAAACATGAGGACCATGTCCCATAAGGAAGACCTGAAGGATGTGGTAGACAGGAGCATTACGCAGACCATGTCAAGGAGTATCTTTACCTCTCTGACAACGTTTATAATGGTGGCGGTGCTCTATATCCTGGGTGTTACAAGCATCCGTGACTTTGCGCTGCCCCTGATGGTGGGCATTGTCTGCGGCGCTTATTCTTCAATCTTTCTTGCGGGGAGCATATGGTATTTGCTGCGCGTTAAGTTTAAGCCAAAGAAGGAGCAGGAGTAAAGCATGCCGCATATAATTGCGGAAAATAAAGGATAAAGCGCAGGTTTTGTCAACGGACAGGCTATTGCAAAACAAATGTATTGCTACTATAATGTGTGCAGTGAAAATGAGCTTGCTGAAGGAAGGCATGAAGGGTTTATGCAGAATAATGTCTTGAAATATTTATATGAGATTGTGAAGAAAAAGCCCGGGAAAAAGGCGTTTTCGGACGGCGCCACATCCCTTACATTCGAGGAGGTATACAGGCGCTGCCGCAGTATCGGCAGCTTCCTGAACGGGAAGGGCATATATAAAAGGCCGGTGGTGGTGTTTATGAGGAAGTCCCCACAGGAAATTACGGCTTTTTTCGGGATCATTGCAGGAGGGGATTTCTATGTGCCCGTTGACGAGGAAATGCCCTCCGGCAGAATCCAGCTTATTCTGAATAATGTACAATCCCCGCTCATTATCTGTGACAGCTCCACGGTGGAGAAGGCAAAGGACTTTGAGACAGGGGACGGCGAGATCGTGTGCTATGAGGATATTGCGTACACGGATATCGACGACGGGGCGCTGGATGAGATCTATAAAAAAGCCATAGATACGGACCCGATCTATATTGTCTTTACATCGGGTTCAACCGGCATTCCCAAGGGTGTTGCCGCATGTCATCGGTCGGTGATCGATTACATCGAGCAGCTTTCCGAAATCCTGGGCTTTAACGAGGAAACCGTTTTCGGGAATCAGTCCCCGCTGTACTTTGACGCCTGCCTGAAGGAGATATATCCCACCCTGAAATTCGGCGCCACCACATATCTGATTCCCAAGAGCTGTTTTTCCATTACTACGGCGCTTGTGGAATTTTTGAACGAGCATGAGATCAACACGATCTGCTGGGTGGTCTCCGCGCTGACCATGGTCAGCGCCCTGGGGACCTTTGACGTGGTGAAGCCGCGGTATCTGCACACGATTGCCTTTGGCAGCGAGGTTTTTCCCATAAAGCAGTTTAAGCTCTGGCGTCAGGCTCTGCCGGACGCGACCTTTACGAACCTGTACGGTCCCACGGAGAGCACGGGGATGTGCTGCTATTACAGGGTGGAGAGGGAGTTTGAGGACAATGAGGTGATTCCCATAGGGCATCCCTTTCCCAATCGTGAGATCCTGCTTTTAAACCAGGAGGGCAGGCTGGCAGAGAAGGGAGAGCAGGGAGAGATCTGTGTCAGGGGTACCGCGCTGACCCTGGGTTATTATAACGACCCTGTGAGAACGGGTGAAGCTTTTGTGCAGAATCCGTTAAACAGCGCTTATCCGGAGCTGATCTACAGGACGGGCGACATCGGCGTTATCAATGAGGCGGGGGAGCTTTGCTTTGGCTCCCGCAGGGATTTCCAGATAAAGCATATGGGACACCGCATCGAGCTGGGAGAGATAGAGGTCAACGTGAATATGCTTTCCGGGATAAAGCTTTCGGCCTGCGTGTATGACAGGGAGAAAAGCAAGATCGTGCTGTTCTATGTGGGGGATATTACCGAGAGAGAGCTTATTCTGGCCATGAAGACGAAGCTGCCGCGGTATATGCTTCCCAACAAGACGGTCCGGCTGGAGAGCATGCCCTTTACGGCAAACGGGAAGATAGACCGGGTGACCCTGAGGCAGATGCAGAGCGAGGGCTGTAAGATTAATCTTTGAGAGATAAAGAAAGGAAAAATAATTATGGAAGAATTACTGGAAATTTTGAAGGAGCTGCATCCCGAGGTGGATTTTGAGAAGGAGGAGCACCTGATCGACGACGAGATTTTGGATTCCTTTGACATTGTAACGTTGATTTCGGAGATTCAGGAGGTGTTTGACGTTACAATTGACGCAAAGAGGATTATCCCCGAAAACTTCAACTCCGCAAAGGCTTTGTATGCCCTGATTCAGGAGATCGAGGAGGAAGATTAAGCAGACTGTGCATTTCATGCACGGGAGGTAGATTATGCTCTTTACGTCATATGAGTTTTTAGGCTTTATAATTGTACTGTTCCTGCTGTATTATCTGGTGCCCAAGGGGCTGCAATGGATGCTTTTGCTGGCGGCGGGCTATGTTTTTTATGCCGCCGCGGACCCCAGGTATCTGCTCTATATTCTGGCGACCACAGTCACGGTTTATCTTGTGGCGCGGGTCATAGAGCGCAATCAGGAACGGCAGACCTTGTATCTGCGTGAACATAAGTCCGAGATGAGCAGGGAGGAGAAGAAGTCCTATAAGGAAAGCAGGCATAAGGTGCGTTTCCGGTGGCTGCTTCTCGGCCTGCTTTTTAATCTTGGCATTCTTGCCACGGTAAAGTATGCCAACTTTTTTATTTCTAATGTAAACGGAATTATGGGCGCCTTCGGGGGGACAAGCCGGCTCTCCTTTGTAACGCTGGCACTTCCCATGGGTATTTCCTTTTATACCTTTCAGGCGCTGGGATATTTGATAGACGTATACAGGGGAACCGTCCCGGCGGAAAAGAATCTCTTTAAGCTGGCCTTGTTTGTATCCTTTTTTCCCCAGCTGATTCAGGGACCCATCAGCCGTTTTGACGATCTGTCCAAAACGCTGTATGAAAAGCACGGCTTTGAATGGCGGACAGTCAGCTTTGGGTTGCAGCGGATGCTGTGGGGCTATTTTAAAAAGATGGTGATTGCCGACAGGATACTGACGGGCTTAAGCTGTATTATCGATGCGCCGGAGCAGTACCACGGAGCATATGCCTTTGTGGGAATGCTGTTTTATACCATAGAGCTTTACGCGGATTTTACCGGGGGCATCGATATCACAATAGGTATCGCGCAGGTTTTGGGTATCCGTCTGCAGGAGAACTTTGAGAGGCCCTATTTCTCAAAGTCTCTTAAGGAATATTGGCGCAGGTGGCACATTACCATGGGCACCTGGTTCAAGGATTATATTTTTTATCCTATCTCCGTCTGCAGGCCCATGCAGAAATTTTCCAGGTTTTCCCGGGCACACATGGGAAAAGAGATAGGAAAGAGGCTGCCGGTGTACCTTTCGTCCTTTGTGGTATGGTTTGCTACCGGCTTCTGGCATGGCGCAAGCTGGAATTTCGTGGTGTGGGGCTTGCTCAACTGGCTTGTCCTTATGGTCTCCGAGGAGTTCGAGCCGCTTTATGAGCGCTTCCACAAGAGCTTCCGGTTCAGCAATACAAGGCTGTACAGCATTTTTCAGGTAGGGCGTACCTTTCTGCTGATAAGCGTTTTGAAAATGTTTGACTGCTATAGCGATGTGGCCACCACGTTTAGGATGTTCGGCTCCATGTTTACCGCAGATAACTGGAATGCCCTGTGGGACGGGTCGCTGCTGGATTTGGGCATCACGGCGGCAGACTACGGTATTCTTGCGGTGGGAACGGCGGTTCTTTTGTTTGTAGGGCTTTTGCAGCGCAGCGGCAGCGTCAGGGAAAAGGCTGCCGCAAGGCCGTATCCGGTGCGGGCGGCGATGTGGTTTGTACTGTTTTTGTCCGTGCTGATATTTGGCGCTTACGGCATCGGATACGATGCCAGTCAGTTTATATATAACAGATTTTAAAGTGTGGTGAGGGAATATGGCTGGAAGACGTTCAAGAAGACGCAGACGGGCGCACCGCCTGAGGGTATTGGTTTTTCTGTTGGTACTGGCGGGAGCAATATATTTTTTATTGCCCTATTGCTGTGTCAGGGAGGAAGTGACGATCGAGGCGGGGGAAAGCTGCCCCGGCGCGGAGGCGTTCCTGAAATGGGGGAATAAAAACGCATCCCTTGTATCGGGAATCAATGAGAATACCGTGTTTCATCATGTGGGAGATGTGGAGGTCACAGTCAGGGTTTACGGCAGGAAGGTGACAAGCGTTCTCCATGTGAGGGATACGGCGGCGCCGGAGGTTATCACCCGGGATGTCACCGTGTTTGGCGGCAAAACCGTGGATATTGAAGATTTCGTGCTGGAGATAAAGGATGCGACGCCTTATTCGGTCCGTTTTGTGAAGGAGCCGGACTGTGTCACCGCAGGAGTGAGCACGGTGTACCTTGAGGTTCAGGACGAGGGCGGAAACGTTACGACGGCCCAGGCCCGTCTGGAGGTTATTTACGATACGCAGCCGCCGGTGATTCACGGCGTGACCGAGCTTACCATGACGGCGGGAGGCAGCGTTTCTTATAAGAAGGGCGTTACCGTCACAGACGATCATGACCAGGACGTAAAGCTGAGCATCGATACCAGCGCCGTGGATACCAGCCGGGCGGGGGATTATCCGGTAATTTATACGGCGGTGGACAACGCAGGCAACAGTACGTCGGTATCCACGATTCTTCATGTGATGCCTGTGACCCTGGACACGGTGACGGAGGAGGTCATAAACGCGGAGGCGGATAAGCTTCTTGCCACGATTTTAAAGGAATCCATGAGCCAGTATGAGCAGGCGAGGGCGATCTATGACTGGTGTCACAGTAAAATAGCCTATTCGGACGGGACTCCGAAGACCGATTGGGTCCAGGGCGCATACAGAGGGATTGTAGACCGCAAGGGAGACTGCTACGTATATGCGGCCACGGCAAAATGCCTGCTGACCAGGGCGGGGATTACCAATATGGATATTGAGAAGATTCCGGCAAAGTCCATGCACTATTGGAATCTGATAGACATAGGGGAGGGGTGGCATCATTTTGACACCTGCAGGAGAAAGGACGGCTCCACCTTCTTTTATAAGACGGATGCGGAGCTGATGGAATATTCCAACTCTCACGACAAATCCCATAACTATGACAGAAGCCTTTATCCGGAGATAAAATAACCGCAGGATGAGATGATAGGAATAAAAGCGCGCAGGGGGTACAGGCGAATGCGTAAATTAGGCGTTATCGGGGGATTAGGCCCCATGGCTACGGCAATCTTCATGAAAATGGTGGTGGAGATGACGGACGCGGCGGTGGATCAGGATCACATAGAAATGATTATATATAATTGTCCGCGTATACCGGACCGGACAAATTTTATTCTGGGACTGAGCGGCAGAGACCCTGCGCCTGAGATGATAGAGATAGGGGAAAGGCTGGCGGCCCAGGGGGCGGAGTTGATTGCCATTCCCTGTATTACGGCTAATTACTTTTACGATAGACTGTCCTCTGGCATCCGCGCGCAGATAATCGATATTATTGATGAGATATATGCGTATCTGGTCAGGCGGAACATTCGCTGCGCAGGGCTGATGGCGACGTCGGGAACCATAGAAAGCAGGCTTTTTCAAAGGGTTTTTGAGGATAACGGCTGCAGGCTGGTCATCCCCTCCGGGGAGAGGCAGCAGGATGTGATGCATGTTATATATCAGAACGTAAAGGCCAACCGACCGGTTGAGATGGAGCGGTTTCTGGCGGTCTCAAGGGAGCTGCGGGAGGCGGGGGCAGAGGTGGTCATCCTGGGCTGCACGGAGCTGTCCGTGGTGCGCGAGAGCTGTCAGATCGGCGCGGGATTCCTTGACGCCATGCAGCTGATGGCAAAGTGCGCGGTGGAGAGCTGCGGAAGGCTGCGGGAGGAATACCGGGAATTGATCACATCTTAAAGCGGAGGCGTGGGAGTGAGGCAGACCTGTGTCTGCGGGCCTGTGCCCGCAGAGTGCGGAAAGGCGTGGATGAAATGAGCAGGAAAATAGTAAGGTGCATAGTTACGGTTTTCATACTGGGAATTATATTGGCGGGGCTGCAGAGGCTGTTGATGCCAAAGTATATGGACGATGTGCTGGAGGGAGGCATGATCGAGGAGTACTATGGCGAGAACAAGGACCATGATGTGGTTTTTATCGGCGACTGCGAGCTTTACGAAAATATTTCTCCGGCGGTTCTGTGGGAGGAGTACGGGATCAACAGCTATATCCGGGGAAGCGCGGAGCAGCTGATCTGGCAGTCCTATTATCTCATGGAGGAAACCTTTAAATACGAGAAGCCGGATGTGGTGGTGTTTAATATCTTATCGTTAAAGTATAATGAGCCTCAGAAGGAAAGCTATAACCGGATGACCCTGGACGGGATGAAATGGTCCATGTCCAAGGTGAAAAGCATTCTTGCTTCCATGACGGAGGATGAGAGCTTTATTGAATACGTATTTCCCATCCTGCGCTATCACAGCAGGTGGAATCAGCTGATTCCTGAGGATTTCAAGTACTTTTGGAAGAAGGATGACGTCACCTTCAACGGCTATTATATGAGGGTGGACACGCTTCCGGCGGAAAATGTTCCGCAGGGAAGGCCGCTGGCAGATTATCAGTTCGGAGATAATGCTTACAAATATCTGGACATGATGACTGAGCTTGCCCGGGAAAACGACGTGGAGCTGGTGCTGGTAAAGGCGCCAAGCCTTTACCCTTATTGGTACGACCAATGGGAACAGCAGATGGAGGACTACGCCGCCCGGCATGATCTTAAGTATTATAATTTCCTTGAGGTTATGGAGGAGATTGGTCTGGACTTTCATACGGACACCTATGACGGGGGACTGCATCTGAACCTGTCGGGCGCGGAAAAGCTCAGCAGGTACTTCGGAGAGCTCCTGGCCAGGGACTGCGGCCTGGAAAGCCGCCGGGGCGAGGAAGACCTGGAGCGGGAGTGGGAGAAAAAGCTTGCCGACTACCGGGCGGAGATAGAGAGACAGACAGAGGCGCTTGAACGGCGGCAGGCAGGGGAATAATAATTTGCGCCTGTGGTCCGGGGACCACAGGCAAGGGAAAGAAAGGGAGGAATAAATATGAAATTAAAGAAGGGTAAGGCTTTATTGGTTTTTGCAATGGGAATTATAACAGCATTCTGTCTGACGGCATGCGGCTCGGACGATCCGAAGGGAAACGCTTCGGGAAGCGCGGGAGACAGGCAGGAGGGGCAGGGTAATTCTTCCTCCGGGCAGGAGGACGAGTCCAAGGGGGGCTATCGGTTTGAGGTAAACGGCGTGGAGCTGGGTGTGGATATGAATATGAATGATCTTTTGCCCAGGCTGGGAGAGGCGAAAAGCGTCTTTGAGGCGCCAAGCTGCGCAGCCGAGGGAATTTCGTATACGTACAGCTATGCCGGATTTGAAATACAGACCTATCCGGATGGAGCAAATAATCTGATTTCCTATATTATTCTGAAGGATGATACGGTTTCCACCCCAGAGGGAATCGACCTGTCCAAGACCAGGGCGGATATCGTCAAAGCATACGGAGAGGGCGGCGTCGAGGGCGATAACCAGATCAGCTATGCAAAGGACGGCATGAAGCTGAATTTTATCTTCAAGGGCGAGGATATGGTTTCTATCGAGTATGTTTCCGGGGTGATGTTCTAAGGAGGCGCACACAAAGGCGCCTGCTTAAAAAGCCCTAAGGATGAGGAGTGCAGCAAAAGGGTATCTGGAAAATCACTATGAAAAGACTGGAAGCAATTATTACGGACAGGAGCAACCTTGGAACGGATTTTATCGTACATGTCCAAAATAAAAGGGAGCTGGATGATTTGGCCTATGTGCTGGAAAAGACCAATTTTGAAATCGAGTTTTCCCTGCAGGAGCAGACGCTGAGAGAATGGATGGAGGAAGCGGCGGCAGAGGAAGGCTACGACACCTGCTTCAGGATCAGAAACAGGGCGGACGGCAGATGCGTGGCATATAATCCCTCCGTGGAGCATTGGAGAAGATTTTGTAATAATATCATTGAAATACGCCGCGGGGAACTGGAATATAACGAGGGGGATTATACACGGGAAGCCGCCGGGATAGAGACGGAAAAGATCTGGAAGGCCATAAACAATACGGATTACGGAAAGGATGAGTTAAACGTATTGGGTCTGGAGGAAGGAATAAGCAGGGAGGAGATAATGGATTGGGTTCTTGGAGGCTGTGTAAATAAGGTAATCGAGTAGGGAAGGTTTACCTTCCCTTATTCGTGGGCCGGGCGTCCGTCAGCTTCTGCTGACATTTTTCCTTGGACGCCCGTGTGCAAAAAATTCCCGGGAAATTTTTGTTCCCGGGAATTTTTTTGCCTACTATATAAGTAGAGGGAAATAAAGGAAGGCGGATAAAAACCACAGACTGTCCAGGGTCTGAGCCGATAGGTGTAAGGTACTGTTTGAAGGGAGGAAGCGTCATGGAGGACGTTGAGATAATTCAGCTATATGTCGACAGGTCGGAAGCGGCGATTCAGGAGACAGGCAAAAAATACAGCGCTTATCTGCATAAGCTGATTTATAACATTCTGCATGATGCCTGCGACACGGAAGAAATTGAGGACGATACCTATCTGGGGGCGTGGAACGCCATTCCCCCGACGATACCCAACAGCTTGAAGCATTTCTTGTCACGGATTGCCAGAAACCTTTCGTTTGACCGGCTGGATTACCGTCTTGCCGGAAAAAGGAACGCCCAGCTTGTGGAGCTGGACGAATGTATCCCGGATACGGTGCAAAGCATGGAAAGAATCTGGGAGGAAAAAGAGCTTGGAGAGGCGCTTAACCGCTTTTTGGGTACTTTGAAAAGAAAGGACCTGGCTGTCTTTGTGGGGCGGTATTATTATTCGTACTCCATCGGCGAGCTGTCGGAGCAGTATTCCCTTTCACAGCGTCAGGTCAAGTATGTGCTTTCCAGAACCCGTAAGAATCTGAGGAGCTACCTTGAGAGGGAGGGTGTGGCGATATGAATGCGGCTTTATTAAACAGGGCATTTCAGTATGTGGACGATAAATATCTGGATATCACGGAGCAGGAGAGGGTGCTGCGGGGGCATGGACGCCGCAGAAGCTATTGGGGCGTGGCGGTGGCGTGTATCTGCCTGATTCTGATTCTGTCGCTGCCGGTGGCTGCGCTTGCCGCAAATTGGTTCGGAGTCAGGGACCTTTTGCTGCCAAACACGAAGGAAGCCCGGGGGGGGTATACGGCAGAGAACGCGTCGGTCTGTCGGGCTATCAGGACAGCTCCGAGGCACTGGCGCTGGCGGAGTGGCTGGCGTTTCGGGACGGCTACGACATCGAAGGGCTCGTGGAAGGAAAGGTTCTGGAAAGCCAATACGGCGTCTATGACCGGGAGATGGATCGCAGGCTGAAGGAAATTGCCCGAAAATATAAGCTGAAGCTTCACACGGCAATGAATGTAATCGATCAGAGGGAGACCGCGTACAGGGTGGGCGGAGAGTTTATGGGAAAGGGGCTGGAAAGAACCTGGGCATGTATTTATGAGGACGGTACCTTTTGCTGTGACGGCGACGTGCTGCTGGAGGACGGCAGGCTTTTGGCTTTTCAGTTCCAGCGCAGCGTAAAGGGAACCTTTAACGAGGCGCTCCTGAATATCGGCAGCGCCCGCGACTATGAGGAATTTCAGTATGTTACTGCCTGCGGAGAGCCGGTCTGCCTGGCGGTTTCGCCGTATAAGTCCCTGATCTATGCGGATTTTGAGGATTGCTTTATCCTGATAAATATATTGGAGGGAAGCGATGCCCATATCACAGAGGAAATTTTGAGAGAGGTGGCGGACGCCATCGATTTTGTTGTGCTTAAAAACGTCCGGACGCCGGAAATGAGGGGGGATTCCAGTCCGGGCTGATTAAAAGGTTTTTATGTATTCGGGGCGATGGGGCGGGGGGACGCCTGAGGTATATGCATGCCATCTTAATATAAAGGATGCGAAAATGATACAATGGTGGAATATACAGAATACGGGGAGGAAAAGAATAGAGCGGATTTGGGAGTTTTGGAGGATGAGGGAAAATGGTGGAATGGTTATTGGGCATCGGCGTATGGCTTTTGCTGGTGGCTGCAGTGTATTTTTTCTTTAGGAGCAAGTTTGAGGGTGTGGGGGAGCTTTTCGGGGAGGAGACGGAAGACGAATATGAGGATGAGTATGAAGAAGCCGGTCAATATGACGAGTCTGTCTGGGCGGAGGATTACGGGGACAGCCGGGAAGAAGCTTTGGGGGATAGCGAAGATTTCCTGTATGAAAGCGTAGTAGACGCCCGGGATACTTGGGAGGAGGAAGGCTTCTGGGACGAGAATGCCTGGAGTGAGCCTGGCTGGAATGAAAATCCTGGGAGTGAGCCTGGCTGGAATGAGGTTTTTTCAGAGGAGGGCGAAGACGAAAGAGACGAAAGAAGAAGGGCAGGCCGCAGAGCCGGGCTGCCTGGAAGGCTGGCTATATCGCTTGCGTTTGTGGGAGCAGTGTATCTTCTGCTGCCTTATTACTGCGTCAAGAGGGAGATGACCATAGAGGCAGGGGAAAAATGCCCCGTTGTGGGGGCGTTCTTAAATTGGGGGAATAAAAATGCCTCCTTTGTCTCCGGCATCGATGAAAACACCGTGCTGAACCGGGCAGGGGACTATGGCGTCATTATCCGGGTCTATGGGAGAAGGGTGGCGGCGGTCCTCCATGTGGAGGGTACGGCAGAGCCGCGTATCGCCACGCGAAATGTGGCCATATTCAGCGGGGGGACTGTCAAGGCGGACGACTTTGTGGAGGAGGTGGAGGGCATTACGCCTGTGGATATCCGTTTTGCGGAGGAGCCGGACTGTGCCACCGGGGGAATCAATACGGTACTTCTGGAAATCGAGGACGAGGTGGGAAACGTTACCACCGCCGAGGCGCTTTTGGAGGTTATAGAGGACAGGGAGCCTCCGGTGATTCACGGAGTGGGAGAACTGACCATGACGGCAGGCGGAAGCGTTTCTTATAAGAAGGGCGTCACCGTCACGGACAACTATGACAGGGATGTTAAGCTGAATGTGGACAGCAGCGCCGTGGATGTTGACAAACCGGGAGATTACAGGGTAATATATACTGCGGTGGACAGTGCGGGGAACAGGACGTCGGTATCTACCGTCCTTCATGTGCAGCCGGTGACTGTGGATACGGTGACGGAGGAGGTCATCAACAGGGAGGCAGACAAGCTACTTGCGAGGATTTTGGCGGATTCCATGAGCCAGTATGATCAGGCGAAGGCAATTTACGATTGGTGCCACAGCAATATCGCCTATTCCGACGGGACGCCCAAGACCGATTGGGTGCAGGGCGCATACAGAGGGCTCGTGGACAGAAAGGGAGACTGCTATGTCTATGCCGCTACGGCAAAATGCCTGCTGACCAGAGCGGGAATCACCAATATGGACATTGAAAAGATTCCGGCAAAATCCATGCATTACTGGAATCTGATAGACATAGGGGAGGGGTGGCATCATTTTGACGCCTGCAGAAGAAAGGACGGGTCAACCTTCTTTTATAAGACGGATGCGGAGCTGATGGAATACTCCGACGCCCACAACAAAACCCATAACTATAACAGGGAGCTTTATCCCGAAATAAAATAGAGGGCGCCTGATATCTTTGCCCGGGATGCAGCGGCTCCGGTTATGAAGCGGAGGAGCCGGCGTGGGAAGCGCAGACAGGTATTCATAAAAAGACGGAGCTGGAGGAAAAGCGATATGAAAGCAGGAAAATTATTTGTAAAAGGAATTGGATCAAAAAAGAGCATGTTTGCCGGGGCGCTGGCGGCGTGCCTGATATTTACGTTTATTCTGACGGGGTGCGGCCAGGAGGCGGACCCCGCCGATGGGAGCGACAGGGGCAGCGGCCAGGAGGGAACACCGTCAGGAGCCGTGGAAGACGGACAGGGAGGGTATCTGTTTGAGATCGACGGCGTTACCGTGGGCGTGGATATGGATATGGGCGAGCTTGCGTCCAGGCTGGGAGAGTCGAATAGCGTTTTTGAGGCGCAAAGCTGTGCCGCTCAGGGAACCGCATACCTGTACAGCTATACATCCTTTGAGATAGAGACCTACCCGGACGGAGGAAAAAACCGCATCGCATACATTACCTTAAAGGACGATACGGTGGCGACCGCCGAGGGAATCGACCTGTCCAAGACAAAGGCGGATATCATTAAGGCGTACGGGGAAGCCTCCCAGGAGGAGGACAACAGGATGACATATGAAAAGGGAGGCATGAAGCTGAACTTTATCTTTAACGGAGAGGATATCGTATCTATTGAGTATGTTTCCGGGATAATGGGATAGTGGATTTGCAGGGAGATAAAATGAATTGCAAGAGAGTAATCTGCGTCATTTTTTTGTGGCTGCTTTTATGTGTGTCTGCCGCGTGCAGCGATGATGCCGGCGAGGGGAATGAGGATGCCCTGCCGCAGGCTCTCAAGCAGGCGGAGAGACAGATTAAGGAGCAGTCATTTTATGTGGAGCTGGACGGCTGGGGGAAGGTAATGTTTGCGCCTTTTATACCGGATAGGGAGGACAAGGGCGGAAGCCGGGCGCAGGGGAACAGAGACGTGCGGTTTAAGCTGATGCAAAACGGGGAGACCGTTTATACATTTCCGGCCCGCTATGAGGATGATATATTGCAGGGACAGGAATTTGCCGGGGTTGCGGCAGTTTCCTTTTTTGATTATAATGAGGACGGCAGGACGGACATAATGCTTCTGATTGAATATACGGGCGGGGATTTCGGAATGAGTACGAGCTTTTACGAGCCCAGGCTTTATACGCAGGAGGAAGGGGAAACGGAGTTTTACGTGGATGTGTCGCCCATGGAGTATCTGCTTGACTACCGGGACAGCATAAGCGTCATGAAGAAGGGGCTGGAAGCCTATGCCCGGAAATATGCGGTGGCGACGGGAAGGTCCGCCTGGGAGGTGGAGCGGTTTGCAAAACGCGTAAGGAGGCAGATTCTGGCGGGAGATTTTGAGGCGCTGGCGGAGAGCATGGTCTTTCCCATCAGAATAGACCATACGATCTATATAGACAAGGCGGCCTTCATGAAGGCGGAGTTTGTGACAAATCCCAGCGCAGAATTTCTTGAGGCGCTGAAGGCGGAGACCTGTGAAAACCTGTTCTGCAATTACAGAGGCGTTATGATGGGAGATGGAAGCTGCTGGATAACGGAGGACAGCGAAGGCTTACAGGAGCTGAAAATATACGCTGTCAACGGTATAACGCCGGAGAAGCACAAGGAAGATAAGGACGGAAATTATTAAGGAGTACCCGGGGATGGAAAAGTGGTATGTGGCGGCAAAAAAGGCGGATTTTGAGGCCTGGGGGAGGATGTTCGGCATCAGCCCCGTATTGGCCAGAATCCTGCGCAACAGAGATCTGACGGAGGAAGGGCAGGTGCGGAGATTTTTGCAGGGGACTCTTGAGGACTGCTATTCCCCCTGGCTTTTGAAGGATATGGACAGGGCGGTGACGGAGCTCCTGGGGGCGGTCTCGGAGGGGCGGCATGTCCGTGTCATTGGGGATTATGATGTGGACGGGATCTGCTCCTCTTACATATTGACAAAGGGGCTGCAGCTTCTGGGGGCAAGGGTAGACACGGCGATTCCCCACCGCATTCACGACGGCTATGGGCTGAATGACAGTCTGATACAGGAGGCGGCGCGGGACGGGGTGGGAATGATCGTCACCTGCGACAACGGCATCGCTGCGGCGCCGCAGATTGAGCTTGCCGGCTCCTGGGGCATTAAGGTGATAGTGACGGATCATCATGAGGTGCCTTTTGTGTCGGAGAGGGCGGAGGATACCGGGGAGGAGGTGCGCAGGGAGCTTCTTCCGCCTGCGCTTGCGGTCATAGACCCCAAGCAGGAGCAGTGCAGCTATCCCTTTTCCGGTATCTGCGGTGGCGTGGTGGCGTTCAAGGTGATGGGAGCATTGGCGGAGAGAACGGGCAGCCGGGAGCTGGGGGAGGCCATGGGGGAATTTCTGGAGTTTGCGGCGCTGGCTACGGTCTGCGATGTCATGGAGCTCAGGGACGAGAACCGTATTCTGGTGAAGGAGGGCTTAAAGCGGCTTAGAAACACTGATAATCAGGGGCTTAGGGCGCTGATGGAGGTAAACGGTATTGAACCGGAGCGGCTGACCGCCTATCATCTGGGGTTTGTGCTGGGTCCCTGTCTGAACGCAACGGGAAGGCTGGACACCGCAAGGCGGGCGTTGGAGCTTCTGCAAAGCGGCGCAAAATCGGACGCCATGAGTGCGGCAAGAGAATTGAAGGACTTAAACGACAGCAGAAAGAATCTGACCCTGAGCGGAGTGGAGCAGGCGGAAGTTTACATAAGAGAGCATCAATTGGAACGGGATAAGGTGCTGGTGGTCTTTCTGCCGGAGGTACATGAAAGCCTGGCGGGCATTATCGCAGGGAGGGTCAGGGAGAGGTATAATCATCCCGTGTTTATTCTGACCCGGGGCGAGGAGGGGGTCAAGGGCTCCGGGCGCTCTGTGGAGGGCTATCACATGTATGATGCCATGACGGAGGTGAAGGGGTATTTTACCAGGTTTGGTGGCCATGCCATGGCGGCGGGGCTGTCCATGAGGGAGGAGGATATCGAAGCGCTCAGGGGCGAGCTTAACCGAAACTGCAGGCTTTGTGAGGAGGATTTTGTTCCAAGGGTACATATAGATGTGCCTATGCCCCTTGTCTATGCGGATGAGGAGCTTGCGGGGGAGCTGGAGCTTTTGGAGCCCTTCGGGGTGGGAAATCCAAAGCCGCTTTTTGCCCAGAAGGAGCTGATCTTTCAGGCGGGCGTGAGAATGGGGGCGAACAAGAGCTTTGCCAGATTCAAGGTGAAGACGCCGGAGGGCGCCGTAAAGCAGCTGGTGTACTTCGGGGATCTGGAGCGGTTTGATTCGTTTTTGGATGAAAAGTACGGCAGCGGCAGCGCCGGGCAGCTCTATGCGGGGTGTGGGGAATTTCCCCTGTCTGTGGTATACCAGCTGGGGAAAAATACCTACAGGGGGAGGACGGAGCTGCAGTTTGTCCTGCAGCATTATTGCTGAAGGTGCTTTTTATTTCTTTTTTTAGACGGTTTTTATTTTTAAATTAGAAATTAAACACAGTTTGGTCACATTTCTTCTGTAATATATAGCTCAGATAGTTGATGAACTCACTATCTCCCCCCTCATAAGAAAATAGCGAAAAGACCTCGGCGGAAGCCGGGGTCTTTTTGCAGGTACAGGAGCTTGTGCTTACAGGTGGCTTTGGTTTGCCTTGTAAACCTTTTCCAGCCACCGGGCGGCCTCGTCTTCCGGGAGCCTGCGGATCAGCTTTACGCGGGGCAGGAGCTGGGAGTGTGTGGAGCTCACAAAGGCGTTTCCCCAGCTCCGGTGTATGGAGGGCTTTGTGAGCAGGATCACATACCGCCCGTCCAGCTTCGGAACCTCATGTAAGGTTCCCTCGCCCCACACCGCGCCCATTTCGTTATAGCTTCCGTCCCTGTTCAGGGCGGGATAGGTATAATATCCGAAGCATCCGCTTTCATACAGGTTTTCCGGCCATTCCTCATCGTCCACCGGCTCGTGCAGGGCAATCCGTTCCACTACCTCCCGGTATTCAAAGCCCTGCGCACCCAGCTCCTTCAGCAGCCCCTCGTGGTAAAGGGTAAACTGCAGCAGGGTGAAAAAGACATTGTTGGAATCGATCTCCTCCAGAGATACCTCCACGCCGCTGCCTGTGCCGGGGGAGAGCAGCAGCACCGTCTCCTGCTCCACCATATTCAGGATGCCGGGGACGAAGCCTACCGTGTCCCGGTAATCGCCCAGAAATTCACAGCGCTGCGCAATGTGATCCCCGGCTCTGAGCTCGTCCCTGAGGGGACGCATGCAGCAGATGCGGGACATCACACCCAGGGAGAGCATGGAAATACCCATCCATGCCTTCACAGGCTCGGGAGCCTTCTCAAACAGGGATTGGGGCGGAAATTCGTAAAAGCGGTTTAAAAGCTCCTCGTCCTCAAGCATTTTTTCAGGGGAGGTTCCCAGCCTGTCGCATGCCAGCTCCATGTATGCTTCGCACAGTCCCAGGATTTTCTGGAAAAATGCCGTCAGGGCAAGGTCTGTCTGTTTGGCGATAATATTGCTCTCCCCGTAAAGCCCTATCAGATATCCTGTCAGGCATCCGCGGTAGATATCCATATCGTTTATGCCTGCAAAGGTATCCACGATCCGGTCCAGAAATTCGTTGTTCTCCGCGCCGAAGGCGATGAGCCCCTTTACGGCGGGAGCCTGGAAAAACAAAGTGGTCTCCTCCATTTCGCCCGGCAGAAGCTCTGTTTCTCCCGTGTAATTAAGAAATTCCTGCCGCAGGCCGGAGAATTGCTCCTGTAAATTTCGATCTTCCATTTTTATACCTCCCTGTGTGCCCGGCGCACATACCAGACAATGTTAAAAGGTCTGCTTTCAAACTTTTTATCTGCGCGCATAGGCGTGTCAATTATAATTTATGTATGGCATTATTTTACTATCCATGCTTTTCCCTGTCAAGAACGGTGCAGATTACGGAGAAGGGTTACGGTAACAGTTCAGCCATACAGTACCGCGAAGTCAAAATTGCATCCTTATGCAATTT
>ERZ808051.1185-NODE-1185-length-18980-cov-4.351426_pt1 | contig 18980 bp, 19 predicted proteins | sample MGYA00380199_ERZ808051 | MGnify/ENA primary metagenome ERZ808051 (study PRJEB31490, sample SAMN06133391) | mouse gut metagenome | isolation source: J11 | host: mice | place: China: Chengdu | collected 2015-05 ...
ATGTAGCTCTCGTCGTCCGTGCCTCCGAACAGCACCATATCCCGGTCCAGGATCAGCTGCCTGCAGGCCTGGGGCTCCTCATAGTACCGGCGCACATACCCAGGTCTCTCCTCCCCATGCCATCCCATCCGGACCCGCTCGTCCTCCATGGGCTCTGTCTCCACAAACGTGAATTCCCCCTCCAGAAGCCGGCTCATGGCATTGCAGAAAGGAATCTGATGATGATTGATATAGTTGGATACGAAAGCTATTCTACAGGATTTTCTCATATATTTCCACCAATTTCTGATAATTTCGCTCTCTGTCATGGGTGCGCAGCGCATGGGCTCTGGCGTTTCTACAGTATTCGTCCCTTTTCGCGGAATCCCGCCACATGCGGATCACGGCCTCCGCCAGACGCCCGGATACGGCCTCCAGCTCCTCCTCGCCGCCCGGGTCATGCCCCTGTCTCCCGGACTCTTCACCGCCGGAGAAGCCCTTGTACAAAATACCGTCCGCATCCCCTGTAAATATGCTGGAGATCCCCCCTACGTCCGCGCTGACGCAGGGAACGCCCAGGAGCATGGCCTCCCCCAGGGAATTGGGAGAATTCTCCGCGCTGGAGCAGCACACGAACAGACTGCTCTTCAGATATCTGTCCCGCATCTGTCCCGCATCCAGCTTTCCCAGAAATGTCACTTTGTCCTCCAGGCCCTGTTTTTTCAGGAGGCTGCGCAGATATTTTCCGTACGCCGATCTCTTCAGCCTCTGCTTCAGCGTGTCACAGGCCACGAGACTGTTTCCCGCCACCAGGACCCTTGCCTCCGGGTACTCTTTCAGGATGGCCGGCAGCGCCAGCAGCATGTAGTGCAGCCCCTTTATGGGGTAATCCCCCTGGCTTAAAAAAATAGAATAGGGTTCGCAGTGCTGCGGATCCCATACCGGCCCGTAGAATTCCGACCGCAGACTCTCGTTCATCTCATGGTATCGGGCCCGGGGATTCCAGCTCCCGGTATGGGTCCTGTCCCAGTGAGTGCGCCCGGTGAGATTCCCGGCCAGCTCCACGGCCTCCCGCTCCATCCTGCCCCGCAGGGCGAATTTCTCCTGCTGTCTGCGCAGGCTGTCCCGCTTCAGCCAGTCCCGCAGCGTCACGGAGCGAATCACCCGCTTGGGCAGATTGGCGTAATAGCTCTCCGCGTACAGAGTGCAGAGTCCCTGGATCCCCAGCAGCAGCCTGTCCTTTCTGGGGAAAATCCGGCACATGGCCAGGGTGTGGGGATATTCCGTGCCGAAACAGTGCACGATATCCGGCTCTACTATAGAGACGATTTCCTGCAGCGCAGGTTCCAGCCTTTCGTCATATTTTTCCGCATGGCCCACATCCTCGGGGAATCCGTAGAAAGAAATTTCCGTCTCCCCTGTCCCCACGGTTCCGCTGCGGATTCTCTGCCCCCGGGGAATCATGTCCCCGGGCAGCGGAAACGCTATGGACAGGCGGATACCGCTTCTCCCGGCCAGAACCGCCTCCGCCATCCCGCTGACCCAGCCCTCCTTATTGGAAGCCTCCATGCCCAGCCGGCGCGCGCAGACCGGCAACGCTATATTGCACAGCCACAAAACTTTCATAAGCTCTCTCCGTCCTTTAATTAAAAATCCAGTTTCGATACGGCAGAAGCCTCACGTCCATCGCGTACATTCCCTTTAACAGCAGGAAGAAGTACCCTGCGAACGCCAGGATCACACCCACATAGCACAATCTTCGCAGCCCTTTGCCGGGTATCTGCGCCAGCAGCCCGGGAAGCAGAAACACCTGGGATATGATCATATAATATCCCACTCTGGATACCTCGGGAATAAAAGAGCCGCAGCAGTATATGACCAGTCCGAACAGATTCAGAAAAAAGTAAAAGCGATTGGCCAGATCCTCCCGCAGACTCTGCCTGCAGCAGATCAGGCCCAAAGCCGCCACACAGCCGCATTTCAGAATATTGGCATAGGAGATCTGTCCGGTGTCAAAAGCGGAATCCCGATAAAAAGGATAGAAAAAGAATATGATCTCCCGGCACAGCTCCTGCCCGAACACCAGACAGACAAGGAGAAATAGCCCTGCAATGTAGTGCCGTCTCTTTAAAGGGGCCGCCGCCAGTATGCGCGCCGCCAGATAGGTCGGAATCACCAGCAGAACGGATTTGTGAAACATGGCTCCTGCCAGTATGATCAGGATAAACTTGCCGTATTCCCCCCGGAGCACGTATTTCATGGAAAAGAGAGCCATGGCCAGCGCCAGGTAATACCTCACCGAGTTCAGGCTGTTGAAATAATATCCCCCTGTCATCAGCAGATAGAGGGAAAACGCAAAATACTGCCCCTGGTCATGGAGCGCTTTCACGAAAAACCAAACCGTCACAATGGAAAAAAAGGCAAACACCGGCAGATAATTGTCATAGCCGAAGAGCTTCTGAAGCCATTCCACGATATAATTGAATCCAAACTCAGAGGCCACATGGCGCTTTTGGGCGATCAGCTTGAAATTGTCCCTGTATACCCAGTAGTCATTGCCCACTGCGATCCTGCAGGCTGACACGGCTGTCATAAGACAGTAGACCGCCGCGGCCGCCACCCGGTTCCTGGCTCTCTGTCTGTCGCAGATTCCGATTCCACCGCCTGCGTCCCACCGGGTCAGGCATCTGCGGCCTCCTCTGATATATCCGGACACATATTCCCGATTATCCACCCACAGCCCCAGCGTCACCGTCACCGCAGTCAGCAGGATATACACCCATGCGCTCTGTTCCATCCTCTATCCTCTCCGCCGAAACTTCCCATCGCCTTTCACACCCTCAGCCATATACCTGTACGCCTGTCCCAAAGGCATCTGTGCGCACAGCTTGTCCCTGTGGGCCAGCAGAAACCGCACTGCCATAGGCCGCGCCAGCTTTCGGTACAGGTACCGGTATAGTACCCCCTTATCCCGAAAGAACTTCTCGTCATATCCCGCAAACCAGGTGGAGTCTCCGGCGGACTCCCGCCCGATGGTCACCGGGGCCGTGTACACGCGATACCCCTTGCCCATGAATTCCTTTAAAAACAGGCTGTCCTCCCCGCTTCCGTACTTTGCGCCCCCGCCGAACAGCAGAGAAAAGGTAACGCCGGAGTTAAGCAGGCTCTCCTTTCGCACCGCAAAGCTCACCGCCCCGTATCTGCCGCAGTTGTACCAGCGGACCCGCCTGCGCTCCGTGATGTGATAGGTCCTGCGCGCCTCCTCCACGTCTATCTGAAACAGAATCATATCCGCCTGCTGATTCCGCTCGAATTCCGCCGCTATCTTCTCCGCGTATCCCGGTTCATACACAATGTCGGCGTCGGAGAACAGGCAGATGTCCCCCTCGGCCCGCAGAATGGCCTCGTTGCGGCTCCTGCCCACGCCCCTGTCGGGAAAGGAACAGAAAAGCACCCGATGACCCTTATATGATATTTCCTCCAGCCCCAGCCGTCCGCACTGGTTGATGATCACCGCATCCGACTGAATCCCCATCCGCTCCAAAAGCGCCATGGGCTCCTCGTTCATCACGGATGCCAGCACCTGAATCCTCATACGCCTCTCCCCGTCTTACGTCTCCTGCCGCCTGTACGCTTCCCGAAGTCATATCTTCGAAGCAGCCACTCGTCCGCGTCCCACAAAATCGCCGCCGTCACCGGGCAGTCCTGCTGTGCCAGATACTCCAGCACCCGCTCCATGGCTCTGCCCCCGCGGCTTCCCGCCTTTACCGCCAGCAGAATGCCCCCGGCCTCCCGCAGCTGTCTTGCCGTCCCGGGCTCCCTGAGTGGCGAGCACACGGGAAACCATCCTCCGTCAACCGTCTCCGGACATGCCTCTCTCAGCCTTTCCAACACTTTCTGCGGGTCCACATCCTCCTGAACCGCGCAGACGGCAATGCCCTTTCCCGGAGCTTCTCCCGGGGTCTGTCCCGCCTCACTCTCCCCCTGAAAGAAATACCGCAGATTCTCCGCCAGCTCTCTGCTTTCCACGGTGCCTGCGCATTTTACGCCGTAGCGCTTCCACACGGACCCCGGCAGCCAGATACTGTCGTCCCCTGTCTCCTTTAAGAGAAAGATCACCACCGCAAAAAAACAGGACAGCACCGCGCTCAGCGCAAATGCCCGGCCCGGCCTTACGTCCCGGACCACCTCTTTAGCCTCGCTGCCCGGGTCTATCAGCTCCACGGAGGCAATCTCCCCCAGGGAATCCGCCAGCTCTTCTGTCATGGCCGCTTCCACGGCCCGGGCGATTCTCGCGGATTTCTCCGGGCTGTCTGACGTGACAACCGTGGAGGGCATCCGCAGATCCGAAAGCACCTGGGCACGGATCATCCCCGCCAGCTCGCTGCTGTCCGGCTCCCCGCCCTGCCGGGCCAGATGCCCCGCCACCGCCTCCAGGAACATCCCGGACTGCATGTAAGTATTCCAGCTTGTCTCATTGATGTATACATTTGCGATATCCTGCGGGTTGTCCACTGCGTATTCCACATGATAGACCGATGTGGCCGCATAGGTCTTCCCCCCCTGCAGCAGCACATTTTTTACATAATAGCCGCCACCGAACAGGAAAGTGCCAGACAGCGTCACAGCGGCCAAGAGCGGCAGCCTGCGCACCAGCCGCAGAAACGTCAGCCGCAGATCAAAAGGTTCTCTCCCGTAATAGCCTCTCCACATATCATTCCTCATCTCTTTTATCCGCGCTCTCCTGACGTTTTCTTTGCTCCTCCCGCAGAGCCGTGATCTGCTCGGTCTCCACGCCCTCGGTGCTGTCCGGCCAGAACAGAATCTTCAGCGTCAGCAGCATAAGCTTGATGTCCAGCATCACGGAATAGTTTTCGATGTAAGTCAGGTCCAGCTTCAGCTTGTCATAGGGCGATGTGTTGTACTTTCCGTACACCTGGGCAAAGCCGGCCAGCCCTGCTTTCACTTTCATCCGATAGGCGAACTCGGGCATGACCTCCAGATACTGGGCAATGATTTCCGGCCGCTCCGGCCTGGGGCCGATAAAGGACATATCCCCTCTCAGAATGTTCACCAGCTGAGGCAGCTCGTCCAGCCTGCACTTGCGAATGATCTTTCCCACGGGGGTAATCCGGTCGTCGTTCTTCTGAGCCAGCCTTGCCACGCCGTCGCGCTCTGCGTCCGTGCGCATACTCCGGAACTTCATAATGTGGAATTCTCTTTGGTTCAGGGTGCAGCGCACCTGTTTATACAGCACCGGACCGCCGTCATAGAGCTTGATGGCCAGCGCCGTAAGCGCCATAAAGGGGGACGCAATCACCAGCAGCACCAGAGCCCCCGCCACATCTATGCACCTCTTTACGATGCGCTGCTCCACGGTAAGGCTGTACTCCCTGGTCAGAAGCATGGGACTGTCAAACACATGGAGCTCCTCCGCCCCCATGAGAATCACATCCGTTATCTTCGGCAGCAGGTAAAAGCGGATGGAATGTCCGTAGCAGAACTTAATGAGAGGCGTTCTCTCCACAACCGGGATATCCCCCAGCACCACGGCATTGCACTCGCCCTTTTCATAGGAATCCAGAATCACCCTACAGACGGCATCGAATCCCTCCCCCGCGTGAATCGTTCTGGTGATGATATATTTGTCCTTGCGCAGCTCGAATTTGCTGCGGATGCTTTCTATGGGCCTGTCCCCGTGAATCAGCAAAAGCTTTCTGGGCGGGAAGATGATGCGGTAGATCCTGTTTGCCACATTGATATATATGATCACCACAGCCGTCTGCTGCACCATCATGATGATGAACACATCCGGCACGAAAGGCTGGGCAGCCATCACGGAAAGCTCCGCATAGATCAGGATATTGGCCATCAGGGTGGCAAAGACCTGGGAGAAGATCAGCTCCACGTTTTTGAGATATCCCAGCCGGATCCCTCCGTACATGGAAGACAGCAGAAACAGTATAACGGCGTAGATGGATATCTCCAGCACATGCCCTTTGCCCTGAAAATACCGCAGCGGTTCCACCACGCTCCATCTGAACTGTACCTGCCAGTAGTAGGCGAACAGAGCGACTTCCAGCCCCAGGCACACCGTAGTCAGCCCCAGGTTGATGAGTCTCTTAAATGTCTCCCGATATCTCAGTTTCTTTTCATTGGTACTTAGATTCACGGCCCAGTCCTCCCTTTACAGTCTTCTTTTCACGGCTCTGACTGCCCAGAAGCAGAAATGCCAGGCGCTGCGGGGCAGGCTTAAGCCTTCGGCCTGGCGGTAGAGATGCCAGATCCTGCGTATGGCTTCCAGCTTATTGGCGGAGAGCGTGCTGGCGGAGCGCCGGTACCGCACCAGATTCTCATCCAGCCCGTAAGCCGTATAGCCTTTCCGCAGCACCCGGAACCAAAGCGCCGTATCCTCGCTCTTGATCACGGGCATCTCGAGCTCCTCTTTGCCGATCTTCCCGGTGTCAAACAGGACCGTAGTGGTAAAAATCGTGGTGTTGCTCAAAGCCTGCCGGTAGCTGAGAGTCTCCGGCACATGCACCACCTTTCCCGTGCCCCTGCCCTGTTCGTCCGCGAATTCATAGCCGGTAAAGGCGAAAGCCGCCCCCCTCTCCTCCATGAACCGCAGCTCCTTTTCCAGCTTCCGGGGCACCCACAGATCATCCGCGTCCAGATAGGCGATGTATCTTCCCCGCGCTTCCTCCACTCCCCTGTTCCGGGCCCTGGCAGCGCCCATGTTGGAGGGCTGCCTGATCAGGCGTATGCGGGAATCCCCTCTCTCTTCCATGCAGCTTTCAATCGCTGCCAGACTCCCGTCGCTGCTGCCGTCCTCCACCAGCAGAAGCTCCCAGTTGGGGTAGGTCTGGGCCGCCACGCAGGCAATGGTCTCTCTGATATATTTTTCTACATTGTATACAGGCACGATGATGCTGACCAGCTCATCCATAGCTTTCCTCTTTTCTCACGGTCCGCGCCTCGGGCCGTGTACGTAAGACTCATCCCCTAAAACAACGTGAAGACAATATAGTCTCCAAGCGTCAGGGCCGATGTTCCCAGAGCCGATTCCATGCGCTCCGTCATCTCCGAGGGCACCCCGGCCGGAAACAGGAAGCAGTTCACTCCCATGGCCGCCGCGTCTTTCGTCCGCTCCTCCAGCGTATCGAACATCTCCTCTCTGTCCTCCTCCGGCATCCACACGCCGGCGGACTGCTCCACCCAGTCCATCCACCGGTACAGCAGGAGCGCTTTCTCGTCGTAAGTGTCATAGGCATAGGCATTCAGAGACTCGTCCCACAGATTTCTGCCGTAGACAAGTCTGATGCGTCCGTCCGCCTCCCTGGCATACTCCAGAATGTTCCGGGGAGCCAGGAGACAGAGCTCCTCCCCGGGATAGCGCTGCGAGAGCATCCCGGCCACCGCATAGGCCTCTTTCCGCTCCGCGTTCTCCCGGGCTCTGCCCTCGGCGTCTCCTCCCAGACTTCCGCACAGCCCCATGGCCAATACCAGCAGGGCCGTCGCACCCAGGGCTCTGCGCCGGCTTTCCCTGTCCCCGCGCTCCCATTGTCCTGCCAGAAACACTGCAAACCCATAGGCCGCGGCGCCTGTCAGAGGCACTATGGTCCAGATCCACTCGTAGTCGTAGAATCTGGTCTGATACAGCATCAGAGGAACCGCCGTCACCGGCAGGATACAGCACGCCGCAGATACAGCGGCATAGAGCAAAAACCCTCTCTGCTCCTTTGCCTTTCCGGTGAACCACAAAAACACCAGCGCAATCAGCAGCAAGCCCGCCATTTTTCCGCTGCCTTTATAGTCCGCCCATCCCATGTACGCGTTTCGAAAGAGTTCCGTCATATGGCGCCGCCCCTTTCCGCGCCTTTCTCAGGCGCCCTGTCCGCGGCTCTCCCCGAAAGCTTCCGGCAAAACAGCAGCGTCAGCCCCGCAGCCGCTGCCAGGCAGGCACCGCAGCCGTAAAATGTCCAGACCATGCAGGCTTCCGCCAGAATGCACAGAATAATGCCCGGCCACACCCGCCTCAGGCACAGTGACAGCGTCCACGGCAGAAGCACGCCTCCGCGAATGGCCGTACCCCGCCAGCCGCAGCACAGCAGGTCAAACCCCTCCATTCCGTAGCCATAGGCCCCGGCCCACAGAAGAACGGACACCCCCAGCAAAAACCAGACCCGCTTCCTGCCCTCTGTCGGAAAGAGTGCCCTGCCCAGCAGGGAGAACGCCCCGTAGCTGCTTAACAGCACCACCATGGGCACAATCTTCTGAACCAGAAAAGCAGGCCGGATCCCGGTCCATCTGCACAGGCTTCCGTACAGGGTGGGCAGGCACAAAATCTTCAGCCGAAGCGGCATTCCCTCCGTATAAGGCATCCCTGTCATGGGATTGACCCGGTAGATGCCGTCGGAGACCAGAAAGCTTTCCACCGTCTCCGTCATCATGTCGCCCTGCCTGTAGATAGCATTCCCCATACCGATAAAAATAAGCTGGGAAATTACAATCAGTCCAAATACCGCATATAAAATTCTCTGTTCTCCGAGAGCGCCTGCGGGCGTCTCGCTGCGGGATCGGGAAAAAATATGCTTTCTCCTCCGGATCAGGACGCCTACGCCCAGCGCGAACAGCACGCCCAGACATGCGGCAAACAGCCCGGAACAGTCCGTAAACGACAGCTTTAAGAAAACTGCCGCCAGATGCGAAGCCTCCGCCAGGCCGATAACCCCAATCTCCCCTATTATCAGGCAATCCCCGAAAGTATTCTTTCTCACTTTCCAAAAACTCCCATCCGGCATTTTCAGCCTAATCGTTTTGAATCAGGTCTTTCCTCGGACCTATGTGTCAACATTCTACCACACTTGTCCCCCAAAGTCCACAAAAGCAGCCGGATTTTCATCCGGCTGCCTTTCATTCCCGCAGTAAGAAGCATATATATCTTCTGTTGTTTCCTCTGTGCAATTCTACATAGCCTTAATATCCAGTCGAACCTTGTCCGCAATACGGGCTATGTATTCACTGTTAGTAGGTCTCGTTCTGCCTGATGACGCAGAATATCCGAACATTTTTTCAAATGTTTCCGTATTTCCCCTATTCCATGACACCTCGATGGCATTCCGTATGGCACGTTCGACTTTCTGATCTGTTGTCTTGAATCTTCTGGCAATCGCCGGATACAGCAGCTTTGTCACACTGGTCACCACTTCCATATCTCTCCCGGAGAGCAATATAGCGCTTCTGAGGTAGTGGTATCCCTTTAGGTGGGCCGGTACTCCTACATCCAGCATAATTTCCGTGATATATTTTTCAAGGTCACAATCTTTGACTGCAGCGATCTCCATATGAATTCCCCTTTCTTATGTTGACTGCAGCTTCTTAACTACGATGAACAAATTCATTTTACCATATAAATCCTTCCGGGAAAAGGTTTTTGACCGCTAAGAATTCGTTAAGACTTTTTATCAATTCTTCAGAGCCTCTCCCGCACCAGATAAATCGGTCGCTTTTTCACCTCCATATAGGTCTTGGCCAGGTATTGCCCCAGTATCCCCGTGCAGAAAAACTGTACGCCGCTGGTCATGAGGATAATGCATACCAGAGAGGGCCAGCCCGACACCGGGTCGCCGAATATCAGCTTGCGGACTATGATGAAAGCGATCATCAAAAACGCCACCACGCAGAAAAATACGCCCAGCACGGAGGCCAGCATCAGAGGCATGGTGGAAAAAGCGCAGATGCCGTCTAAAGAATAGAGAAACAGCTTCCAGAAATTCCACTTGGTCTCTCCTTTCAGTCTCTCCACATTCTCGTACTCTATCCATTTGGTGCGAAATCCCACCCATCCGAAGATCCCTTTTGTAAACCGATTGTACTCCCGCATGGACAGAATGGCGTCCACCATCTGCCTGCTCATGAGCCGATAGTCCCTGGCGCCGTCCATGATCTCCGTCCTGGATATCTTCTTCATGAGTCGGTAGAACATTCTCGCAAAAAAGCTTCTGACAGGGGGCTCCCCTTTCCTGGAGACTCTTCGGGTGGCCACGGAATCATATCCCTGTTCTATATAGGCGAACATCTCAGGCAGCAGGGCGGGTGGATCCTGTAGATCCGCGTCCATCATCACCACGTAATCGCCCTTTGCGTTCTCAAGCCCAGCGTAAATCGCAGCCTCCTTTCCGAAATTCCTGGAAAAGGATACCAGATGCACCCTCTCGTCCCTCTCCCGCAGCTTTTTCACCTCCCGGACAGTGCCGTCCCGGGAGCCGTCGTCCACATACAGCAGCTCGATCTCTATTCCCTTTTCCGCAAAAAAAGGCTCGTTTTTCATTAACTCTTCATAAAAGAAAGGCACATTCTCCTCTTCGTTGTAGCAGGGTACCACCACGGTCAGCAGGCTCATAATGTTTCAAGCCTCCTTTCGTCAGAATATTTTTCGTTACTGTTCACGGTATTTTCCCTTTAGTATACCTTTTTCCTCTGCAGTCTGCAATTCTTAATTTTCTTAATTTTTTGTCAATTGGATGACTCCTGTCGTCTTTTGTGGTAAAATAGTTTTATTCAGTGCGCAAATCTGCATTGATATCACAGGAGAATACATTATGACGAAACTAAAAACCTGCATTCTTATTCTGGCTGTACTTATGGCGCTGACGGCATGCGGGCAGGAGGAAACCGCGCCCGAGGACCCGGTGAGCTCCGAGACCGTCCAGCCCCCTGCCGTGGACGTCACCCCGACGCCCCAGGCGCCTGACAGTCTGGAGTCCGCCTCGCCGGAGATCGTCACGGAGGATGACACGCTCCCTCCCAGCCCCGGCATGGTGCGCAGCCCTCTGACCAACGAGTGGGTGGACCCGGAGGTAGCCGAGACCAGGCCTATCGCCGTGATCATTGCCAATGAGGTCAATGCCATCCCCCACTATGATCTTTCAGAAGCCTCCGTGGTCTACGAGGCCAATGTGGAGGGGCGCATGTCAAGACTCATGGCGATCTACGAGGACTGGTGGAATCTGGAGAAAATCGGCAATGTCCGCAGCCTGCGCACCTATTATATGTACTGGGCCTTTGAGTGGGACGCTTTTGCCGTCCACTTCGGCGGTCCCTACTTTATCAACGACCTGCTTGCCGCGGAAAATACCCAGACCGTGGACGGCAATCTGGACTCCGACGGCAGCGCGTTCTTCCGCACCTCGGACCGACCTGCCCCCCACAACGGCTATGCCTCCGGTCCCGAGCTGTCCAAGGTCATCGACCGGAAAGGGTATCCCCGGAAGTACAGAGGGCTCACGGATGCCAATCATTTTGTGTTTGCCGGCAAGTTGAATCCCAACACACTGAGCCAGTACGGCGCCGAGGCCAAGAACGCCACTTACGTGGATATGTCGGGCTGCTATCCCCTGACCAGATGCTATTTTGAGTTCAACGAGGAGGACGGCCTGTACTATCGCTCCCAGCATCTCTCCGGCAGCGCGGACGGTCCCCATGCGGATTCGGACGGAACGCAGCTGACCTTTAAGAATATCCTGGTGCAGTACGTCAAGTACGAGGAGCTGGGGGGAGGCTATCTGGCTTTTCAGTGTCATGATACCACCCGAGACGGCTGGTATTTCACCAACGGAAAGGGCATTCATGTAAACTGGGAGAAGACCACTGACTACGGGGCCACGAGATATTATGACGATTACGGAAACGAAATCACCATGAACACCGGGAAGACCATGATATGCATTATAGAGGAAGACGATAATTTCACGTTCCGGTAAAAACAGCGTAAAAAAAGTGCCGCAAAAGCGGCACTTTTTTATTCTCCCAATCCGTTCTCCACTGCGTGCACCAGAGATTCCAAAGCTTCCTGCTCGTCTTCGCCCTCGCAGAAAAATTCGATTTCGTCTCCGCTTTTCACGCAGGCCCCCAACACGCTCAGCACGCTCTTGGCATTGGCCGTGCTCTCTCTGAACTGAAACGTGATCAAAGACTTGAACTGCATTGCTTCCTTACACAAGATCCCTGCCGGCCTCAGATGCAAGCCAGTAGGATTCTTGATTACTACTTTCTGACTTACCATTTTTATCCTTCCTCCAATCGCTTCCCCACATACCTCTCACTTTAACTTCGTGCGCCTGTCGCACCTGTAAATCAAAGCATGGCAAAATGTCTTTCTCTGTCACCATGATACCATGTCTGTCCGGCAAATACAAGCCGGATTTTCGTTCAAAATGCACACGAAAACACTTCGCGGAACTGCCCGTGACCAGCAACGCAACGCGTCAGAACATGACGTCCTGTATCAGCGTTGCCAGCTTCTGCGCTTTCTCACGGATGACATCCCGGTCCTTGCCCTCTATCATGACACGCACCAGGGGCTCTGTCCCGGAGGGTCTGATCAGCACTCTGCCCTCTCCGGCGAATTCCTCCTCCAGCTTGCGGATCGCCTCGGCGATCACCGGATACTCCATGTATTTCTCTTTCTTGTGGTTGGCCACCTTGGCGTTGACCAGAGCCTGGGGCAGCACTTCCATGACGCCTGCCAGCTCGGACAGGCTCTTCCCCGTGTCCACCATGACCTGGAGCAGATGAAGCGCGCTCAGCAGGCCGTCCCCGGTGGTGTTCTCGTCCAGGAAGATGATATGTCCCGACTGTTCCCCGCCCAGGCTGGCTCCGATCTCTTTCATGCGCTCCAGCACATACCGGTCGCCTACCTTGGTCTGCTCTATGGTCAGTCCGTTCTTTTCCCCCATCAAAAAGAAGCCCAGATTGCTCATGACCGTAGCTACAATGGTGTCTTTTTTCAGCTTCCCATTGTCCCGCATATGATTTCCCACAATCGCCATGATCTGATCGCCGTCCACGATTTCGCCTGTCTCGTCCACGGCCAGCAGTCTGTCCGCGTCCCCATCAAAGGCTAGACCGATATTGGCCTTTTCATATACCACCCGGGCCTGCAGCTCGGCCATGTGGGTGGAACCGCAGTTGGCATTGATGTTGGCCCCGTCCGGATTGTTGTGGATGGCTACCACGCTGGCCCCCAGCTCTTTGAGGGCCTCCACGGAAGTATAGTAGGACGCGCCCTCCGCGCAGTCCACCACGATTTTCATTCCGCCCAGAGCCACTGGCACGGACTGTATCGCGTGATTGATGTACTCTTCCCTGGCGTCGGTGCGGTATTTCACTTTTCCCACCGCAGTCCCTGTGGGAAATTTCACATCCGGCATATTGTCCCGGATCAGCCTTTCGATTTCGTCCTCCAGCTCGTCCGGCAGCTTGTAGCCGTTTCCGTCGAAGAACTTGATCCCGTTGAATTCCACCGGATTGTGGGAAGCGGAGATCACTACACCTGCGTCCACCTTGTACTTCTGCGTCAGATATGCCACCGCAGGCGTGGGCATGATGCCCACATAGACGCAGTTCGCCCCCACGGAGCATGCCCCCGCCATCAGGGCGTTCGCCAGCATGTCGCCGGAAATGCGCGTATCACAGCCTACCATAATAGTAGGTTTGTGTTCTTTCTCTTTGGTCAGCACATAGGCTCCCGCCTGTCCCAGCTGCATGGCCATCAGGGGCGTCAGCTCTTCATTGGCAATCCCCCTCACACCATCCGTTCCAAATAATCTGGCCATTTCTATTCTTCCTCCAATTTATTGATATTCACTCTCACGGATATCTCATTCCGGATCCTCACATCCTCGGGCAATGTAAATACGGCCTCGATTTCATACGTACCGGAGGTCAGCTCCTGGATATCCTCGGCAGCCATCCATGCGCCCACGTCAATGGTACCCCGCAGTTCGCTCTGATTCACTGCGGACACCGCGTCTTCCAGCCCGGAGATCCGCAGTCTGTATGTGGCGGGGTCCTCCGCGAATTCCCATTCATACCCTTCCGGCAGATTGATCACGGACATACTTCCCTGGGGAAGCACCAGCGTCCTCTCCACCACGGGCTCGATATAAACGGTGACAGTCACTCTTCCGTTGAAGCTGCTGTCCGCCAGGCCGGCGTTGTCCAGGTACTTGCGGATGTCTATGACTTTCTCTACATTCTCTGTGGCATCCGTGATGTCCAGCTCCCTCTCCGGAATCACGATCTTGCTGATATCCGCCAGGGCGGAAGTGGTTCCGGCTATCGTCACGCTGGAGGGCTCGCACTCCACCGCACCCGTGGTCTCATATCCCTCCGCCGGGGTGCCTCCGTAGGATACCTCCACGGGTACCTCCTTGGTAGCCAGCACCTGTACCTCCACATGCATGACGCTGGCATTCTTCACAATATCCGAATCGTCAACCGCCTCGCCCTCCGCATCGTAGAAATGCACGTCCGCATTTCCCGACACATTGTTCACGGCGCCGGTCACATCGATCTCTATGCCCGCATTCTTGATCTTCTCCACCACGGACTGAGGGCCCGTGATCTCCAGCCTGGTCTGGTCCAGCTTCGTATTGCCGATGATATAGCCCTCCGCCACCTCTCCTCTGGTGTCGCAGACCACATTGACCCACTTGCTGGCCTTTTCTTCCACGTTCAGCCGCACGGCGTCCCGGCTGCCGGTAATGTCCAGAATCTCTATCTCATCATTCAGTATCCGGAAGCTGATGGGAACCGTGTTCACTTCCGTCAGCCTGCTCACGTCAGCCTCCGCCACAATGTCGGAGGCGTTCAGCTCCTGTATGACATTCCTGGGCGCCTCCACCGTGACACGGATCCGGTCGGATCCCTCCAGCACTTCATAGAACTTATTTCCCTTTTCCAGAAGCTCTGTGTTGATCAGGTTCACCTGTATGTTGGAAAAGGACACGGAATCCTTTGGGTTGTCTGCCATGACCACCAGAAACCAGAACACGATGGCAAGCACTACAGAAAGAAGCTTCAGCCCCAGGTTATTCAGTATCTTTCTTCTCAGCTTTCGTCCTGTTTTTTCCTCTCCGTTTGTGTGTGCCTTTCGCATCCTCGTCTCCATTCAAATCCATAATCTCCCGCATTTTCTCCCGAAGCTCCTCCGCGCCCAGATGCCTGCGCAGCTCTCCCTCGTATGCCAGGCTGATTCCCCCGGTCTCCTCCGACACGATGAGCGTCATAGAGTCCGTGGTCTCCGACACGCCCACGCCGGCCCGGTGTCTGGTGCCCAGCTCCTTGCTCAAACCCAGGTTGTCGGACAGCGGCAGGTAGCAGGTTGCATATGTCACCCGATTGCCCCGCACAATGACCGCTCCGTCATGAAGAGGCGTATTGTGTTCAAAGATATTGATCAGCAGCTGGCTGGTCAGCAGTCCGTCCACCTCGATTCCGGTCCGCTCGTAATCTTTCAGCGATTCCTTTCTCTCCACCACAATCAGGGCGCCGGTCTTCACCTTGCCCATCTCCACGCAGGCCTTTACGATCTCGCTCACTGTCTTCTCCGAGAATGACTCCTCCACCTTGCGGGAAGAATTGGAAAAAGAGGGCAGAAAATTCTTCTCCCCCAGCTGTTCCAGCGCCTGCCGCAGTTCCGGCTGCATTGCCACGATGACCGCTGTCACGGCGAATCCCAAAACGTTTCGCGTCATCCAGACAATGGTGGTCATCTGCATCAGATCCACCACCAGCACGAACAGACAGATCACTACCAGTCCCCGCAGAACCCGCCAGGACCTGGTGGTCTTCATCCACGCCAGAATGGAATATAGCAAAAAGGCGATGATCAGGATTTCCAGCACATCGTTCCCGTCTATGGTATTTGCGTATGTCTTGATATTTTTCAGGTATTCCTTTGCTGTCTCAACCCACTGCATCTCAAACCAACCTTACTTTTCATCAAACTACGACTACGGCCACTCCTCATACTCCTCCAAATCAGCATCCGCATTTTCCGGCTTTTGGGCCTTTCCCACGGTCATGCTCCGCTGGCCCTTTCTCGCTCCGTCCCGGGGACGGGAAGCACTTCTGGAGCCGCCCCTGTCCGGGGCCGTCCTCTCCACGTCCACGCTCCGGCCGGACGGCCTGGCGCCTCCGCTTCTGGGTTCGGCCGCCATGTCCCTCTGGGCATTGATCTTCTTCACCGTCTTCGTAGGCACGGCAACGGTCATCTTGGGTACGGCCTTTACATAATAGTAATACTCGTCGTCCTCAAACTGTACTTTTTCCGTGCGGCTGTAGTCCACGCAGAAGCGGAAGAACTCCACCACTTTCGCCACCACAATGGCCAGCAGCGAGCCCATGAGCACACTGCCCACGGAGATATTCACGTCATAGAGCAGATCCCCTATCAGGAGCAGAACCACGTTTATCATGGCTCCCGCCACCATGGCAATGGTCCAGGAATAGTCCACGGACATCCTGCGGATCAGATAAACCACCAAAACGGTAATGGCAAAGGCCGCAATCATCACAAGCATGGCCTTGTTCCCGATGATGCTCTCCACCATCATGCGCACCTTTTCCAGGATCTCCTCCTCGCCCATGGTGCGGATGTTCGGCGCGCTGTCGATCACGGTCTGGAGCAGATAGAACACCGCGATGCCGCAGCCCACGGATACCAGCGAGGAAGCCCCGCACAGCAGCCCCACCGCGATGGGAACCACATAGGGAATCTTCAGCGCAAACAACAGGGGAGTCAATACCACTACCAGGGAATCCTTGGGGCTGAAGCGGAAAAACAGCAGATACATGATCAGGTACATGCACAATCCCACCAGAGCCACCTCCATGGAGAGCGCATACATATGCATCAGGCTGAACACCGCCGCCATCAGGGTCATTAACCCCACGGGAAGAAACGAGCAGGCCAGAGCCGCGATGAGCACGATTTTCATATCGTTGATTCTCGTCATGTAGCCCATCCTGCCATTGAGTGTGTTGAAAACGATAAAGGCCAGCAAAAATTTGACCACAGGTACGATAAATACCTCGGATTTGCTGTAAATCAGCTTTATCCTTTCCTTCATTTCCAGTAAAACCGTCATTCTTACCTCCAGCTATGCTTCTCTCACTGTCCGTCCTGATAGAGAGAATTCAGCTTTTTTAAATTATGATAATAGCATTTCAGACTTTTCTTTGCAGAGGCATACCGCCAGGTACATACCACATAGACCAGCACGGCATAGCCGCCTACCATGGCGGCAAAGTACATCAATACATCCTTGGCAAAAGCCAGCAGATCCATCTTGTACAGATTCTCCATCAACTCCTCAAAATTGCACAGCACATAGAGCCCGAACAGAATCGCGAACACCAGAATGGCGCAGACCACTGCTTTCAGAGTCTGCAGCGCAATGTAGTCGCTTCGGAAATAGTTGCCGATCTTCACGTTCTTTTTGCCCTCTCCCTGCTCATAGGAAGCCATACGTGTCATCAGAATGATGCGTTCTTCGCTAAGCATAGAAATCCTCCTACTTCAAAAACCTCATCTTCGCGTTGTCTTTCGGGTTTTTCTCAGGCTTGGGCTCCGCAGGCCTGTTGCTCTTGATGACGCTCTGCAGCTCCTTTGTCATGTTCGCCTTGCATTTATCGCAGAACCTGCCGCTGCGGATAGGCTGCCCGCAGGATTCGCAGTTCAGGTAAACCGAGGCGTCCGTGGCAAGCTCCAGCCGTTCCTCCCGCAGCCACTGCCGTATCTGGCTGACCTCCACCTCGCAGGCCTCCGACACTTCCTGGATGCCGGCGCCCTTGTTCTCCCGGATATACTCTTTCACCTCATAGAATTTCTTCTCCAGTTTCTCACGGCAGACAGGGCAGATCACCTGACCGGTCACATAGTTGAAAATAGATCCGCAGCTTTTGCAATTTCTTACATTCATAACATTCTCCTATCAGATACCTGTACCGCAGGCCAAAGCAATGAAAAAGACTTCCTCTGCGCCGGCCTCTTTCAAAGTCTCCGCCGCTTCGTCCATTGTACTCCCGGTAGTATAAATGTCGTCCACCAATACTACTCTCTTTAATTTTACATCATTTCTCGCTATATTAAAAGCCTTTTTCAAATTATTTTGCCGTTCTTTGGGATTTTCGTACTTCAGAGGCGCGGTATTTTTCACCCTGACCAGAAAATCCGTGTACACAGGCACGCCCAGACGCCTGCCCACAGCCTCGGCTATGAGCTGCGCCTGATTGTAGCCCCGCGCCGCCATGCGCCTGCGGTGGAGCGGAACGGGAAGCAGGGCATCCGGCTGCAGGCCGCGGATATAGCTGCCCAAATATTGCGCCATCTGCTCCCCGTAGAAATCCGCGTACTCCCGCCTGCCGCCGTATTTGAAGCGGTAGATGGACGGAGCCGCGCTCTCATAGGCATATAGTGCCCGTCCTCTCCGGAATACATGCCTCTTTTTCATGCAGTCCGCGCAGAATTCCCCCTCCCGGGGCAGCTTCTTTCCGCATTTCATGCACCAGGGAGGCGTCAGCAGCTCTAATTTCCCCAGGCATTCCAGGCAGATCTTCTCCCCCGCCGGCACTACGATGCCGTCGCAGACCGGACAGCGCAGGGGAAACAAAAGCTGCAGTACGCCCCTCCAAATTTTCGACGCGGCTTCTGCGGCCGCCCCTGTTTTCGGCGCTCTCTTTGTCCCTGCTCTCTCTATTCCTGCTCCCGCCGCTCTCCGCTTCCTCTCCGCGGCGCTTTGGCCTTGTGCGCTCCGCCTTTCTAAGGTCTCTCTTCTCATGGTTCCTCGAACCCTCCTGTTCCGGGAACCTTCTCCGACTTCAGATGCTTTCTATAGGATGAGAAATGCACTGCCCTTTGTGCTTTTCCTCAGAAAACCTTACCTGTCCGGGGCCTCCGTGTACTGCTCCCGGATTCTCGCCGCCAGCGCCGTGTACCTGCGGTTCTCGCTGACATTGTCTATCATCCCCCTCACGGCAGCGCTGCTCCCAAGGATCGTGACGCAGCTTTTGGCCCTTGTGATGGCAGTGTACAGGAGATTGCGGTTGAAGAGCATCCGGGGCCCGCCCAGAAGCGGCATGAGCACCGCCGGATACTCGCTTCCCTGGGATTTGTGTATGGTGACGGCATAGGACAGCTCCAGCTCCTCCAGCAG
>ERZ808051.1186-NODE-1186-length-18972-cov-21.342260_pt1 | contig 18972 bp, 14 predicted proteins | sample MGYA00380199_ERZ808051 | MGnify/ENA primary metagenome ERZ808051 (study PRJEB31490, sample SAMN06133391) | mouse gut metagenome | isolation source: J11 | host: mice | place: China: Chengdu | collected 2015-05 ...
TATATTTTCAAAAATATTTTTTGAAACGCCTTGAAATGAGTTGACAAACAGCGGCGGTTTAAGTATAATAACGACGTTGCGGTTGCAAAACAAGTGCAACAGAAAGGGGCGTGCAGAATGAGCGCAGTTAAAATGGGGCTGACCATTGAGGAAGCCGCAGAGTGTACGGGCATTGGTCGGAACACCATGCGGAAGCTGGTGGACTGGGGCAAGCTGCCGGTGCTGAAGGTAGGCCGGAAGGCAATCATCCGGCGGGACACGTTGGAACGGTTCATGGCCGTCAACCAGGGGCGGAACCTGCTCCGGGAGGGTGACGTCCGCCGGGTTGAGTGACCTACTTTGAGCGTGTTCTCCCAAAATTCACCGGCTGAAAAGAGCAGCCAGGGCGGCGGGGACGCACCCGCGAAATACGTCGGGGCGGAAGTGGTACAGTCTTAGCAAGCAACGTATTGTGATATCACAATACCGCTTGACAGGGGCTTGCCGCCCCTATGACCCCGGAGAAAGGAGAATCCATGCGAAGCAGAACCAACCAAATCATCATCCGTCTGTCCGACGAGGAGCTGGCCGACCTCAACGAAAAGGTCAGCAGGGTACAGGGTTCCCGTGAGCGGTTTATCCGGCAATGTATCAGCGGCGCAGTCATCCGGGAGGCCCCCTCCGTCGATGTGCCGAAGCTGATCTACGAAGTCCGCAGGGTTGGGGCCAGTCTCAATCGTATCCTTATCATCGCCAACGCCAAGGGATTGCTGGAAGTGCCGGAACTCCGCAAGGCGATGGAGCGGAACCGGGAATTGGAAGTACGTATCGTGGACGCTTACACGAAAGACTGACGGCAGATGAAAAGCACCGCACAGCCAGAAGGCCATGCGGTGCCTACATAGACAAATTGCATAAGTGTTATCTACGATACGGTACTGTTTCGCCTGTGTCCTCTTGGCTGAGCAGGGTTCCGGCCTCATCAAAGGTATATCGAAACACCTGGCAGGTGCCGCCGATGGTGAAGGAGCTGGTAGCGGGGGAAAAGAAGGTGTCCACCACGCTCTCCACGTCCCACACCAGTTCTCCGGTGTCATTGATGGCCAGCTTTCCACCCAGGGAACCCTTGACGGAGTAGAAGGTCTCCGGCGCTCCGCCCTCCGGGTCGCACAGCAGCAGCACCGCTGTGTAATTATCCCGCACCATGGGGGTCAGCTCCTCGCTGGAAATCTCCCAAATGTTGTTGTCAAACAGGTAGGCCAGGATATCAGCGATTTCATACCGTCCGCCCCTGTCTGTCTGCTTGGGAACGGCATAGGCCGACAGGTACACCCGGCCCCCAAACTCAATCATATCGGTGATGGTGTAATCGCAGTCCTCCCCTTCGTAAATGAAGGTGTCCAGTGTGCCTCCATCCCGGCTCAGCTTCACCAGCCGGGCAGTCTCGCCGTCCGTGGTGTTCCCCAGCTGTACCAAGTAGCCGTCCCCCAGGCACACCACGTTCCAGATGCCGAGGTTTCCCACCTCAGCGTCGTAGTTGAACAGCTCGTTCCCGTCCATGTCGTACTGGCTCAGGCAGAGGTGCCGGAAGTCTCCCCGGCTGAACACCGCCCAGGTGCCGTCCCCGTTGTCCACCACGGCGGCGATATATTCCCGCTCAAAGCCATGCTCCAACTGCTTTTGCCACAGAATGTTCCCGCTCTCGTCCACCCGGGCCACACAGGAGTACTTGGGCTGTTCGCTGGACCAGGTATCATTGTACCCCCACACCGCTGTTCCGGCGGAGGTGTGGACGCTGCCCTCCACATAGAGGTCAGGGAATTCCGCCATCCACAGCAATTCGCTGTCCCGGTAACACGCCAGAATGCTCTTATCCAGCACGTCAAAGCCCAGGGTTTTGTCCAGCTTCTCCGCATAGTCCAGACGGTAGCTGATCCCGGTTTCCGGCCGGGTGCTGCGCCACACATTCCGATCCCACAGTGCCGCCAGTTCCTCCGGCGTTGGCTCCCGCTGGGAGATCTCCAGCCCCGGCACCGCCCGCTCAATCACCTCCGCCGTCTTGTCATAGGTGAAATGTTGGCTGGTAATATCCCGGTAGACAGCTTTCACGTCTGACCGGCTCAGGCCCTCGGTAGACAGCCCGTTTTCGTCAAAGAACGCTACCGCCGCGCCATACTCCCTGGCTTCGGCGGCAAAAGCCACCCCTAGCAGGCTCACCGTCAGGGCCAGACAAGCGGCCAGTGCCAGCCATTTTCGGTAGGCCGGCGCCCTCCGGCGGCCCACAGGGATCTCGCTCCGTTCCAAAATATTATCATCCACATTGTCAAACGCTCGAAACAAATCATTTTTGTTCATAGGTATCCCTCCTTCAAAAGATGGGCTTTCAGTTTTCTGCGCGTCCGGCTCAGTATAACCATTACATTGTTTTCGGTAAGACCATATCGCTTTGCGATGTCCGCCACAGGCTCGACAAAGAAGTACCGGCGCACCAGCACATTCCCCTCCCGCTCCGGCAGCGCCCGCACAAAACGCTGGATAGCTTCCCGCAGTTCTTTGGCCTCGTACGCAACCTCTGTATCCGCACCGCCGCCAAAACATTCTCCCAGTTCCTCCAGAACGAGGGCAATCTCGCCACCGCCCCGTTTCTCTGCATTTCGTGCATTGAATCGGTCAAAGGAAAGATTACGAGTAATCTTCGCCAGGAATAGCCGAAGTATGTTAGGCTTTTGCGGTGGTATCGCGTTCCAGACATGAAGCCATGTATCATTGACGCACTCCTCGGAATCTTCGGTGTTGTGCAGGATGTTTTCAGCAATCGTGAAACAGTACGCACCATATTTATTGGCGGTTTCCGATATAGCGTCTGCGTTTTTTTGCCAGTATAGTTCTATAATTTGCCTATCCTCCAACACAATACCTCCTCTCCGTAGTTTGAAGGTTCCTTCACCCTATAAGACGAGAAATGCTCTAAAACCTTACAAGATTTTTCGGAAAATTTTAGTTCTCAATTTGAAGTCTATTGTATCAGGCGCAGACGATGAGAGCAAGTCCACGCATGGGCAAACGACAATGGCGGCGAGGACATATCCCCGTCGCCATTGTGCTTTATGCGTATATGAGTTCCTTATTCACAATCTCCATTGCGTTTGCCCGGATATTGTTCATCTTACCAACCCACACCATCTGGTCGGTAACTTTCAGCGCCTCGGTGATACCTTGGGATTGGGCCATCTGTTCAATGACGGTATCTAACCGTTCTTGCGCCTGCCGGTCAATGTCTGCAAGGTAGCCGTTCAGCTTGCCGCTCAACAGTAAAGCATTATAAAGGGCCGGACGGTATTTTTTGAGATACCGCTTGTGCCGCTGCCCCCATATGCCAACAGGCTGTTCTTCTTCAGCAGGTACAGTCAGACAGGGGAAATAGTAGTCGCCAACGAGTTCATACCACAGGCCGTTGGTCTCGTTAAAAATGTACTTGTCCATAGTGAAATCCTCCGTTATAATATATTCGCACATACGTCACAGTTCCCCGATTGCCACACATTGTTATATCCTGTTGCGAGATTTTCTTGCCCTTGCTTTTGCCCTTATGGGCAGTCAGGGCAAGGGTAAACTTGTGTGGAAGTGAATAAAGGGATAAGGCGAACACACTGTGAAAAATCCTTTGTTTTCAAGGCTTTTGGAGGACTTTATTGAAAACCCACGGTGAGCAATAGGCACTCATAAAATAGTGGTATTCAAATTCCTGATGCTCAGCGAGTGCGGCGGCTTCTCCCGCCGGATTGAGGGCCATGTGTCTCAGGAGCGGAAGAACTACGGCTATGGCGAGCAGTGCCGGACGGAGGGGGAGCTCACCGGGCGCATCCAGGCGCTGTACGACGAAATGGTGCTTCCCTCCGTTCCCAAAGGGCTGTGCGGGTGTATCTATACCCAGCTCAGCGATGTGGAGGGAGAGACCAACGGCCTGTATACCTACGACCGCCAGGTGCGCAAGGCGTCCGCCGGAGCGCTGCTGGACATTGCGCGGCGCTTACAGGAGGAGTTGGAGGCCGCCGTGAAAAATGGTTGACAGAGGGACAAAATGTGCTATACTCTGAGTGAACCCGTTGAAAACATCAAATAAAGCATTATGATATAGAAGGAGTGTCTCTGATGGATCAAAAAGTTTCCGCGCTGCTGAACGAGCAGATCAACAAGGAGCTGTATTCCGCGTACTTATACCTGGATATGGCCAATTTTTACGACGCCAAGGGGCTGGACGGCTTCGCCAACTGGTATGAGATTCAAGCCAAGGAGGAGCAGGACCACGCCATGCTCATGTACCGCTATCTGCACAACAACGGGGAGAACATCACCCTGGAGGCCATCGCTAAGCCGGACAAGGAATTCAAAACGCTGATGGACCCCCTCACCGCCGCCTACGCCCATGAGCAGTACGTCACCAGCCTGATCAACGCCATCTACGCCGCCGCCCAGGAGGCCCACGACTACCGCACGGTGCAGTTCCTGGACTGGTTTGTGAAGGAGCAGGGCGAGGAGGAGAAGAACTCCTCCGACATGATCACCAAGATGGAGCTGTTCGGCAGCGACGCCAAGGCGCTGTATATGCTCAACAGCGAGTTGGCCGGCCGGGTGTACTCCGCGCCGTCGCTGCAATTATAAGGAGCGCGGAGAAGCGATCGAGCGACCTGACCGCTTTGCAGCGTGACAACGTAGAGGCGCGGCGCCAGCCGCGCATGGTAAAAGCCCGGCCCCCTCGGGGGCCGGGCTTTCGTCTGTGTTTCACGTGAAACATCGGTTCTACTTCTCGGGCAGGTAATCGTGGGGAGTGATGGGGTTTCCGTCCTGGTACATGGCGAAGTGGAGATGGGGCTGGCTGCCCAGCTCGGCGGCGGCAGTGGCCCCCACTGAGCCGATCACCGTGCCGGTTTTCACCGCGTCTCCCACGGCCACAGTGGGCACCTCGGCCAGATTGGAATATTGGCTGGTGAGTCCATTGCCGTGGTCGATTTCCACAGTGGTGCCCATGAAGTCGTCCTGATAGATGTCGGAGACGGTGCCGTTGGCGGTGGCCAGCACCTGGGCCCCCAGCTCAGTGGCCAGGTCCAGCCCGTCGTGGGTGCGCCAATCGCCCATGGTCTCGCTATAGGCCAGCGCCTCCACGGAGAAGTCCGCGATGAGCGTGCCGTTTACAGGCCATGTAAAGACCAGTGCGGCCGGCGTGGTGGGCACGGGGGAGGGCGGAGTGGTGAGGGCGGCAGAGGGCTGCGCCGAAGGGGCCGGGGTGATGGCGGGGGAGGGCTGCTGCTGGCTGGGCCGGGGCGAGGGCGCGGCGCTGGGCCGGGCGGACGCAGCGGCGGACGGTTTGGCCGAGGGCGGCTCCACGATGCCGGCGGAGCCGGACACGGGCTGGTCCAGGCCGTCGTCCAGCCCATCGCGCACGCCCTGTATCAAATAGAAGCCGGACAGGGCGATGGCGGCCACGCAGATGAGTACCACAAGATAGAAACCCTTTCCTGAGATGAAATCGCCAAGCTTTTCAATCCATGTTCGTTTACTGTTCATAATGACACCTCCGGCCCTATTGTGGACGGACAGGCGGGAGTTTATACCATTGTCCAGAAAAAACGAAAAGATTTTGGGCTCGGGTCTTGCGTTCCCCTTATGGAGTGCGCGGGGATGATCGCGCCGGCTTTTGCGGCGCAGGTGCTTGACAATAGCAACAAAGGGCAATTTATTGGCTCGAACGGTGCGCTGTTAGGCCATGACGGAAGTGGTGGCAGGGGCGACCGGTATGACTATGAGCTGGGCGAGAGCCTGGAGTTGGAAAAGACTATGGTCATTGGCGCTGGTGTCGCAGCCTCCATCGACCTGAAGGGCAATGATTTGAAGCATACCGGAGCGACTGGTTCTGTTATAACCATTGAGAATGGCGGCGAGTTGGAGCTGGACGATACGGCTGCTGAAGAAGATGAGAACGGCAACTATATTGCAGGTTCTGTTGTGGGAGGAAAAAATACCTTTGAAGGCGGCGTGTATATCAAGCAAGGCGGCGCTTTTGATCTGAAGGGCGGAAAGATTTCTGGGAACCAGGCACAGGTTGGTGGCGGCATTGCTATTGAAATCACTGCCAATATTGATACAGGAGAAGATACCTCATCGGATTTCACAATGTATGGTGGTTCTATTATTCATAATGAGGCCGTGGATAAAGGCAGCAATGGCATCTCATTTTATGCTCCTTATGAGGATGTGAACGAAAGCAAAAACGAACTTGCCAAACTTCATATTAAGATCAATGACGATGCTGTTATATGTAATGGCGATGGGGAAAACGGGATGGTTGAGGAGCAGCACGAGTTTGTGAACTGGCACGTAACCATTCCCGCTAAGGTTGGCGTTGAGGGCGAGGAGACTGGGACCTGCGCCCACTGCACCGCCACCGCTACCCGGCCCATTCCCGCCCTTGAGGGTGAGGAGAACAACGGCGGCAACGGCGGCGGCATGACGCCTCCCGCCATTGACACCCCGGACACCGTAGAAATTGAGGACGAGGCGGTGCCTCTGGCCGGCCTGTTCACCCGGGCCGACGCCATCGGCTACCTGTGGCAGCAGAGCGGCGAGCCCGAGGCGGAGCTGTCCACCTTTGAGGACGTGCCCGAGGACCATGTGTGGGCCGTGGCCATCGGCTGGGCTCAGGACATGGGCATCGCCGTGGCCGACCAGGAGGGGAACTTCCGGCCCGACGACCTGGTTCTGCGCTGGGTGGAGGACCACGAGGCGGAGCCTGAGGGCGAGCTTGAGGAGTTCCTGAACCGCTACGCGGAGTTTGCCGGCATCGAGCTGGACGCCGATGAGCTGTTCGTTGAGCTGGGCGGCGAGCCCACCGACATCGTCATGGGCGAGGACGCCCAGGTCATCTTCGACAGCTTCTTCGCCAAACTGGAGGAGGCTTTAGAGGAGCAGGCGGCGTAAGACGGACAATCGAATCACGTAGAAAGGCTCCGGGCGGAAAGGCCCGGAGCCTTTTTGCGTCTATGGCCGGGCTTTTGACGAACGGCGCGGGATGTGCTATAATCCCAGTACCATATTTTTGCAATGGCTTTGGAGGTGGCGGAAATGCCGGTGACGCGCCAGACCCCGTTAACAGAGCTGCCGGGGGTGGGCCCCGCCAGGGGAAAGAAACTGGAAAAGCTGGGCCTGAGCACCCTGGGGGACACGCTGAACCACCTGCCCCAGCGGTACGAGGACCGGCGGGAGTGCTGCGCCCTGAAGGACGCGCCCCAGGAGCGGCCCTGCTGTGTGTCCCTCATCGTCGCCGAGACGCCCCGGGTGAGCTATGTGCGCCGGGGGCTGTCCCTGGTGAAAGTGCGGGGGGTGGACGGCACAGGGTCGGTAAACATCACCTTTTTCAACCAGGACTATATCCGGGAAGTGATTCGCGCCGGGGAGAGCTATGTGTTTTTCGGCGTGGTGGAGCGCCAAGGGAATTTGTTTTCCATGACCAACCCGGTGTTTGAGCGGGAGGGGGACGGGCGGCATACGGGGCTCATCATGCCGGTATACCCCCTCACGGCGGGGATTTCCAACAACCTGCTGGCGGGGCTCACCCGCCGGGCGGTGGACGACTGCCTGGACGGTCTGCCCGAAGCGCTGCCGGAGGAGGTGCGCCTGGCCCACCGGCTGTGCCAGACCCAGTTTGCGCGAAAAAATATCCACTACCCCGCCGATTATGAGGCGCTGGCCATCGCCCGGCGGCGGATGGTGTTTGAGGAGCTGTTTGTGCTCACCTGCGGCCTGGCCCAGCTGAAGGACCGGCGCTCGGCGGGGTCGGGCCGGAGGATTTCCGGCGCGCCGGAGGAGTTTTCCGCCCTGATGCCCTTCGCCCCCACGGCGGCACAGCGGCGGGCGATGGACGACATCTCCGCGGACCTGCGCTCCGGCAAGGCGATGAACCGGCTGGTGCAGGGGGACGTGGGCTCGGGCAAGACGGCGGTGGCCGCCTTCGGCGCGTGGGCGGCGGCGAAGAACGGGATTCAGTGCGCCCTCATGGCCCCCACCGAGCTGCTGGCGGAACAGCACGCCCGGACCATGGACGCCCTGCTCTCCCCCGCCGGGGTGCGGGTGGCGCTGCTCACCGGGTCGGTGAAGGGGGCGGAGAAAAAGGCCCTGCTGTCGGCGCTGGCGGCGGGAGAGATCGACCTGGCGGTGGGCACCCACGCCCTGTTCTCCCAGGGGGTGGAGTACCGGGAACTGGGGCTGGTGATCGCGGATGAGCAGCACCGCTTCGGCGTGGCTCAGCGCTCCGCCCTGGCGGAGAAGGGGGGCGCCGTTCCGCCCCATGTGCTGGTCATGTCCGCCACCCCCATCCCCCGCACACTGGCGCTCATCATCTACGGCGATTTGGACGTATCGGTGATGGACGAGCTGCCGCCGGGGCGGACGCCGGTGGCCACCTTTGCCGTGGGCGAGAACAAGCGGCAGCGAATGTATGGCTTTGTGCGCAAGCAGGTGGCCGAGGGGCGGCAGGTCTATATCGTGTGCCCCTCGGTGGAGGAGAACGGCGGCGGCTGGGAGGACGGCCCGGGGATGGATTTGAAGGCGGTGACCTCTTACGCCCGTCAGCTGCAGGAGCAGGTGTTTCCCGACCTGCGGGTGGGATTTGTCCACGGAAAGCTGAAGCCCAGGGAAAAGGAGGCGGTGATGGCTGCCTTTGCCGGGGGGACGCTGGACGTGCTGGTGTCCACTACGGTGATTGAGGTGGGGGTGGATGTGCCCAACGCATCGCTGATGGTGGTGGAGAACGCGGAGCGGTTCGGGCTGAGCCAGCTCCACCAGCTCCGGGGCCGGGTGGGTCGGGGAAGGCACCAGAGCTACTGCGTGCTCATGACGGCCAGCCGCAGCGAGACGGCGCGGGAGCGCCTCCGGGCGCTGTGCGCCACCAACGACGGATTCCAGATTGCGGAGGAGGACCTGCGCCTGCGGGGGCCGGGGGACTTTTTCGGCAAGCGGCAGCACGGCCTGCCCCAGCTGAAGGTGGCGGATTTCGCCGCCGATATGGAGCTGCTGAAGGAGGCCCGGCAGGCGGCGGAGGAGCTGGTCGCGGAGGACCCGGCGCTGAGCAGGCCCGCCCATGGGCTGCTCAGGGAAAAGGTGCGGGAGCTGTTCGAGGAAAACGCAGAGTTGTTTAATTGATAAGAATTACGATGAGAATTCCCGGCCGCTGCGGCGGCCGGGAAAATTTGTCTAAGTTCACAAATTTTTCGGTCGTATTTCATAAATTCTATTGCAAATTTGTGGAAGTGATGCTATATTGAAAACAGCATAGACCCATGGGTCTATTGTTCGCGTCGGGACGACGCGAACAATATATTTTAGCCGCGGGAAGGAGGACAGGGGTGGGCAGCGGAGACCTGCTCGGACGGACAAAGCCGTCAGATGCATGGACGGCAGCATTTTGGCAAACCACGGGAAACTGTGGGACGCAAAGCTATGGGAACTAAGGCATCTGCGGGTGCTATGTCAGCCCGGCTGCGGGGAAGGGACTTGAGCAAACCGCGGGAAACCGCGGGACGCAAAGCCACGGGGTCTAAGGCGCGGGAGCGCTAAGACAGCCCGGCCGCCGGATACTTTGCATCCGTAAGTCAAGAGCAAAGAAAGGGAGAAGAACATGAAGAAATTGAAGAAGTTTGGAAAGAGTAGTTTTGCCGTTGTGTTGTCCCTGGTGCTGTGTGCAGGTATGGTCGTGCCCGCGTTTGCGGCGTCTTTCAGTGAGCTGCAAGATGTTATCAACAATCAGTCCTCCTTAGTCAATCAGGAGACCAATGAGGTCAGAATCGGCTATGATAATGGCAACGTCACCCTTCATGAGAATGTGACGCATGAGACGGGGGAAAGTAAGCTTACTATCTCCGGCGCCGATACGAAGATCACCCTTGATCTGAACGGAAACACCATTGACGGTAATGGAGAGGTCGGCGTTATTTGGGTAAAGGATAGCGCCAGCCTGACCCTTGAGGACAGCAGCGAGGGCGGCAACGGCAAGATTACCGGCGGCAATTCCGGCCTGGGCGGCGGTGTGTTCGTCAGCACGGGTGGTAGCTTTACCATGAACGGCGGCGAGATTTCGGGGAATACTGCGGACCTCGGCGGTGGCGTCTTTATTGATGGCGGCAGTGAATTTACGATGAACGGCGGTGCGATTTCCGGGAATTCCACGGATGAAGAAGGCGGTGGCGGCGGTGTCTATATTGCTGACGACGGAAAGTTTACCATGACCGGCGGCAAGATTTCCGGCAATACCGCCGGTATAGACGGCGGTGTGGAAGTCCTCGGCACGTTCATTATGAAGGATGGCGAGATTTCCGGAAATACCTCGATGAGTGACAGCGGCGGCGTAGGCGTTGCCCCGGATGGAACATTCGTCATGACCGGCGGCAAGATTTCCGGGAATTTGGCTGCCAACGGCGGCGGCGGACTGAGTAACAGCGGTAGCGCCACCATGGAGGGCGGCGAGATCACCGGCAATACTGCGGGTTGGGGCGGCGGTGTGCAGAACTGGGGCAACACCGATGCCGGAGCCTCCTTTGTCATGACTGGCGGCAGTATCGCTGACAACTCCGCTAACGTATATGGTGGCGATGATATTTATAGCTGGTGCGAGGAAGGGTCGAAGGCGTATATTAAGCTCCCCAATGCGAAGGATATGAACGCGGGGCTGGAGGGCGGCAAGCCGGTCACCGGTTGGTATTTTGATGGAGGCGCCGGCTGGGGAAACGGAGACTATGCCTATTATGAGTATAGCACCGTTGATGGTTACATTAATGGGCTTGTCCTCAAGGCCGCCCACGATGAGTACTTCCAGTTGGTTGACAGCGAGGGCAAGGTGCTGACCGAGGTGGAAAAGGGCAGTGAGATCGACCTTAGCACTCTGAATCCCGGCGAAAAGGACGGCTGGACGTTTATCGGCTGGACTGTGGATGGCGAGCCCGCAGGCGATACCCTGATTGTGACCGGCCCCATTACGTTGGAAGCCGTGTGGGAGGAAAATGAGCCCGAGCAGCCTGAGCAGCCCGACGAGCCTACTCCCCCCGTCACTCCGCCCACCACGCCCGACGTTCCGGGCATCCCTGAGGAGCCCGGTGTGACGGAGATCAAAGACGAGGACGTGCCCCTGGCCGGCCTGCCCGTGGAGCTGGCGGCGGAGGAGCCGCTGACCCGCGGCCAGCTTATGGCCATCCTGCACTGGATGGACAGCGAGCCTGCGGCGCAGCTGGCCACCTTTATGGACGTGGCGGCGGACCATGATTTTGCTCTGGCCATCGGCTGGGCGCAGGAGAACGGCATCGCCGTGGGCGTGAGCGCGACCGAGTTTGCCCCCGACCAGGTGGTGACCCGGGGCCAGCTCATCAACTTCCTGAACCGCTACGCCAAGTATGTTGGCTCCGACCTGGTTCTGGAGGTAGAGGGTAACGCCAACGAGACCCTGACCTGGGCCATGGCGGAGGAGATCATCAACGATTTCTTTGCCCGGCTTTACGCGTAATCTATAAAACGACGGCTTGACAAACGCCCCGGGCGCAGGAACGTCCGGGGCGTTTTGTGCAAGTTCACAAATTTCCCTATCTTATTCCATGAACTCTATTGCAATTTTATGGAAAGAATGCTATATTAAAAACAGCATAGACCCATGGGTCTATTGTTCGCGTTGGGACAACGCGAACAGCGTATTTAGCCGCGGGAAGGAGGACAGGGGTGGGCAGCGGAGACCTGCTCGGACAGACAGAGCCGTCAGACGCACGGATGGCAGCATTTTGGCAAACCATGGGAAACTGTGGGACGCAAAGCTATGGGAACTAAGGCATCTGCGGATGCTACGTCAGCCCGGCTGCGGGGAAAGGATTTGAGCAAACCGCGGGAAACCGCGGGACGCAAAGCCACGGGGTCTAAGGCGCATGGGCGCTAAGACAGCCCGGCCGCCGGATACTTTGCATCCGTAAATAACGCAAAGAAAGGGAGAAGAACATGAAGAAATTGAAGAAGTTTGGAAAAAGTAGTTTTGCCGTTGTGTTGTCCCTGGTGCTATGTGCAGGTATGGTTGTGCCCGCGTTTGCGGCGGTGGAATTTAACAAGGATGCGCACGTTGATGCAGCCACCGGTGCATTGAAGCAAAATGAGGCAGGTGATTATGATTATTACCTGGGGGGCAATGTCACGCTGGATAAGACCCTGGTCATCGGCGCGGGCGTGGGGGCCAATATTGACCTGAATGGTTATACTCTACAGCTCAATGACACACATAGCAGCACAGGTTCGGCCAGCAGTGGCTTGGGTGATCTCAAGGTAGAGGACAGCAGCAAGGCTGACAAAACCGCTCCGACAGATAGGAGAAAATGGGGTTCCGTGATTCAAGTGGCCGGTGAGGGCGCTGACTTGACGGTGACGGACAGCTCCGCCATTGACGAAGAAACCGGCGAGTATGTGGCCGGCAAGGGAACCGGCTCCATTTCCGGCGGCTACGCAGGAAACAGCATGGGTGCTGACGGCGGTGGCGCTGGTGTGCGTGTGAGCGAGGGCGGTTCCTTCACCATGAAAGGCGGCAGCATTTCTGAAAATCTGACGCAGAATGGTCATGGCGGCGGTATCTATGTTAATAATGGTACGGTTAATTTAGACAATGTCGCCATAACAAGGAATTCGGTGTCAAGCTATGGCGGTGGTATTTACGCCGAAAAAAATAGTACTGTTACAATGAAGAATACCGATATTTCTCAGAACCGCGGAATGAAAAATGGCAATGGTGTGGCTGCCGATGGAAGCACAGTGACGTTGGTGGGCAGCACTATCACGAGCAACAGATACAGCTCCAGCGTTTTTGGCGGCGGTATTTATGCTGTAAATGGGGCTAAGGTGGACGTAACTGACAGCGTGGTTAGTAACAATTCTACCAAGAGTGCGGGCGGCGGTATCTATTCTTCCAAAAGTGACATTACACTGAATGGTAGTGATGTTTCGGGCAACACTTGCAGCAATGGCGTTGGCGGTATTTACGCCCAGGGTGGTTCGCTCACGATCAATGGCGGATCTGTTTCAAAGAATACCACGACGGGTAGTGGCAGCCTCAATTACGGCTTAGTGGGCGGTATTTATACTAAGACCGGCACAGATGTGACGATTGGCGAGGATGTCACTGTTTGTGGGAATACCCTGAAGGGTGCGCAAAAGCAAATCTATGATCCTGATGGGAACATTATTACGGAAGCGACCCACGGAGAAGGCGGCTGGGACGAGGGCAAGGTGACCAAGCCCGCTACCTGTAAAGAAGAAGGCAAGATGACCTATACCTGCAAATACTGCAACGAGACCAAGACCGAGGTCATTGAAAAGCTGGATCACGAGTGGGACGAGGGCAAGGTGACGACTGAGCCAACCCACACTATGACAGGCACGAAGACGTATACGTGCACAGGCTGTGGTAAGGTTAAGAAGGAGTTCCTTGATTGCACGGAGGAGCACGAGTGGGGCGAGGGCACGGTTCAGCAGGAGGCATCCTGCACGCAGGAAGGTGTGATGGTCTATACCTGTACGTGTGGTATGTCCAAGGAGGAACCCATCAAGAAGCTGGAGCACACCCCCGGCGAGGCGGTGCGTGAGAACGAGGTTTCCGCTGGTTACGGTGTGGCTGGCTCCTATGAGGAAGTGGTCAAGTGTACCCACTGCGGCGAGGAGCTCAGCCGCGTGGAGAAGGAAATCCCCCCGCTGGAGCAGCCCGACGAGCCTACTCCCCCCGTCACTCCGCCCACCACGCCCGACGTTCCGGGCATCCCTGAGGAGCCCGGTGTGACGGAGATCAAAGACGAGGACGTGCCCCTGGCCGGCCTGCCCGTGGAGCTGGCGGCGGAGGAGCCGCTGACCCGCGGCCAGCTTATGGCCATCCTGCACTGGATGGACAGCGAGCCTGCGGCGCAGCTGGCCACCTTTATGGACGTGGCGGCGGACCATGATTTTGCTCTGGCCATCGGCTGGGCGCAGGAGAACGGCATCGCCGTGGGCGTGAGCGCGACCGAGTTTGCCCCCGACCAGGTGGTGACCCGGGGCCAGCTCATCAACTTCCTGAACCGCTACGCCAAGTATGTTGGCTCCGACCTGGTTCTGGAGGTAGAGGGTAACGCCAACGAGACCCTGACCTGGGCCATGGCGGAGGAGATCATCAACGATTTCTTTGCCCGGCTTTACGCGTAATCTATAAAACGACGGCTTGACAAACGCCCCGGGCGCAGGAACGTCCGGGGCGTTTTGTTGTGGAAAGTAAACAAAATATTCTATCATATTTTGTGGATTCTATTGCGTTTTGCTGTATTGCGGTGCTATACTATGAATAGTACCGATGCGTGTAGTGATATTTGTGATGGGACAATGCAAATACCACATTTTGTCGGAGAAAGAGGAAGTGGTAAAATGAATGGACGGAAATGGTTAAAAAAGCGCGGTTTTGCAGTGGCATTGTCTCTGATACTGTGCGCGGGCACGGTGGTATCGTCTTTCGCGGCAGTGGAATTTAACAAGGATGTGCACGTTGATGAAAATGGGAATTTGAAGCAGGCTGATGAGTATTATCTGGCCGGCGACGTGGAATTGGACCAAACGCTGAGCATCAACAGTAAAGAAGTGTCTATTGAACTGAACGGCTACACTCTGGGCTTGGCGGACGGCGCGGTGGGCTCTGTGATCAGCGTAACGGACGGCAAGCTTGCCGTGACGGATGCGGGTGTGGAAGGTGTTGAGCGAGGCGCGGGCACCGGCGCCATTACCGGCGGAAACGCGGCGGACAGTGATTTTGGCGGCGGCGTGAATTTGCTGCGGTCGGAGTTCAGCATGACCGGAGGGGAGATTTCTGGAAATCGCGCGGGAAACGGCGGCGGAATCGGGAGCAGTGACAGCGTTGTTATCCTGAACGATTGTACCATTAGAGATAATACGGCGAAGCATTTAGGCGGCGGCATCTGGAATTGTCACAGCGGCAGCAGCTTTACCATGACGGGCGGGACGCTCAGCAACAACGCGGCGGGGGAGATGGGCGATGACGTATGCAGTTACGGGGACGCCCGGCTCACGCTGGAGGATGTAAACTATGAAGGCTTGCTGGAGGAGGATGACAGGGGGATTTCCGGCTGGTATTGGGATGGAAGTGAGAGATGGGGCAGCGGATACGTCCAGTGCCCCAGTGTGAAGGGGAGTATAGATTACTATCTGAAGGCCGCCCATGATGAATATTTCGCGGTGTCTGACGGCGAAAGCGTATTGGCGGAGGTGGAACGGGGAACGGAGATCTGGGTGGGCGACATTGAGGAGCCAGCCAGGGACGGTTGGACCTTTGTCGGCTGGACCGTGGACGGCGTGGCTGTAGAGGAGTGTCTGACGGTGACTGGCTTCGTCGTGCTGGAGGCCCAATGGAGTCATGATGCGCACAACCCCGGCGCTTCGGTCCGTGAGAACGAGGTCCCCGCTGATTACGATATGGCTGGCTCCTATGAGGAAGTGGTCAAATGCGCCGACTGCGGCGAGGAGCTCAGCCGCGAGGCAAAGGAAATCCCCGCGCTGGTGCGGCCTGATGAGCCGAATCCTCCCACCACGCCCGACGTTCCCGGTATCACTGAGGGGCCCGGCGTGACGGAGGTGGAAGAGGAGGACGTGCCTCTGGCCGGTCTGCCCGTGGAGCTGGCGGCGGAGCCGCTGACCTGGGGGCGGCTGTTTGCCATCCTGTACTGGATGGACGGCGAGCAGGCGGCGGAGCTGTCCAACTTCATGGATATGGCGGCTGGCCATGGTTTTGTCCCCGACCGGGCGGTGACCCGCGGCCAATTCATCGACCTCCTGAACCGTTACGCCAAGTACGTTGGTTCGGACCTGGTCCTGGAGGTAGAGGGCGACGCTAACGAGACCCTGACCTGGGCCGTGGCGGAGGAGATCATCGATGATTTCTTTGCCCGGCTTTACGGATAATATAAAAAGCAATGGGTTGACAAACGCCCCGGACGCTGTTGCGTTCGGGGCGCGTTTGCGCTATAATATCGGAAAACGTGGGACAGGGAGGTAAGGAGATGTCCGAAGATATGCTGGCGAGGCGGCTTTGCGTGGGGCTGCTGGCCCACGTGGACTCAGGAAAAACCACTCTGTCCGAGGCCATGCTGCACCAGTCCGGCGCACTGCGCAGCCCGGGGCGGGTGGACCATGGGAACACCTTTTTGGACACCGACCAGCAGGAGAGGGAGCGGGGGATTACCATCTTTTCCAAGCAGGCGCGGCTGAGCTGGAAGGGGTGGGAGCTTACCCTTTTGGACACACCGGGCCACGTGGATTTTTCCGCCGAGATGGAACGGGCGGTGCAGGTGATGGATTACGCGGTGCTGCTCATCAGCGGCTCGGACGGAGTGCAGGGACACACCGAGACGTTGTGGCGGCTGCTGGCCCGCCACCATGTGCCCACCTTTTTATTTATCAACAAAATGGACCAGCCGGATACGGACCGGGACAAGCTCATGGCCCAGGCGCAGAAACGCCTGGCCGATGGCTGCGCCGATTTTTCGGGGGAGAGGGAGGCGCTGCTGGAGCAGGCCGCCCTGTGCGACGAGGGGCTGATGGAGCGGTACTTGGAGACGGGGGAGCTGGACGACGGTGATTTAGCGGCCCTCATTGTGGAGCGAAAGCTGTTTCCCTGCTTCTTCGGCTCGGCGCTGAAGGAGGAGGGGGTGGAGGCGCTGCTGGACGGCCTGAGCCGCTATGCCCTGGAGCCGGACTGGCGGCCGGAGTTTGCGGCCCGCGTGTTTAAAATTGGGCGGGACGACAGAGGGGAGCGGCTCACCTGGCTGAAGGTGACGGGCGGGGCGCTCAGGGTACGGGACATGGTGAAGGGGCCGGACTGGGAGGAGAAGGCCACCCAGCTGCGGCTGTATTCAGGGGCGCGGTTCACAACTGTCGACCAAGCTCCGGCGGGGACGGTGTGCGCCGTCACCGGCCTGAGCCGAACCCAGGCGGGACAAGGGCTGGGGGGAGAGGACGACTGGGAGGGGCCGGAGCTGGAGCCGGTGCTGACCTACCAGGTGCTGCCCCCCGCCGGGGGGGATGTGCACACCCTGCTGGCCCAGCTGCGGATTTTGGAGGAGGAGGACCCCCAGCTCCAGGTGGAGTGGAACGAGGCCCTGGGGGAAATTCAGCTGCGTCTCATGGGCGAGGTGCAGCTGGAGGTGCTCTCCCAGCTGATGGAGCGAAGGTTCGGGACGCAGGTGTCCTTTGGCCCTGGACGCATTGTATACCTGGAGACCATCGCCGCCCCGGTGGAGGGGGTGGGCCACTTTGAGCCGCTGCGGCACTATGCCGAGGTCCACCTGCTGCTGGAGCCGCAGGAACGGGGAGCGGGGCTGGGGCTGGACACCGCCTGCTCGGAAAACGAGCTGGACGGCCACTGGCAGCGGCTCATCCTCACCCACCTGATGGAAAAAAACCACTTGGGTGTGCTCACCGGCTCGCCCATCACCGATTTAAAAATCACGCTGCTGACGGGCCGGGCCCATTTGAAGCACACCGAGGGGGGCGACTTTCGGCAGGCCACCTACCGGGCGGTGCGCCAGGGGCTGATGAGCGCGAAAAGCGTGCTGCTGGAGCCGTGGTATTCCTTCCGGCTGGAGGTGCCCACGGGGAGCGTGGGCCGGGCTATGACGGATTTGCAGCGCATGGGCGCGGAGCTTCAGACCCCGGAGAACGGGGGCGAGACGGCGGTGCTCACGGGAAGCGTGCCGGTGTCCGAGGTGGGAGGCTATTGGATGCAGGTGGCAGCCTATACCGGGGGCCGGGGCCGCTTTTCCTGCTCGGTGGAGGGCTACCGCCCCTGCCACAATTCGGATGAGGTGATTGCCGCCGCGGGATACGACCCGGAGCGGGACGTGGACAACCCGGCTGCGTCGGTGTTCTGCGCCCACGGGGCGGGGTTCAACGTGCCCTGGAACGAGGTGCGTTCCCATATGCACCTGGACAGCGGCTGGCGGCCGGAGGGGGAGCGCCCGGCCCAGGGAAAGGAGGCCCCCGTCCGCCGGGAGAGTATGAGTTATGAATCCCGAGCGGCGCTGGACAAGGAGCTGGAGGCTATTTTTCAGCGGGCCTATGGCCCCTTGAAGCCTCACGCCTTCCGGCCCGTGCAGAAAAGCGCCGCCCCCAAGCCAAAGCCGTGGAAGGGGCTGAAGGTTCGGGATGGGGACGACTATCTGCTGGTGGACGGCTATAACATGATCCACGCCTGGGACGAGCTGCGGGTGTTGAGCCGGACCGATTTGGATAGCGCCCGGGAGCGGCTCATTCACCGGCTGCGCAACTACCAGGGCTGGAAGAAATGCAAGGTCATCGTGGTGTTCGACGCCTACAAGGTGAAGGGAAACCCCGGCAGCGTGGAGCGGCTGGGGGAGCTGTACGTGGTGTATACCAAGGAGGCGGAGACGGCGGATATGTATATTGAAAAGACCACCTACGCCTTGGCCAAGGAGCGCCGGGAGCACCGGGTCCGGGTGGCCACCTCCGACGGCATGGAGCAGATGATTATTTTGGGGCATGGAGCAGTGCGGGTGCCCGCCGCCGAGTTGGAATTTGAGGTCAGGCAGGCGGAGGAGGAAATCCGCCGGGCGATTCATGGGAAATAAAGACAACAGGGGTTAAAATATTGGTTTTTCAGTACGGTTTTTGGATGCGGGCCGGGAAGCCTTGCATTCCCTCATAAACCCTGATATACTATTCATAATTCTGGAATTGGGTAGAAGGCCTATTTCCGTGAGAAGTACCAAAAAGAATAGGAGGAAAATCAATATGGTTCCCTTTATGAACGAAGACTTTCTCTTGAAGTCTGAGACCGGCAAGAGGCTGTACCACGAGCACGGGGCGAAGATGCCGATCATCGACTACCACTGCCACATCAATCCGATGGAGATCTATGAGGACAAGCGGTACGAC
>ERZ808051.1189-NODE-1189-length-18870-cov-11.135423_pt1 | contig 18870 bp, 19 predicted proteins | sample MGYA00380199_ERZ808051 | MGnify/ENA primary metagenome ERZ808051 (study PRJEB31490, sample SAMN06133391) | mouse gut metagenome | isolation source: J11 | host: mice | place: China: Chengdu | collected 2015-05 ...
AGGGCAATGATAATAAAGATGATCGTGCCGGCGCTGCCCTTGTCCTTTTTCGGCTGCTCTGCCTGTGCGGGTTCCTCCGTTTCCGCAGGTTTTTCTTTCCCGGCACAGCCTTTCAGGTCATTCTTGCAGACCGGGCAGGCGGTATTGACTTCCCCGGCTGCGCATTTCTCCGTACAGGTGCAGACATCCTCTGCCGGGATCGCACTCATGGTGTCCTCGCTCTTTTCCGCCAGCGCCATCAGGTCAGCCTCGGTAACGCCGTTCAGGAAGTAGACGTTGTTGCCGTCCCGCTTTCCGTCAATAATCAGATAGAACACATTCCCGTCCTCGGAGGTGATGGTGTAAAACTGTTTATCCCCATCTTCCCCGGTGGCCGTATCTAACACCGTGCCGGTGCCCTCCGGGGTAAATGCGCCGTCCGGGATAGCGGAAGCGGATTCCGTTTCCTCCTGGGAATCGGGGCTGTCGCCGTTTGTGCCGGAGGCTGTATTACCGCCGCCATTGGCACCCGTATTCGTACCTGTATTAGAACCATTCCCTGAATTGCTGCTGCCGGCATTGCTGTTCCCGGCATTGCTGTTTGTGCTGCCGGGGGAAGCAGCCTGGGCCTGCACAGGTTTTGCCGCCGTGCCGCCCTGGTTCTGCTGCGTTGCAGTCGCAGGTTTTTCCGTGGGCGCCGGTTCCTCATAATAGGGATTCTCAAACTTCACAGTCTTTGAGCGGTTCCCGGCATAGTCCTGGGCGTACACGCTTACCTGCTTTTCCGTGCCTGCATAATCCTTTAAGGCAACGGAAGCCGCCCCATTGGTTAGGGAATTGATACGGTTCCCGTCCACAAATACCGCCTCCACGCCGGAATTATCGTCGCTGCTTTCTATTTTCAGCGTGTCGCCGTCCAGGGAAGCCGTAAGTTCGGGCGGCGTGGTATCTTTGTCCCCGGCTGCATAAGCCGTCAGGGGCAAAGATATGGCGCTTATGACAAGCATAAGCGCCAGTAGCAGAGAGATTTTTTTAGTCCTCATTCATATCCTCCTGTTTCTGCAGCGTGCCATCCCCGGACGGGGCGGACTGCTGCGATTTCAGAAATTCGGCCAGCTGCTGGGGTGTCAGATGGAAGCTGCGGGCAATCGCCACATAATCGGTATTCTCCAGCTCCGTTTTCTGCTTTTCCAGGTCGCGGAGCTTGGCCTGCATCTCCGCAATCTTTGTTTTTGTCTTGTCGATCTCTTTCTCCAGTTTCTCAATCTTAGGGTTCAATTTATTACCTCCAATCTGTCTTTTTGCAAAACAGTTTGATAATAATAAGCTCCATAATTACAATTAAGTTTGATAATTTACTCCAAAACTTAATATCACGAAGCCATGTTGCAGAAAAACAAAGAAGCAAAATAAGAACCATGCTCCTTTAAGTGCCACGAAATCTCCGTTTTTATCAACTTTAATTGTCATTTTCTTTGAGTTTTATCAATCATAATTGTTAATTCCTTTGTGAAGCCGTTTTTATCAAACAAAGTTGTAAATTATCAATCTTTATTGCAAAATTATCAAACTTAATTGTCACTGGACACCAATCTGTCAGGGCAGACGCGCAAATGTATAAAAGTGCTGCTGCCAGTAGCTTGTGTTGATATTTGCGTAGGAGATCGGGTCCCCGCAATGGATCATCATACCGTTACCTACATAGATTCCTACATGGCTTGCGCCGCTGGTATTATAGGTGCCCTGGAAGAATATCAGGTCGCCGGGCCTTGCATCCGCGCTTGATACAGGCGTGCACACGCCTAAAAGCCCGTCCGCGGTAAGCCGTCCGAAGTTCCAGCCCACGCCGCAATGGTTGACTACCCAGGAAACATAGCCGGAACAGTCAAAAGAAGTGGAAGGGCTTGCGCCTCCCCATACATACGGATAGCCTAAATACTTTTCGGCCTCCGCAAGCATAGCGGCAAATTTTTCATCTGCAAGGGCCTCCGGCGGGACGTCATAGTCAAAATAGTTCCCTCCGCCGCCTGCGCCTGCCTCCGGCAAATGCCGCTCGCTGGTATCGCCGGTATCGGCAAAATACAAAGGGTTCATATACTGGCCGTCAACCAGCACCTCTAGGTGCAGGTGCGGCCCGGTGGAATTTCCGGTGCTGCCGACCTTCGCGATCACATCCCCGGCCTTTACCTCCTGTCCGGCAGATACAAGAATCTGTGAACAGTGGCCGTATTTGGTGGTGAGGGAGTGCCCCTCATAAGCCTCGCCCTCAATGGCAACGCACAGGCCGTATCCGCCGGCTTCACCGGCCAGCGTGACCGTGCCGTCATGCCCGGCTAAAATCTCCGTGCCCTGGGGCATCCCGATGTCAACGCCGGTATGGTAGTTCTTTCCCCCGCTGATCGGGTGTACCCGGTAGCCGTAATAGCTGGTGACATAGGGCAGCCAGTTCGTGCCAAATACATTTTTTACATACTGCCTGTTGCCTTTGGTCTGCAATAAAATCTCGCAGATTTCCTTCTGGTCTGCGTTCATGCGTGAGACAACCAGGTTTTCAAGCGGTGTAGAAGTAAGCGTTACATTCAGGATGTGCCACTCATAAGGCACTTCTTCCTCTGTTTCCTCGCCGGTCTCCGGGTCAACGCTGGTTTCTGTCCGGTAGCGGGTTTCCGTTTCTTCTGAAAAAGACAGGGAATACTGCCCGTTAAACAGCTCCCGGAGGACGCCCTCGATCTGCGCATAGGTAAAATTCTGATAGGCAGAAGTGAGGTACCCCATTAAGACATAGGAATCATGCTCAATGGGGCCGATATTATAGCGGTACTCGTCATAGCCGGGCCGGTCCGATTCCACACGGTTAATCTGCATCTGCAGGTCCGTTTCCCACTCGGTATAAGCAAGCTCCGCATTGTTGATGTCCGCATCGTCCGCCAGATAGGTAGAGGCTGCAAGGCTGCCCAGCCCTCCGGCCCCCAGGTTGGAAAAGGAAGAAATCAGGGACGCGATCAGGAAAAATACCAAAAGGAGCAGGAGCACGATCCCGCATATGACCGGGTGGCGCCTGACGGCATGGACCACGCCGGCAGCGATCTTTTCCGTAGTAACGGCGGCGTCCTTTGCACGCTTTCCCGCTTTTTTCGCTTCTCTGGCTGCTTTGGCATACTGGCGTTTTATCTTTTGTTTCTGCCACATCCGGGCAAGAAGGTTTTTCTTCAGTTCCGGGCTGTCATGCAGGGTCTGCCGGTAGGCAAGCCGGGCATTGGCCCTGGCTGATCTCTGCTGTAATTTTGCCACCCTGCGGTACGGCGCCGTCTTATGCCTGTGATATGCCATGCGCAGCCCCGATTCGCTTACAAGCTCGGTGCGGTGGGCCGCTTTAATGCCGACATTTTCATTCTCTGCCTGATAAATCTTTTTATGGGCGTAACCCACCGCCATATTTGCGCCGGCCTTTACCGGGCGCATCGGAACGGGACCCTTGACATGGGCCCGCTGGGATTTCACCTCCTTTTCAAATTTCAGGCGCTTTTTGGCCTTGCCCGTACCGGGATCAGAAGATGTTTCCATCCGCAGCTTACGGCGGGCAGGAAGGCGGTTTTCCGCCTGTTCCAGTTTTTCCGCTGTCCGTTCTGCCTTCCGTCGGGCTTTCGTGAGCTTCTTATCCGCTGTTTCCGGTGGGAGTTCGTCAGCGGTAAATTCCAGCTTGGAAGGCCGTTTTGGTTCTCCTTCGGCTGCCTCCGGCGGTTTCTCCTGAGGTTCCCCGGCTTTTGCCGCCTCCTGAAAGCGCTGTTGGTATTTATTACCATGCTGCCGTGTCCGGTTCCGGTGTCCTGCCTGGCCGGATTTTTCTTCCCCTTTCTGTGCCCCGGCTCCTTCCTGAAATAGTTTCCCATACCGGGAATCCGCACCTTTCGGACCGTGTTCTGCAAAAACTGTCTGTCTGGAATTCTCCTGTGGGGATTCTTCCTGCCTGAAATTCTGGTAAGCGGCATTGCGTCTCCCTGGGCTCTCCTGGCTGAAATCTGCTTGTCTGGGTTCTTCCTGCTTGAAATTCTGGTAAGCGGTATTGCGCCTCCCTGGGCTCCCCTGGCTGAAATCCTCCTGCCTGGAATCCCTGTAAGCAGCATTGCCCTGTCCTTGGCTGCCCCGCCTGGTTTCTGGCACATATGGTTCTGATCCAGTTGGTTCCTGTCCGGGAAAAACCTGGGTAGGGGAATCCTGTGCTGCCGTATCACTGTTTTCGCAACCGGCAAATATATCTGATCCATAAGTTTCCGTCTGCACCGGCGCCGCCTGCCTGCGGTTCCTTGAAGTGCCGGAAGAAGGGGCGTCCCTTGCCCGGCGCAGGTCATAATCCGGCTCTCCCTGCCGGGCCGCCATGCGGTCCTCCCCGTGGGAATCCCGCGTCGGCATCCGGGCATCTTTCTGTTTCCTCTGAAAATTCCTGTCACGCGCCATTGCCCTCACCTCCAATCGCTTTCAGGGTATTTTTGTTTCCTCATGCCTTCGTCCCCGCCACTTCATCAGGCCGTGTTGTAAGTACGCTGTACAGCAGGGTATCCTTCGGAAAATGATCGACAAAGGGGATAATCACATTCCCGAAGAACAGAAGCCCCTCGCCGGGGCCGGAATGGGTCACATAGGAAAGCTGGTGCGGGGAAATCCCCAGCTGCTTCGCCAGAATCTGCCGGTCTCCCTGGGCCTGGTTCAGCATGTAGATAAAATCCGAGTTCTCAAAGATATTCTCGATCTCACGGGAGGCCAGCAGGTCCTTCACGTTCTGCGTCAGGCCGCTCGGTATGCCGCCCCATTTCCTGAACCGTTTCCAGATTTCCACGCTGAAACTTCCGGTCTGGCCTTTCAAAAGGAGATGGAATTCGTCAATATAGAACCAGGTCGTCTTATGCTTGGAGCGGTTGGCCGTGACACGGTTCCACACGGCATCCTGCATAATCAAAAGGCCGATCTCTTTCAGGGCCTTGCCCAGAGACTTTAACTGGAAGCAGAGTACCCGGTGGTTGTTCATATCAATGTTGGACCTATGGTTAAACACATTCAGGGAGCCATTGACATAGATTTCCAGCGCCGTGGCGATATTCTGCGCCTCCGGCTCGGACTGTTTCAAAAGCAGCCCGTACAGGTCTCCCAGGACCGGCATATTTTCCGGGCGCGGGTCCTGCAGGTAATCCCGGTACACCAGCCTTGTACAGCGGTCAATAATGGTCCTCTCAATCGGGGAAAGCCCCTCCTTGCCGCCGATTACCAGGTCGCATAGGGACAGGATAAAATCGCTTTTCAGCGTGATGGGGTTTTCATCATCCGAATAGTCCAGGTTAATGTCCATCGGATTGATATAGTTGGTGGAAGTCGGGGAAATGTCAATGACCTGCCCCTGGGCGCCGAACTGCTGTACTAAAGGCCCGTACTCATTTTCCGGGTCTGCAATGATGATGTCATCCTCCGTCAAAAGGAACACGTTGACGATCTCACGCTTGGCGGAGAAGGACTTGCCGCTGCCGGGCGTCCCCAGGAACAGGCCGTTTGGATTCTTTAAGTTCTTGCGGTTCGCCATGATCAGGTTGTTGCTTAAAGCGTTCAGGCCATAATAAAGCGCCTCGCCCTCCTGGAACAGCTCGCAGGTCGTGAACGGCACGAAAATGGCGGTGCTGCTGGTCGTAAGCCCCCGCTCAATCTCAATCTGGTTCAACCCTAAGGCAAGAGAGGACATAAGGCCTTGTTCCTGCTGGAAGTCCAGACGTTTCAGGGCACAGTTATATTTCTGCGCAATGCCGGAGGCAGACAGGATGTCATTGAACAGCTTCTGGCGTTTCGGCGCGATGTTCTCCACCAGTACCGTGACTAAAAACATACGCTCATTCCGGCTCTGCAGATCCTGCAAGAGATTTTTTGCTTCTTCGCCATAGGTGGCAAGGTCGGTAGGTATGATGTCCATGTCATACCCGGCACGGACCGCTTTCTTCTGTTCCTCTATGGTCATTTTCTGCAGGTCGGACATTTTGCGCTTGATATTCTTGATCGCCTGGGCCTGGTCGATGGACTGGATATGCAGGTTCACCGTCACGGCGTCGTCCAGGTCAAGGAACTCCGCCAGCAGCCGGTCCGTCAGCTCCGGCGCTAAAATCTGCAAAAAGGACGCCGCCCCGGAATGGTCGGCCACCCGGAAGGTCTTTCCGTCATTCGAGAAGGACAGGCCGGAGGGCGCAATAAAATCTTTTGTGGACAGCCCGGTTTTCGGGAGGTCCGCCCAGGTAAAATGAAACTTTTCCTGCCCGTCCGGGTGGAGCTGGCTGTGAAGGAGCTCCAGGCGTTCCAGCCCGTCTAATGGCTTTGCCTGGGCTCCCAGGGCCTTGAAATTCGCCAGCACGTCGGCCTCGATCCGCTCCAGGCGCATCTTCGCGGTGCGAAGGTCGTCAGCCTCAATGCCAAAAGTGATATATTTCCGCTTGGTAAGACCGTTGTTGCCTTTTTGGAGCTGACCTTTCAGCATATCCCCATACTCTTTGCGGATTCCGTCATATTCGTCGCCACGGATGGGGATATCAATACTGCGGGCGAAATCCTGCATGTTGGCCCGCTGGTTGATAAAGGTAAGCTGCACATGGATCGAAGCGTCAAAATAATTGAGGAAATCACAGTAGCCCTCAAAAATCTGCGCCTTGTCATCCGCCTGTGCGAGCTGGTAGTTAATATCAAAAAACTGCACCGTCTTGGTGTAGAGCTTATCCGTCAGCCGGCAGATCCCGTCACGATACATTTCTTTATAGGGAATACTCTGCTGGACCGTCTGCGGGGCGTCCGATTTAAGCCCACTGAAAAAGCCACCTTTCCTGGACGGCTTTATGCGGGAAGCATTACGCCCGCCTGTTTTTGCGTCTGCCCTGGCCTTTTTTGCCTGCCTGATGTTTCTTTGCAGACGTTTTTCCTGGGCTTCCTGCTGTCTGGTTTTTGGCAATCCTCGTAACCTCCTTCTCTGACATGGATTTATACAAATTTTCCGTCCGGTATGGCCGTTTCTTCGGCCAGAGCTTATAGCGGAGCCTGTTTTTCAGAAGTTTCTCCGCCGGCTGCCCGTCCCGCTCATACATGGCGAAAAAGAAAAAGGGCATCATAAGCCCGATCATCAACAGCACCGCCGCCGAGTTTCCGATAGCGCCGCGGGTAAGGAAATATACCGGCAGCCCCACCAGCGCGGCCAGGCTGAAACAAATAAGCTGACGCTTCGTCAGGTTAAACGCCAGCTTGGTCTTGACTTTCGTTAAGTCTTTGGGTACAGGTACATAGGGCATGTAAATTCACCTCCATTCATGCTGTATATCACTTATTCCGTTCCTGCATCGTGATTGTGGATTCCACTTCATTGCCCCACACATCCCAGCCGGGGGTCTGCTGCCTCGCAAAAAGTTCTACCCTGGGCTGGTCGCCCATGAGCCTTACGATCTTATCCCGTACCTCATCCGGTTTCTTACTGTGCTGCTCAATATGGGAGATTACAAACTGGTGGATTCCCGCGCACTGGCGTTTCGGGCGCCCGCGTGTCGCCAGAAGGCATACCTCCGCATTAGAGCGGGTCCAGAACCCCATCCCGTAAAACCAGGAATCTGCTTTCCGGTTCTGTTTGAGCCAGAGGAAGGCCAGCGTCTTATATTTGAACCCCCATGCCTCGATTACCCGGAAGGCTTCATTAAGCTGTGGGAAGGTGGCCCATAAGAAAAGCGCACTGTCCATGGCCGCAAGGTCTGCAACCGGCAGCGCGCATATATCGTCCATGCTCATGGTGGGGTAGTGGTTTTCAGCCACCCCGTTGCCGCGTTTCATATCATAGCGCCAGGGCGGGTCCGCGTACACGATGCCATATTTTCCGGCCTCCGCCATTACCGGGCCTGCTCATTCTTGGCCGGGGCGGATTTTGCCGGGGGCGTCTTGACCTTGCCGGCATTTTCTTTCAGGGCGCCGGCCAGGGAAGGCTTCTCCGCCGCCCCTTTTGTCGCTTCAAGGGTGGCCTGCAGGTTTTCAATCGCCTGGCCGTACCCTCCGATCAGGGCGTCGTTAAGCTGCCTGCGGAAATCCGCCGTCACCGGCCAGCAGACATCCCTCCATTTTCCCTGCTTATCCTGGGTTGAGGGCATGTTGACATACAGGCCGTTCTCGCCGGAGCAGATACGGAAGCCGTCGATCTTGAAACAGTCCCCGATCGTCACATTGGCGAAAGCCAGAAGGTTCCCCATCGGGGCAATCGGGCGTACCGTTACATCCAGCTTCAGGCCCTCGCCCGCCTGGGCCTCCGGCTGCATGGTTTCATGGTTGGTCTTACTCATATAGAAAAATCCTCCTTCTTGTTAAAAATACACGTCGGTTATATACTAATGCGAGTTAAAAATACTTTTGGATAGCGAGCCTGTCTTAAACAGGGCAAAGGCCAGCAGGACCGTGTAGCCTGCCGTGCCCCAGATCGCGCCGTGAATGTCGCCGGAAGAAGGGATTGACTGGACCAGCGCCGCATAGATTGCGACGCAGACCATAATCAAAAACCCCTGGAAACCCAAAGCAAACAGGGAACGCAGGTAATTCGTCCCCATCTGCCCCCATTCACGGTTTGCCATTGTTGAAAACGGTATGGGTGCCAGGCTGACCGTGAGATATATTTCAATCATGCGGCCATACACAATGACAAAGATCACGATGGACAACACCCACATGCACAGGTTGATAATGTTGGTCTCCAGCCACAGGCCGATCAGTTCCCACATCCCCATTGCTTCAAGCTGCGTCTCCAGGTCGGCCAGCGCGGCGGTAACGTCCATGCTCCCGTTTATCACGCCGGAGCTTTGATTCACCACATGCTGGGCGATGTCAAACACCGCCATGACGATGGTAAAACAGTTGGTGAGCAGGTATGTGGCAACAAAGGTTTTGAAAATCCACTTGAAGATGTTGAACGTATCAAAATCGTGCATGTTGTTCTTTTCCAGGATCATCTGGATCAGTTCATAGACAAGAACAAAAGTCAGGATGATTCCCGCAATGGGAATGACGACGGTTTCAGAAAGATTCTGGATCATGCTGAACACGCCGCCATTCCATCCCTGCGGTGTCTGGCCTACCTGCGAGGCCACATCCGAGACCTGGCTGTTGACGGACTCAAAGATACCGGTGTATTGTCCTGTGATCGCTTCAATCAAGCCCTCTTTAATCCAGTCTGTTATCCATTCAAACAGACTGCCCATCGGCTATTAACCGAACAGGCCGGAGAGCAGCGGGATCAGCGTGGCACCCACCAGCGCAATACCTCCGCCAGCCATAAGCTGTTTCATCCGTTTTTGTTCACACCGGGTCGCTGCCCCGGTGCGGCCCCACTTCATAAAGAAGCGGACACCCCATGCTTTCACATGGGCGCAGACTATATCTTCACCCGCATGGAGCGGGGCAGGCTGCTTCGGGCCGCTCGGCCCTACTCCTGCAAAGGATAGTCGTTGAACCTTCCCCTGTTCGGGGCTTGGCTGCTGATCGCCCATTGTCCCGGCGTTTAGGTTCGCACCCTGCGCCATCCGTGCGTTTTTTTCTGCTTTCGCCACCGTCACATCCGGGCATGTTTCATCCCCATGTTTTGGTACGCACGGCTTTAGGGGTTTCCAGCAATTCAGCCTGTTGCCGTATGGACTTCCACCATACGCTGCACGGCAATTACTTGTCCGTGGAGGGCGTAGCTTACCCCTGCGACTTGGCTCCGGGATTGTCATTGCCGTAACCTTCCAGAAGGTTGATGACGCCCCATGCACCGAGGCCGGCGCCCAGAGCAATCACCAAAATTTTCAAAGTATCAATCGCACTTGCAAAAAAAGCCATAAAGAAAATCCTCCTTTAATTTGAAATATATTGGTTTTGTGGTATGGCCGTATCTGGCCGGAAACAAAAAAACGCCCCTGTGCTTTAAGTAAATCTGCATAAAGCACAGGGGCGGCATAGTCCAGGATCATCCTGGAAAGATATACGGTTGTCAGGGAGGGGCGCGAATCCTCAATAGAACCTCCTTCCGGTGAAAAGAAAAAGCCCGCCAAAGCCAGGGACTTTAACAGGCAGCTACATCATCATACAGCCGGCGCCTCCAAATCCTCCGCCGTGACCTCATAATTACGGTACAGCTCCCCAGGACTGACGGGCAGCCTGGTTGAGAGGAATCTTTCAATGTCAAACGCATTTTTAGGGGCATAATCCGACAGGTATTTATAGTTCGGGTGTTTCGTAATATCGTACTTGCGGGAGAGGAAGGGTCGGACGCCCCTGATCTGCAGGAGGCATTTCCCGCCGTCCATCACGGCCAGTTCGTCCACCGACATCAGATCCTTTCCCAGCTTCTGAAAATTCTGTCCGTGGGATTCCTGGCTGCCTTTGGTGACGCTGGTATTATACATATCGATGGTCTCTTTTCCCAGCAGGGAATTCCAGCTTTTCAGCGTGGTTTCCTCCTTGCCTCCCAGGAAAAGGGAAGCGTCACAATTCCCGATGATGGTGTCCATGTTGTCCTTATAAAGCGCCTTTAACTGGCTCTGCGCCTGCAGGACCAGACAGGCCGAAATCTCCCTGGAACGGATCGTCGCCATCAGCTTTTCCAGGTTCGGAATCTGCCCGATATTGGCGGCCTCGTCGATCAGGCACCGCACATGTACCGGCAGCCTGCCGCCGTACCTGTCATCGGCACGCTCGCACAGCAGATTGAACAACTGCGTATAGGCCATGCTGACAAGGAAATTGAACGTCGCATCCGTATCGCTGATGATAAAGAACAGCGCCGTTTTCCTGTCCCCGACCAGGTCAAGCTCCAGCTCGTCATACATGGTGATCTCCCGGACCTCCTTAATATCGAATGGCGCCAGTCTGGCGCCGCAGCTAATAAGTATGCTTTTCGCTGTCTTGCCAGAGACAAATCGTCAAGGACTTTTTAATCAATTTCACAAAAAATTCACAATTAGGGCAAAAAAATAGAGCCAGAAACCTTTATTTAAGATTCCTGGCTCTATGACAGTGCTTTATGCGTTTCGTTCTGCTTTCAGTTGATTAACTTCTTCAAGGGAAAGCCCTGAAATATTCGCAATTTCCTCAAGCAAGTATTTCCCCGCCTCCAACATTCGGAATACTGTCATCTTTTTTTCTTCCTGTATTCCCTCTTTCAGAGATTCATTTCTCATATCCTCCATGATGCGGCACATCTCACTCACTCCCTTCGGATTTTCTTTCAGATACCGTGTCCGGTCTGCCATCAGTTCAAAATTCATATCGTCTGCGCTGGTACAGTTAAAATCATGCATGAGCTTTCCAAGATTGGATTCGCCCCGGTATTCCCCATTCACATACAGGATATGTTCCCCATCTTCAAAAGATTTACCCGTGGCAAGGTTGATCCTCTCAATCGGATAGACCGGCTCGCCTTTTCCGTAAAAATCTTTCTCGATAATGAAGATTGTATAGGTATCCGGCAGTTCTTTAAATTCCTGTCCGGAATGGAGGTTCTCTACATCCATCACGCTGGAATGGTATCTTGCCCTGTGCGGGTCTGCCCCCTTTTCCTGTCTTTGGATTTCAAGATCGTATTTTTTCTCGTCCGGGTCCGTCCCGTATGCGTCCAGGCAGATAGAGCGTGCCCCGGCCAGCCTTTTCATGTCCTTTTGTGTTTCGCAGTCAGTGATAATCAAATCCTGCTTACCCGTGATAATGCGTAACACAAATTCTGCCAGTGGAATGTTATCTTTAAACAGGCAGCGCATAAAATCATCGTCGATAGGGCGTAAGTCACGCAGGCGCTGTAAATCCTCCTGGTGCTGTTGTTCCGTCGCTGTCAATATCCCCACCTGCCTTTCCTTTCGTTTTTGTAGTTCCATACTACCATAAACCTCCTGATTTTACAAGCCGGGAACCAGTGTAGTATTTCTGATTCCCCGGCGTCCCTCTGTTATCGTTTTATCCCATCTGCTGTATCTCATTTTTCAGCATACGCTTAATCTTGTCGCTCATGGTCTCCGTGCTGGTCTCGCTAAAATGAATCCGCACGATATAAGTGGTGCGGCCTATCTTCTTCACCAGTGCTGGCGGGTTCTCTGCCCCGGCTGTGGTGTCTGCTACATTCTGGATATTCTTCTCGCTGCTCATGGTATTGATGCTCCTTTCCCGGACAGTCCGCTGATATGTATGGGGATTGCCCTTGCTGCTGTTTTCAGGTTTCATTTCGGGGAGACAATCCCCCTCGCCGCCTCTTTGGTAGCCGCCGCCTTTTCCTCCCGGAAGTTCCTGCCAGAGAAAAGGACAGGGGCGCACCGCTCCATGATGCGGTCATAGATTCTGGCGTGGGCCAGATCGGGCGGGTTTTTAATCTCTTCCAGTTTCAGGTTGGTCGTGACGATCAGCGGCTTCCTGCTCCTGTACCGGCCGTCAATGACAAGGAACATCTGCTCCAACGCATACTCCGTATTCCGTTCCACGCCCAGGTCGTCCAGAATCAAAAGGCTGTAATCGTTAAGGGCAGAGATAAACGCCGCCCGGTCCTCCGCAAACATCCCGGTCAGCCGGTTCAGGATAGAGGGGATATTTGTCATAAGCACCGGTATGTCCCGGTCGATCAGGGCATTGGCGATACATCCGACAAAGAAGGATTTCCCCGTCCCCACATCGCCAAAAAGCAGAAGGCCGGTATTCTCCCGGTATGCCTCCTTCCAGTTTTCCACATAGGCACGGGCCTTCTCCATGAGCGGGTTCTGGCCGTTGTCATTGGCAAAGGTGAAGTCATGGAGATAGCGGTCCTGCAGGCCCTGCGCCCTCCTTCGCCGGATGCTCTCCATGAGCGCCCTCTGTTCCCCGGCGGCCTTCCTCTGCCTTTCGGCCTCCTGCTGGCAGGGGCAGACACAGCGGGGCATAAGGTAGCTGTGCCGGAGCGGGTCAGGGAGGATGGTCTGCCGCCTCCCTCCGCATTTCTTACAGTGGATAAGGCCGTCCGCAGGCTCTATGTATTCATCCTCCGATAATTCCGTACCTCCGGCGGCTTTGTCAATAAATGCCCGGACAGCCTCGTTGATCTCAATCATATGGTGTCTCCCTCCTTTACGGTGTAATCCCTGTTTCTTGATGGTGGCGCTGCCCCTTTCCTGTCTGCATTGGCCCAGCGCCGGATTGTGGCGGCATGGCTTTTGTATTCCCTCCCGGTGGATTCCATGTATTCCGACAGCCTCTCCACATAGTCCTGCAGAACACGATCTGAAAATTCTTCCTGCAGCTCCGACATTTCTCTGTCCGTTAAAAAAACATTCCCATACTTTCCATAAGCGTGTGCGTCATTATCACACTCTCTATTCTCTATACTCTTATCTCTAATATCTAATCTCTTATCTCTAATCTCTGGTGGACAAATGTCCCCCCGGCTATATGGTGGACAAATGTCCGCCTGTCCGGATGGGAGCAGCTTCTGGCGTTTCAGGCGCATCCGCTCTTTCTTTTTCCGTTCGCCCTCGGTGGAGGACTGGCCGATCAAAAGCTGGATGTCTGCCATGTAATAAGCCCCGTCCGTCAGGACCTCCACAAAACCAAACTCGGTAAAGAACTTCAATGCCCGCTCCACCGTGCCGATCTGGTGGCGGGTGAAGGTGGCTATGGTCTGGGGCGTGTGGGGCAGGCCGTCCCCAAGCATGAGGACGCCATTGTGTTTCAGCGACATCAGGTACATTTTCAATAGCAAGTTGGAATACAAAAGCCCGTCCTGTGCGCTTTCCAGTATCACCATCTTCTCGGTGGTGAAAAAGTTCTCTTTCAGTTTCAGGTAGTAATATTTTCTGTTGTCTGACATATCTGTTGCTCCTTTGGTCTCTGGATAGGGCTGTGAGGCCCGTATACGCCATTTAAGGCTCTTTTTGGGTGCCAGTGATAAAAAGTATTGGTTACCCTCCGACACTCAAAAAAAGTGCTTGATTTATAAGGCTTTTTCCGTTCCTAAAGCGTGACATATGCACCTCTGTTTCCGTTTGCGTTCGGCGGCATGTTTCCGCTTCATGCGGGCGGCGCAGTCCGGGCAGTATTTCGCCCGGTTGGAGCCGGGAAGGAAAAGCCTGGCACAGACGGAACACTTCTTCCGTTCCAGCCGGTGGAAAAGGGCTGCTTCCAACTCCTGGTCAAGGGGAAGGACGGCACAGCGGAACCATCGGCATAAAAGCGAATGGGAGATGCTCTGGACACAGACGCACCCGTCCCCCTCGTCAAGGGCGATACACTGGCCGTTGTCATAGTTACAGCACCCATGTACTAACTTCCTTGCCCGCCGGAACTGTCCGTAATCCATCACCGGGATTGGTTCAGCGCTTTTCTTTTTCATGGCGGCATCGGCACTCATGGCCGGCCTCCTGGCAATGGCACTGGCAGCCGGATTCATGGCCGCCGCTTTCATCACCGGTATGGCCGTGTCCGTGATGGCAGGAGCAGGAGCCGCCGCAGGCGTGGCGGTCATGGGGATTCTCCCTTCCCTCTGTACTTCTGCCCGGTACAGGCAGCACAATCCGGCGTGGGATGTAAAAGTGGATATTGATATACAAAAGAAAATGTCTCATAGCTGGTTACCCTCCTTCTTTCTGTTTCGATTCTGCTGTGACTTTTCAATCTGGTCTGCGGCTTTGCGCAGGTTCTCCACCGCCTTGATCTGCTCCCTCATGGTGCGCATCTCCTGATAGTGGATTTCTTTCTGTACGGTCAGCTTTTCCGATTCCGCTCTCCATTTCTTCGGGGTGACCGCCTCCCCACCAGATTTCAGTTTTTCCAGATACCGGGCGGCAGCTTCGTAAAGGGCAAGCTCCGTTCCGTGCTTCTGCTCAAACTGTCCTTTCCTTCCCTGCTTTACTTTGTCAAGCTGGCGGCGGATGCCTTTGTGCTTCTCGTACTGCTCCCACATGGAGAGGTGTTCGTCCAGAACCTTGATGCGGCGTTCTGCGCTGACGATCTTCCCTCGCAGGTCATAGTAGCTTTTATTCATGGTGGAGATTTTCTCATGGAGCTGCCGCATGGTAGTGATGCCATTTCCCTGCAGGAGACTGTAAAGCGCCGCCTGTTCTTTCAGGTCTTTTATTTTCCCGTACCGGGAATCAGGGCTGTCCATTTCCTGCCGGGCCTGCCATAGCTGGAGCAGGATGCTCTCTTTCCCTTCCGGTTTCCCTGCCTGTTCCTTCGACCAGTTATAGAACCGGGTAATGCGGGCTTTTATCTCTTTGAGTAATCTGTTGTCGGCGGCAATCTGCCGGTTCAGGTTTCCCTTGCGGGTGGGGATTCCCCGCTTCTCCATCTGCGTGGCGGCCACGCCTAAATGGACGCTGGGGATTTTATCTATGCCCTGGCGCTTATAGCTGCGGTGGTCGATCCGCTCCGGCCTCCCGGCTGATTCCAGTGCTTTGTTCGCATAAGCCGCCCATGCCGCACGCCACTTCTCAGCGTTGCCTTTGTCGTTCCAGTCAGTGGTGTCCTCCCGGTGGTTCTTATAGCCGCCTTTCCCGTCCGGGATTCTCTGTCCGTTCTTATCCAGGTCATAAACCTTGCGGCACTTTGCGCCCCACTCACCGGATTCTTCCAACGGGCGGATGGTGAGCAGGATATGTACATGGGGGTTGCCGATCCCCTTATCGTGGATGGCAAAGTCGGCGCACATACCGGAATCCACAAAGTTGTCCTTCACATAAGCCCGGACAAGTGCCAGCCGTTCTTCCGGCGATAATTCCACCGGCAGCGCCGCCTCGACCTCACGGGCAAGCTGGCTGTTCTTTGAGGTTTCAACCTGCTCCACGCTGTTCCAGAGGATGGAGCGGTCAGAAAATTCCGGCGGGGCATGGGTGGGCAGCATGATCTCCGAATGGATGATGCCGCCCTTTCTGGTGTAGTCGTGGGTCAGACCGTCCCACTCATTGGTGAGCTTCGTGCCGCTCCGGTATGCAGCGGCAGCCACGGCGGACTTGCCCTTGCTGCGCTGGATAATCTTGATGGGGCAATGGAAGATTGCCACGGGTATTCGCCTCCTTCCGGGATGGGATATACAAGGCTCTGCCGGAAAAGGCAGCCGCAGGGCGGGTGTCGTTTCCAGCGGAGCGCACAAGGGGTTTGGGGAGTGTAGCTCCCCATCGCGTCTGGAGGACGCCACGCCCCCAGCAGGGCGCACGCACCGGAACGGTGCATAAGTGCGCCCTTGTAACCAAGGGACTTAGGAGACATCCCCGGATTTGCGTACATTTGCGGCGGCTTTCTCTGCTCCCGGCAGGCGGGAGAGCGCAAGCAGAAATGCCTTGGCTTCCTCGCCGGTCATGGTGACGGTTGCCGGGAAAATGCTTTCCAGAATCGCCCCCTGCTCGATCAGGCGGCGGGTCCTGACACGACGCTCCGTGTCCGTCTTTCTGTTCAGGAGAATCTTCTGGCGGTTCTGAAGCTGTTCAATCTCTTTCTGCACTTTTTCCTGTTGGGATTTCAGTTTTTCCAGTTCCTTCATAAGCTGCACATTCCTTTCCTTTTACCGTTCCGGCTGTTTGGTTTTCTTATCAGGATAGAGTTTCCCGGCGCATACGGCGGCATGGCTTCTGATCTTCACCTCGCCCTGGCCTTCGCTGGCCCTGGCATTCTGATAACCCTCGTCAGAAAGGAAAAAGCGGTATCTCTCTCCGGGGAATCCCACCGGGCTGTCGCTGTTTAAAATTTCCACCGTTACCATGTGCCTCGTCCCCGGCATGAACCGCTCTGTCCCGGCCAGGTCATGCCCCATCAGAGGCGGCTCCTTTTTCCCCGCCTCCGCAAGCCTCCTGCGGATGGACTTGTCCCTCTCTGCGATAAAGGCAGCCCGGTTCTCCGCAATGAACTGGCTGCATTCCGGCTCTGCCAGTTTTTCCAGTTTCCTCACCGTGTTCTCCACGATCACCTTTGTCAGCAGGTCGTCCTTCCTTTCCAGAACCGGCACGATCTCTTTCAGCCCCGTAAGGGTTTCCTCCTTCGTGGGCGCTGCGTACTGGTAGAGCATTTCCAGCTCGCTTTTTGTAAAATTCATTCCTTCATTTCCTCCATTTCTTTTTCTCAAAATATCTCCGCATCCGTTTCAGGGCGCTCTTGATGCTTTGCTGTACCACGGAGACGCTCACGCCTTCCTCGGCGGCGATCTCGGCCAGCTTCTTCCCAAGGATGTAGCGGGCATGGATGCGCCTCGCCTGTATGTCCGTCAAGTCGCCCATAGCCTCGGCCAGACGTTCCAGCATGGTGAGGAAAAGCTGTTCTTCCTCCCGCTCCACAAGGATGTCCTCCGGGGATTTTGTGGTGAAGTCCAGGGCGCAGTTCTCGATCCTGTCCTCACAGTCAAGGGAGTAGTAGGCTTTGTGATACCAGATTTTATGGGTGCGGTTGTTTTCCTCCCTGTGCATGAGCAGCAGCGCCTCGGCCACCTCGTCCGACACCTCCACAAAGGTGTCCTTCACAAAGAGGGGATAGTAATACTTCTTTAGGTTGACAGTCTGCATGGGCTTACCTCCTGAAAAGGGAAAAGCCGGGCAGCCGTGAAACTGTCCGGCCTCTCCCTGAAATGTGATAGGGAACAAGTCCCTTCACTGGGTAGCCTCAAAGCTGGTTATTCGTTAGGGTGCTTTTTGAAAAAAGCCATAAATTTTTTCCGGACCGCTTCAATGCTTTCATAAACACTTACTTTGGAGCAGCCGCACACCAACCCGATCTCGGAATAGCTCAACCCTTCCAGTGCGTAGAGCAGGAACCGGCGGCGCTGGGTCTCGGTGCAGCCGTCCAGGACGAAAAGCAGCTCGTCCAGCGTCTCGCTCCGGCAGAGGGATTCCTCCGGCGTTTCACTGTAGATGCCAGTCCCTTCCATGGCGACTATGTATTCGTCAAACTCCCTCCCGTCCCAGTGCCTCCGCTGCTCATGGGCCAGGTTCTCCGCTTTGTGGTCGGCTCGGTCAAGATATTCGTAAACTTCCATGCTCACATCCACGGACAGGGCTTGTCCATTAAATTTGATGGTGACTTCCATCTTCCTTTCCTCCGTTCAGATTTTTTGCAAAAGTCTCTGAACGGAGAGGGTGGGGAGCGGCAGCCTGGACGGGCTGGCATTTTCTTTATCCATAAGCATACAAAAACACCCGGCTGTGTAATGCAATCGGGTGTAATGGAACTGTGAACAGTATTTAATTGACTTGACAGTGCATACTTATGGGTAAAATATCCCCCGGCCAAGATCAGGCTTTTTTTGATAAGTCAATGACCGTCGGATTTTGTCGATACAGTATGTGCTTCATGGCGGCTACCTCCTTTAGCCGCCGCTTTTAACAGTGATACCGCGTCATTCCTTGAGAAGATAAAAAGAAACGGCGGCTTCGATTTCTCAAAAGCCGCCGCGTCAAAAAGGGCGTGTGAAAAGACCTGCTGAACGACGGCTTTTTTTTCTTTTGCCATCGTGCGGCACATTGTATTTCTATTCTTTTCTTATATGCTAAACGCTAATTTTGTGGATTTCATAAAGATTTGAAAAATAATGAGCGATACCGCAGTACCGCCCACCAAATTTCTAATATGGAATTTTTATAATGACCTGTGCGCCCTTTGTCTTTTCAGAATTTTTTAATATGAGCTGTCCGTTATGCTGTTTAATAATGCTGCTCGTAATATATAGTCCCATACCGAAGTGCATATTTGAGGTTCGGCTCTTATTCCCCATGAAGAATTGTTCCTGTGCATGATGTAGGGCTTCCGGCGTGAAGCCGCTTCCCTCATCTATGATAGAGATTTGTAGAAAATCGTCCGACTTTTGCACCTCTACATAGACTGTCCCTTTTGGTGGAGAGTAATCTAACGCATTGCCTATCACATTCATAATTGCCC
>ERZ808051.1196-NODE-1196-length-18732-cov-4.968802_pt1 | contig 18732 bp, 11 predicted proteins | sample MGYA00380199_ERZ808051 | MGnify/ENA primary metagenome ERZ808051 (study PRJEB31490, sample SAMN06133391) | mouse gut metagenome | isolation source: J11 | host: mice | place: China: Chengdu | collected 2015-05 ...
GCAAAATACAATGATAAGGATTTGCTCCAGAATATTAAAGCATTTACTGATTCCGCTCTCTCTTTATGGGTTATGATTATCAGTTATGTAATCAGTGCGATCGTAATAGGCGCTTTATTGATTCTATCGATTCATGTACATTATACCGTTTCATTTTTTATTATCGCTCATATTGGTATAACAGTTTTTGCAGGCAAAAAAATCAATGGTATATCCGAAAAATATGCCTCCAGGCTCCAGGGTTTTGAAGCAGAAAAAAATAAAAATATCGAGGAGCTTATGTATAAAGCAGATTTTATCAATATGAACAGCCTGCAAAGCATAATAGAAAGCCGTTTTGACCAAACCAGAAGGGATATTTTTCGTGTGCAGGGCGAACAGTTAAAGAAGAATAATTTTTATAGTTCCCTGCAAAAAGTAATAAGTGAAATGGTGAGCGGATTTATTTATCCTGTTTTAGGATTTTTGCCGGGCAGTGTAAAAATATCAGGAGGGAATCTGGCTTCCGTTAAAAGTATTATTAAAGAATCAGGAAATCAAACGCAAAATATGCAGCAGATGGCGGCCTACATCCCATATAATACCGTACCAATTGACAACGGTAAGGAACTTTTCAGCCTGAAAAGAGAAAAAAGGTCCCAAAATCAAGATAATAGCTGTGCCTTGGTCATTGACAGGTTATGCTTTGAAACAGAGGGCAGAAAAATTCTGTCGGATATAAATTTAAGTATAAATGAAGGGGAACATATTGCGATTATGGGTGAAAACGGCAGCGGAAAATCTACATTGCTTCGCTGTATTATGGGTATGTATGTTCCCACATCCGGCAGTATAACGCTGTTTGGTAAATCCCCGGCAAACGATACTGAATTTTTTAGAGAGAATGGTATTTTTTCCTATATGCCCGCCGATTCTCAGCTTTACGAAACGACCGTAGACGATAATATTTCAATGGGCAGTTTTAGTGAAATAAGCTTGGACAAAATAAAAAATGCCACAGGGGTTTCTGATTTTTCAGACCGTGAAATATCTTCCGTATCCCAGCTTTCAGGAGGGGAGCAGCAGAGAGTCAATGCCGCCAGAGCTTTTTCCAACAGCAATGCGCAAATGATTCTTCTTGACGAGCCTACAGCGTCCTTGGACAGGGAGTACGCCGAACAGCTAATGAACTATATAAGAAGCAGCAGGGTTACGGTTATTTACACTACTCACCGTGAGGAAGAAGCAGCGTTTGCTGACAGGGTTTTTCATATTCCATTTTCCAGTTGTTGACAAAAGAGCATGATAGAGATATGATTATCAGACGGAATATTGTGAGATAAGAGGTATCTTACAACTAAGATTTAAGGAGGTTTCGACATTGAAACGACAAATTCTTTCTATCGCATTAGGGTTGTGCCTGTGCATTTCTTCCCTGTCAGTGGCACACGCATGGCAGAAGGCCCCTGCCCTGCAGGAGAATGCTCTTACAGAGGAAGCCATATCCGAGCTGGTCACCTGTGACAGTACGGTTCCCACACCTCAGGAAGTCTATGAGGCTATGATTGCCCTTCAGGATGACGACAGGTATAAGGAGGGAACGACCTGGACTGACTATGAGCCTTATTCGGATTCGGCGGGATATTACAAGTGGAAGGGCGGAACTCTTGACGGGAAAAATATCAGTGCCGTGGGTTGTGTCGCTTTTGCCTTTATACTCAGTGACGAGGCATTCGGTTCGCTGCCTGCAAGCATGTACGCAGCCGGCGAATTTAATTATGAGGATGTGAAGGTTGGAGATATTCTGCGGGTACACTCTGACAGCCATACCGTAATTGTACTGGAGGTGAGCGACGCCGGCGTGATCATTGCCGAAGGAAATCTCAGCGGTAAGGTTCATTGGGGACGGGCAATGTCCAGAAACGAGGTGATGCGTGACACCAGCCATTATATCACGCGTTACCCTAAGGATTATGTCCCGGAGACTGATCCCTCGGCCGATGAGCTGATGGATGAGAAGGCGCAGGGACAGCTTGGAGAACTTGAGTGGAAGTTGACAAAGGCAGGTACGCTTACCATCTCCGGCAGGGGAGCTATGCCCTCGGATTTCGCCGGCCCCGCAGACCAGCCGTGGAACGATTACAGCGCCCGGATCAGGAAGATCATTATTGAGGAAGGCGTTACCACTATTGGTAAAAGTGCTTTTTACGGAAATGCAGCTCTCAGTGTAGAGATTCCCTCCAGCGTCACGGCGATTGGCAGCAATGCGTTCTACAAAAGTGGGCTCATATACGCCAGTATTCCCGGAAACGTGAAAACTGTCGGAGACAATGCCTTCCGTGAATGCTCAAACCTTACTTCCGTTACGGTTACGGAAGGAGTGGAAGTAATCGGTCAGCGCGCCTTTCAAGGCTGTGTAAAGCTTGCCTCCGCAGACCTGCCCGCCAGTGTTAAAGAGATGGGCGCCGGAGGATTTTATAACTGCACGGCGCTGATGAGCGTAACGTTTGCTGCGGGCAACAGGAATACGGTAGCTATGGGTGAAAATCTGTTTACGGGATGCTGGTATCTGCATGAGGTAAAGCTGCCTGAAAAAATAAATTGTATCAGCAGGGAGATGTTCCAGAAATGTATGATGTTTCCCGGCCTGGAAATTCCTCAGGGGGTGGAAATAATTGAGGAATCGGCATTTGCATCATCCGGAGTGGTCGCTCTTTTGATTCCGGACAGTGTAACAGACATAAATTCCGGTGCATTGACAGACTGTGTTTCTCTGACCACCGTATACTATACCGGAACCGAAGCTCAGTGGCAAAATATATGGAAAGCCAATAATGTAAAAGAGGCATTGGCAAATGTAACCATAAAATATGATTACGTCCCGACTGCCAGCCCGGAGCCGACAACGAGCCCCAGCCCTTCTGCGGCGCCCAGCCCGGAGCCCGGAACAAGCGCAAGCCCGAGCCCCTCTGCGGCGCCCAGCCCGGAGCCCGGAACAAGCGCAAGCCCCAGCCCCTCTGGAACGCCCAGCCCGGAGCCCGGAACAAGCGCAAGCCCCAGCCCCTCTGGAACGCCCAGCCCGGAGCCCGGAACAAGCGCGAGCCCCAGCCCCTCTGTGACGCCCGGTCCGGAGGCTACTGCCAGCCCTGCGCCCGGCAGTAACAACGGTCAGAGCGCTGAAAGCAAAAATGCTTTTGTAGACGAAGTTGTAGATTTGATTACGGAAGCCGAAGAAGGAGGCACCATAGTAATTTCCAGGAAACAGGGCATCCACACTCTATCCAACAGCATGATGAAAGCCCTGCTGGAGCGCAGCGATGTGTCATTGGTCCTGGAATGCACCTATAAGGGTGTGGATTATAAGATAGTAATTCCTGCGGGAAAAGCCGTGGATAATAATATTCCCTGGTACGGCCCTTTGTATCTGGTTTCAATTTATGGAAACAGCATGTCCTCAGATATTGCGGACGGGTCAAAATTTCCTGCACAGAATATGATACCGTAGGCGGAATTGTACGGGCATATGGCATATGGCTGACTGTGTCCGGGATTTAACGGATCATCGGCTTGAATGAATGTACAAGATATTTTATAAGGAAACCGGATAAACTGTCAGTTGAGGTCTGTCAGCTTGTCCGGTTTTGTCTTATAGAAAAATTCAAGTATCTCTTTATGGTATGGGTGCTGCCGTGTGTGCTACAATTATTTCAGAAAAAGCTTTTTCACAAAAAATAACGAATCAGAGACACAGGAGGGTAAATTATGTTTAGCATGGAACAGATAGGGAAGAAGATCATCAATTTCAGAAAAGAGAAAAACATGACGCAGACGGAGCTGGCGGATATAATGAACGTAAGCTTCCAGGCAGTGTCAAACTGGGAGAGAGGTAACAGTATGCCGGATATTTCAAAGCTGCCTCAACTGGCGGAGCTTTTGGGCTGCTCGGTGGACGAGCTGTTAAATGAAAACGCAGGACTTCTGCAATCCGCCATAAAGGACGAACTTAAGGAATATGTGGAGAAGAACGACATAGCCAGAGAGGAGCTGGAGGTTGCCGTTTCCGTGTTGAAACCGGATCAGTTGGAACAGATTGCCGAGGGGCTCGTGAAAACAAAAGATCAGAATATTAATATTTTTTATCCCTTTCTTGATAATAATACCCTGAGGGAGCTGGCAGAGCAGAAGATCGCCAAGGGAGAGGAAATTTGGGACATGCTGGCCTTTCTGGATAAGGATAGTATCAGAGAGTTTGCCATGCAGAGGGAGGAACAGGGCAAAACCGTGAAGGAATTCTATCCGTTTATGCAAAAGGATGATCTGAGAGAGCTGGCTGTGCAGAAGATCGCCAAGGGAGAGGAAATTTGGGACATGCTGGCCTTTCTGGGCAGCGATTTCCTCAGAATACTTGTTATGGGTAAGGAATAGCCGTCCGACAGGGGCTAAACAGGGTAAGCCGCCTCTCGGAAGGCCGTATGATTCCTGCTAATTGGATATATCGCAGCTTGTGGCAAGGGTTTTTATCCGGACGAAAGCATTTTTCACCGCCGGGATGGCCAGGATGGCGACGGTAGCCGCGGCCTCGGGCATGATGTAGGAGGCGTTGTAGCCTAAGGAGTAGGTGATAATGCCCAGGGGTGTCTGAGCAGGCGCATAGTGGGCAAAGAAGACGGCGCCGGACAGGAAGGCGAAGACATATCTTCCAAGCACGCCTGCGATGTAGCCTTTGAGCAGACCGTGCTTCTTTTCACTGAAGAAGCCGGAGAGTCCCAGGGCGCCGAAGGCGAGGGGATAATCAACCAGAAGCTGTATGGGGGAATAAAATTTGGGGTCGATCACAAACTGGAGCAGCCCGTAGGCGAAGCCTGTGAGCAGCCCTGCCTTTGCGCCGTACCAATAGCCGATCAGCACCACAAAGAGCATGCTGAATAAAGTGACGGAGCCGCCGAAGGGAAGGCTTATGGTGGGAATGAATTCGGATGTCACCATGGCCAGCGCCAGAGCGGCTCCGGAAAAAACAAGCTGCTTTGTCGCGGTTTTTGCCGTGCGCTTTGTTCTGGGGCGCAGCAGGATAGCTGCGGCGATGAGCGCCGCCATCAGTACCGCCACGGTGATAATTCCCGGGGTTGTGAGCTGGAAAATGTCTTCCTCCCAGCTGTTGGTGGTGGGAAATGCAAAAAAATCGAACATAAAAAAATCCTCCTTTGTTTTGGCAAGGAGGGACAGCATCGGGGCCTTCCGGGCGGGCGTCCCGAATAAGACCCTGCAGGAAACCGAACCGCCCGCGCCCCGGCTGAATACGCCTATGGCTGCGGACAAATCTGCCGCATCTTGGAAAACCGTGCCGCCCGGCACATATGTTTTGCAACAAAATCGGTGTTTTCTCTGCGTGCTTCCCTTCGCCGGCATTGTCCGGATCAGGTAATGAGGGTTAGAAGCGTTTTTTTGCGCGCGCTTCAATCTCAGCGATGTGCTCCCCTAGCGGTATATTAGCTTTGTTTCCCGCGGGCAGTGAGCCTGCGGGGTGTTGATTTATTTACTATAAACCGGGCGGCGAAATCTGTCAAGCAAAAGCTGTCAGAAAATGCGGGGCAGAGGTTTACCGTATGTCCGTCATCAGCTCCAGCACTGCAACCATGCCGTTTTCTGCGGCAAGCTGTGCGGGGGTGACGCCCTCGTTGTTTAACCGGTTATAGTCGGCGCCCTTTTTGACAAGATAGCGGGCGTCTCCATCGGAGTAGCGTTCCAGAGCATAATGCAGAGCGGTATTTCCTTCGCTGTCTGCCATATTGATATCGGCTCCGGCCTTAAGCAGATCCTTGGCGGTATCCTTGTACGTGTGAAGCATCAGGAGGGTTACGCCGTTTTGGTCCGCATGATTGATGTCCGCGCCCCTGTCCAGAAACAGGGAGAGAAGCTCATTGTCCGGACCGAAATCCTTAAGCAGCATCAAGGGAGTCCTGCCATCCTCCCTGGGGATATTGATGTTTTTCAGGCTCTTGAGAAGCTCGGCGGTATGCTCCGCCGTAAAGCTGTGGCCGAGGCCCTTTGGCAGTACCACGTAGTGGGCGGGGGTCTCGCCGTTTAAGTTTGCCAGGGTGTCATCCGCTCCGGCGTCGATCAGCAGTTTGACCACATCCTCATGTCCGTGGGCGCAGGCGAAGTGAAGGGCGGTTGCTCCCGCATCGCCGGGTGCGTCCTGGGTGAGATTGATATTTACCCCCTTTTCAATCATTGCCTGCAGCATACCGGTGTGGCCCATTTTCGCCGCCAGGTGGACTGCCGCCCTGCCGTGATTGTCGGTCTGCTCCATGGATTCCCTGGAGAAAAGCGAGGCAGCTTCCGCGAAAAAGGCTTCGTCCTTTTCGCTGCTTCGCTTATTCAGGTGGGCAACAATATTGGCGGGGGTCTGCCCTGCTATGACCGCCCGGTTCATGTCCACCCCAAATGCCGCCAGCTTTTTGAGGACGGATATCCCGTAGGAGTCGTTCAGGCATTTGTCCCGCAGGCAGAGCATTTCGCCGCGATAATAAATAGGCGCGGTAAAGTCTATTTTCAGATCTCTGCACATGTCCAGAAATCCACCATCTTTGTCGGTAATCAGGGCATTGTGCAAAATCTCGGTGATCTCGCCTATTTCGTCCTCGTCGTCGGGGTCTAGTTCGGCGAGCAGCTTTGCGGTCAAATACATTGCCATACTCAAAGCGTCCCTGTTATCGTCGGAGACCTTGCAGAAATAATTGCTGGTGATCTGGCTTAAGGGAAAAAGTTCCAGAGAGGCTTGGGGATCTGGCTTCGCACCATGGTCCAGCAGGGCGAGATACATGGCTTCATTACTAAAATCAGCGGCATGCAGCAGGGGGGTTACGCCGTTATTATTTGCCACATCGAGCATTTCCGGGCATTTTTTCATCAGCTGCAGCGCCGCAGTGATATGCCCGTTCCTTCTGGCAAGCATAAGAAGGGTATTGCCGTCTTCGTCCACATAATCGGTTTTCGCGCCCTTGTCCAGAAAAATTTCCGTCAGCGGCCAGGTGTACCAGGAGATGTGATCGTGGGACAGCAGATGCTCCAGAGGGGTGAGCCCGGCGGCATTTTTTTGATTGATGCCACAGGTCAGCAGGCGTGCGATCTCGCCCCGCTGATCCACGCTTTTTTCCGGACTGTAGGAATCAGCGGTAGGAACCTCGAGACCGGGGTAGGCGAGAAAATGATAGGCGTTCATGCCTCTTTCGTCACAGAGGGAATCGTCGGCCCCATGCTCCAGCAGAAGCCTGACCATGGAAAGATTTCCCCGGGAGCAGGCGAGAAGGAAGGGAGTCAGTCCCTGCCCTTTGGCATCGCCCTGATTGACGACGGCGGAATCCACCCTGCCGTCCAGCAGCATTTGCTCCACGGCGTCATAGAAATTATGCCATACCAGAAGGTGAAACAGAGTCAGCCCGGCTTGTCCCGCCGGGGAGAGCAGCTCATTTCTTTGGCATTCTGCCACGCATGCGTTGACTTCCTCTATGGTATCCTGTGAGAAGATTTTGTCTTCATAATAATAAGTATCGTCGTCCTCCTGATCGGCCTCCCACCATGGAACTGTTTTTGCCAGATTGTAGTGCTCGCTGGATTCCGTCAGCAATTCGGTAAGCTCCTGTAAGCTCATAAATAATACCTCTCTATACGTTTAATCACAGTGGGAGCTCCGCATTCCCATTGTCTATGACAAGAATAACATTTTGGAGTCCGATTAGCAAGAGGTTTGTACGCCTGAAGCAGACTGCGGGGAGATTTATATTGAAAGCATGGAAGGGTGTATGGTACAATACACTCAAGAATCCAGCCGCTGCGCGTCTGCCGCGCTGCGCGCTTAAAATCTGCTTTGCAGATTTGATTCTTTTGTTACCATATCAGGTGAAATCAAATGCTCGCTGCGCTTGCGCTTGATTTCCTGCTGATATGGTACAATATTGACATGGTATTGCTCTTTATTGAAAAATGCCGGAGGAAGGGAAAGGCGCATGCGTGGAAGCAAAACGGTGATTGGCATACTGGCCCATGTGGACGCGGGGAAGACTACGCTTGCGGAGGGGCTGCTCTATGTCTGCGGGCAGATCCGCAGGCTTGGCAGGGTGGACCATAAGGACGCCTTTCTGGACAATTTTTCGCTGGAGCGGGAGCGCGGCATCACTATTTTTTCCAAGCAGGCGCAGATAGCATATGACGATCTGGAAATTACGCTGCTTGATACGCCGGGGCATGTGGATTTTTCCGCGGAGACGGAGCGGACCCTGCAGGTGCTCGATTACTGTATTCTGGTAATCAGCGGCTCCGACGGGGTTCAGGGGCATGTACAGACGCTGTGGCGGCTGCTGAAGCAGTACGGGATTCCCGTTTTTATTTTTGTGAATAAAATGGACCGGCCCGGAACGGACAGAGGGCAGCTGATGAAGGAGCTTCGGGAAAGACTGGACGACAGGTGCGTGGAGGCAGCGGAAGGCGGGCCTGCAGGGGTGCGGGAACAGCCTGACGGCGGATATGCGCAGACACCGGAGCAGGAGGCTTTTTATGAGGAGCTTGCCATGTGCGACGAGGAGCTCATGGAGGAATATCTGGAAAGCGGCGCTCTTACGGAGGCTTCCATTGCCGCGGCGGTAAAGCGGCGCCGTGTTTTTTTGTGCTTTTTCGGGGCGGCCCTGCATCTCCAGGGGGTGGAGGAGCTTCTCTGCGGAATTCGCAGATTTGCAGGCCCGGGGGAATATCCGGAGGAGTTTGGCGCAAGGGTCTATAAGATATCCAGGGACCCTTCCGGCAGCCGGCTGACGCATCTGAAGGTGACGGGAGGACGGCTGCGGGTCAAGATGCCCGTGGGCAACAGGGCAAGCGCCCTGTCCGAGGACCAGGTCTGGGAGGAGAAGGCGGATCAGCTGCGCATTTATTCGGGAGCGCAGTTTACCACGGCGGACCAGGTTGCGGCAGGCGGTATCTGCGCGGTCACGGGCCTGGACAGGACCTTTGTGGGTCAGGGGCTGGGCATGGAGGGCGAGAACGCGCAGCCCCTGCTGGCTCCGGTGCTTACCTACAGGCTTGTGCTGCCGGAGGGCAGCGACCCTGTCAGGGTATTGGGACAGCTCCGCATTCTGGAGGAGGAGGAACCGCAGCTGCATGTGGTCTGGCGGGAGGAGGCAAGAGAGATCCATGTACAGGTCATGGGAGACGTGCAGATAGAGGTTTTGAAGCGGCTGCTTTCGGAGCGCTTTGGCCTTGAGGCGGAGTTTTCGGACGGCAGCATCCTCTATAAGGAGACCGTTGCGTCCCCTGTCGTCGGTATCGGGCATTTTGAGCCTCTGCGCCATTACGCGGAGGTGCATCTGCTGCTGGAGCCGGGAGAGCCGGGCAGCGGACTTAAATTTGACAGCCGCTGCAGTGAGGACGTGCTGGATAAAAACTGGCAGCGGCTTATTTTTACGCACCTGGAAGAAAAGACCCATCTGGGAGTTTTGACGGGGTCCCCTGTGACGGATATGAAAATTACCCTGCTTGCGGGGCGCGCCCATTTGAAGCACACGGAGGGCGGGGATTTCAGGCAGGCCACCTACAGGGCGCTGCGCCAGGGGCTTATGCGGGCAGAGAGCGTGCTTTTGGAGCCGGTGTTTTCCTTCTGGCTGGAGGTGCCCGCGGAAAATCTGGGACGGGCCATGTCCGATGTACAGAGAATGTCGGGCAGCTTTCAGGCGCCTGTGACGGAGGGGGAGTACGCCGTTTTGACGGGGTCTGCCCCGGCTGCCGGGATGCAGGGCTATCAGAGGGAGCTAAGCGCCTATACCAGGGGGCGTGGGCGGCTTTCCTGCAGTCTGAGGGGCTATGAGCCCTGTCACAATGCGGAGGAAGTGATTGCAGGGATAGATTACCATGCGGAGGCGGATACGGACAATCCTTCGTCCTCGGTGTTCTGCGCCCATGGGGCAGGCTTTGTGGTCGGCTGGGACAAGGTGGCAGAGTACGCGCATTTGGAGAGCGGCGTGAACGGTCCGGCCATGGACCAGGCTTCGGAGGAGGCGCGCAGCGGCTTTGGGGACGGATTTCAAACGGGCAGCGGGGCCTCCGATTATATCACGCAGGAGGAGATTGAAGAAATCTTCCGGCGCACCTATGGAAAGTCCGGCAGTGATTATGCGCCTTACCGCCATCATCAGCGGAACACGGGCAGGGCGGCGGTAACGGAGGCGGCGGAAATAAAGAAGGATAACAGGGCGGGAAAACTGCCTGTAAATATGTCCCCAAAGAGGGAAGAATATCTTCTGGTGGACGGCTATAATATCATTTTTGCATGGGAGGAGCTGCGGGAGCTGGCGTCGGTGAACATAGACAGCGCCAGGGACAGGCTGACGGATATCTGCAGTAATTATCAGGGCAGCCGGGGCGGCACTCTGATTCTTGTCTTTGACGCCTATAAGGTCAAGGGAAATCCCGGCACGGTGGTGAAATACCACAATATTTATGTGGTATACACCAAGGAGGCGGAGACCGCCGACCAATACATTGAAAAGACCGTTCATGAGATGGGGCGGAAGCACCATGTCACGGTGGCGACCTCCGACAGCCTGGAACAGATGATTATATGGGGCGAGGGCGCGTCGCGCCTGTCCGCGGGGGGATTTTACGAAGCGGTGGAGGAAGCGCGCCGGCAGACCAGGGAGCTGATGCCAGAGGGCATTGGGCTGAGGGCTCCGATGAATTTGCCAAGGCTTTAGCGAGTAAGGCGGCTTGCCGCCGGATGGTTTTTGTGGTAAGCTGATAAGGCAATATTGTAGCATTTCAGGGGATGATTATAATATATCGGCTCAGACATTGCAGAGAAATGGTACAAACTGTCTATACTATTACAAAATATGGGATTGGAGTAAATTACTATGTTACATTTTCTGCTTTCGGAGAATTTTGATTCACTGCTGGCGCCCGCAGGTATTATCTTTGCCTTTGTCGTGACGGTTTTTGCCATTTCCAGGCTGGCGGACAGGCTGCCCAAGGACGCGGGGCGGGCGTTTGCGCATAACGGCAAGCTCTCGGCGGGGAAGCCCAGGGGAGCGGGCGTGATCTTTGTGCCGGCATTTGTGCTGGCGGCGCTGCTTTTTGCACATTTGACGCCGGAGCTTGTGATTTACCTGATTCTGACTCTGCTCTGCATGCTTATGGGATATCTGGATGACGCCTCCAAGATTCCCTGGGGAGAGTATAAAAAGGGCTTTTTGGATTTGTGCGTGGCGGCGCTGGTGGCCATGACCTATTTGAAATATAATCCCAATACCATAGAGCTTGCGCTGTTTCATGTGCAGCTCACCCTTCCCACCTGGCTGTTTGCCATATTGATCGTGGTTTTGGTCTGGGGGTCTGTGAACGTGACCAACTGTGCCGACGGAGTGGACGGGCTTTCCGGCACGCTGACCATTATTTCCATTATGACTATTTATATTGTGGATAGGCTGCTTGAGCGGGGGGAGGGCTTTTCCTTTCTGATCCTGCTTTTTGCGGTCAGTATACTGGGCTATCTGTGGTACAACGCCGACCCCAGCCGTCTGATTATGGGGGATGCGGGAAGCCGGGCGATGGGGCTGTTTATCAGTGTCGCCATCCTGAAGACAGGCTCCCCGCTGCTCTATATTCCCATTGCGCTGGTGCTTATCCTGGACGGAGGTCTGGGTCTGCTGAAGGTGGCTCTGCTGCGCTTTTTGAAAATCCGAATTCTCAAGAATACCAGAACGCCCCTTCACGATCACGTGAGGAAGGTCTGGGGCTGGTCGAATACCCAGACGGTTTTCAGATTTGCCATTATACAGGTTATTCTGGCGGTGGCGGTGGTATATGGGATTTCCATGTGAGCGGGTTTTTTGAAGAAGCAGGGTAAGGGGAAGCGTGTAAAAGGAGGAGAGGGAATATGTATGATCAGCTGACACCGGCCGACATCAAAAAGATGGAGGAGGAAATAGAGTATCGTAAGCTTGTGGTGCGTCCCAGCGCGCTGGAGGATGTGAAGGAGGCAAGGGCACACGGGGATCTGAGCGAAAACTTTGAGTATTATGCCGCCAAGAAATATAAAAATCAAAACGAGAGCCGTATCCGCTATCTGGAGAGAATGATCAGGACGGCAAGGGTTATTTCCGAGGAATCGAAGGAGGACGAGGTAGGTATCAACAATACGGTCACGGTGGAGTTTACGGATGACGGCTCTGTGGAGACCTATAAAATCGTCACCACCGTGCGGGGAAATTCCCTGAAGAATCTGATCAGCAATGAAAGCCCCCTGGGCAAGGCGCTGCTTGGAAGGAAAGAGGGGGATATTGCCCATGTGCAGGTCAACGACGCGGTGGGGTATGACGTTAAGATCGTAAAGATAGAGAAAACAGTGGATGACGGCAGCGACAAAATCCGCAGCTTTTAAAAAAGCGGCTATGGCGGCGGGCGCAGGGGGACGAAGGATTGAAAAAGTATTTGTTGTTTGATTTGGACGGGACGCTGACGGACCCGAAAACGGGAATCTGTACCTGTGTGCAGTATGCGCTTTCCGCCTTCGGCATAGAGGAGCCGGAGCTGGATAAGCTGGAGCCCTTTATCGGGCCGCCGTTAAAGGATAGCTTTATGAGGTTTTATGGCTTTACCGGGGAGCAGGCGGAGGCGGCGGTGGAAAAGTACAGGGAGCGGTTCGGGGATGTGGGGCTGTTTGAAAATGAGCTTTATCCGGGTATTCCCAAAATGCTTCGGGCGCTGCGGGCAAGGGGGATGACCCTTGCCGTCGCCTCCAGCAAGCCCACCGTGTATGTGCGGCGGATTCTGGAGCATTTTAAACTGGACCGCTATTTCAGTGCCGTGGTGGGCAGCGAGCTGGACGGAAGAAGGGTCAACAAGGACGAGGTGGTACAGGAAGCCCTGCGTCAGCTCTTTGGGGATAAGCCCGCGGACCTGAGTCAGATTTATATGATAGGCGACCGCTGCTTCGATGTGGAGGGCGCCCACAAGCTGGGCGTTGAGAGCGTGGCGGTGGCGTACGGCTATGGCAGCATGAAGGAGCTTAAGGAGGCGAAATCGGACTATATCGTACGGACGGTGGAGGAGCTTCAGGCCTTTTTGCTGCGGGGAACGGATGACATTGGGCAAAAGTCGGGCCTTCAAAAGGCGGGAGAGCTGTTGATTCCGTATCTGTTGTTTTTCCTCGCCAGAAACCTGGGCTTTTATCTGTCTCAAATGCTTTTTCTGATGCTGGCAAACCGGGGGATCGGAAGGGAATTTTTTGTTCTGTATGATGCGTCGGGGGCGCCGCAGGAGTTTACGGGAAATGCCACGGCGATTATATCGGCGTTAGGCTTTACTGCAGGAGCCGCTGCCGTGTACTATGCTTCCGCAAAAAGGGTGCTTGCGGCAACGGCCAAGGATATGCTGCTGCAGCATCTTAGGAAGGAGCCAAGGATGAACTGCGCCCTGCTTGCGGCGGCGACGGCGGGCATGGCGCTTGGGCTGAATATGCTGGCGGAGCTTGCGGCGGTAACGGATATGTCCCCGGCCTATGAGGAGGTGGCCAGGAAGCAGCATTCCGCGTCTCTGCTGATCGGGCTGATCTGCTATGGCGTTGTTGCTCCCATAGCGGAGGAGCTTCTGTTTCGGGGCGTTATCTACGGAAATCTGCGCAGGATGATAAGGCTGATTCCGGCGGCGGGGGTTTCCGCGGCTTTATTTGGCTTCTATCACGGAAACACGGTTCAGGGGATCTATGCCTTTGTCATGGGGTGTCTGATCGTCTATGGATATGAATATTTCGGCGATTTCAGGGCGGCGGCAGGAGTGCATATGGGGGCCAATATATTGGTATATGTGCTGGGCAGTGCGGGCTTTGCACCGTCGGGAATTGCCGGCGTGCTGGTCTGTGCTCTGAGCCTTGTGTGCGCCGTGGGCAGCCTTTATCTTTTGCAGAGGCAAAGGAGCGGGCAGGGAGGAAATAGCTTATGAGGTTTTCCGTGATTACAGTGTGTCTGAATCCGGGGGGGAAATTAAGGACGACCTTGGAAAGCGTGCTTGGGCAGAGCTGCGGGGATTTTGAGGTCATCGTCAAGGACGGCGGGAGCAGCGACGGTTCCGTGGACGAGTGGCAGCACAAGCCTGGGGAAGCTGCGGATAAGGATGCCCGGAGGCGGGAGCCGGGGGCGGGCGAAGGAGCTGCCGCCAGGGAGTCCCCAGAGGGAACAGCTGCCGCCGGGGCGGCGCACGGGCGCGTGCGGGTATTTGTGGAGAAGGACAGGGGAATTTATGATGCGATGAATCAGGCGGTGGCGCATGCAGCCGGGGATTTTGTGGTGTTTATGAACTGCGGGGATGTGTTTGCGGACGAGCGGGTTCTGGAGCGCGTGGAGGAGAGGATCAGAGAGCGGGAGAACACGGGAGCGGATTTAAAAAGGCTGGTATTTTACGGGGATACGGTGGAAGGGCAGAGCGGTGTCATTATCGCCTCCGCGCCGAAAATCACCGGCTTTACCTGTTACCGGAACATTCCCTGTCATCAGTCCTGCTTTTATGCCAGGCAGCTCTGCGTGGAGAAGCCCTATGATCTGCAGTACCGCATCCGGGCGGATTACGACCATTTTCTCTGGTGCTTTTACAGGGCGGGGGCAGACTTTGCGCATGTGGGCTTTCCCGTGGCCGTATACGAGGGCGGCGGATTCTCCGAGAGCAGGGAAAACGGCAGGCGTAATCTGGAGGAGCACAGGCAGATTACGGGAGCCTATATGTGCAGGAAGGAGCTGTTTAAGTACAGGCTTGTCATGGCGGTGACGCTGGCTCCCCTTCGCAGGGCGGCGGCGGAGAGCAGGGTGCTTTCCGGCGTTTATCATTGGTTTAAGGGAAAGCTGTACGGGGGATGACGGGGGATAAAGCGTTGAAAGATATTGAAATGGGCAGGTGGATAGGCGGATTTATAAAAAAGGTTTGGTTTCTGCTGTTTCTGAAAATTTTTTTCTCCGCATTGGAGGGGATCGCACCATATACGGTTTCAAAATCTCTTATGCTCGTAATTGAACGGATAACGACAGGCGGCAGATCGGAGGATATTTTACCGTATGCGCTGTTGTTCACGGGCGCAGTCTTTTACCAGAGGGCTCAGATGAATTTAAAAATGCCTCTGGACACCTTGTTTTCTGCCAGAAGCAGGGAATATGTGGAGCAGAAATGCTGTCAAATTGTTCGGGCAACCTCGCTGGAGCGTGTGGAGAGCGCGGAGTTTCAGGAGCAGTATTCACACATAGACAGATATATTAAGGAGGTCTCGGAAGTATGGAATAAAATTCTTCTGGTATTTTCATCCGTCGTGCAGTTAGTGTCCCTGACGGTGCTGCTGGCAGCGGAGGGGTGGTATTATGCAGTGATCTTACTGGCGGGGGTTCTGCCTCTGTGGAGATGGTTTGGCATTTCAAACCTTTCCCGTGAGGATATGCAGAGGGAGGTGCAGGTTTTAAGGAACAAGACCAATTATTATTACTCTATGCTGACAAGCGGAGATTACATGAAGGAGTGCAGAGTCTTTGGGTATGGAGAGGAAATAAGACAAAGGTGGGGGGACGGTGAGGCAGGAATACAGAAATTGAACTGGCAGTTTCGGCTTCAGGCTTTCTGCAGGGAGATGAAATACAGGCTTCCCTTCTACGGGGCTTTTGCGGCTTGTGTATCCCTCCTTATAGGGATGATTGTGACAGGGCGTACAGGTGTAGGAATATTTGTCGGCCTGCTTGCCGTTTTCAGGTCTTATCAGGCGGTCTTGTGTGATATGTTTTTTACGTTTTCCGAATTCAGGGGTATAAGGCGGGGCTATCTGGAAATAAAGAAGCTGCGTACTCAATTTATTATGGATTATGCCGAACCGGTGGAAGATAACACGTTTTTGATACGGAAAAGCATTGAATTCAAAAATGTATGGTTTCGGTATCCCAACAAGGATAACTATGCACTTTCTGATGTGAATTGCATCATTCGTATGGGCGAGACGGTTTTTATAGCTGGCATGAATGGCGCGGGTAAAAGCACATTTATCAAATTGCTGACAGGGTTATACAGACCGACGAAGGGGGAGGTACTGTATGACGGGGCAGAGAAGACGTCTTCGGGAAGCATTTATGGGAATTTTGCGGTGCTGTTTCAGGATTTTGCGAAATTCCCTTTTGATTTTTATGGAAATGTGGACATTCTGCGGAGCTTTGATGAAGAAAAGACGGAGGACGTATTGGAAAGGGCGGGGGTGACAGAATTTGCAGACGAGTTACCCGACGGATTAAGGACAAGGCTTGGTACTTTGTCGAAGGGTGGTGTCAATCTTTCAGAGGGACAATGGCAGAGGGTTGCTTTTGCCCGGGCGCTTTACAGGGACAGCAGTATCTACATCTTTGACGAGCCTGCTTCTGCCCTTGACCCTCTTGCGGAGGAAAGAATGTATGAATTGTATGATAACCTTCCGGAGGGCGTAACCAAGGTCATTATTTCACACCGCTTGGGATATGCCCGGAAGGCGGACCGGATTATTGTAATTGACAACGGCGGAATTGCGGAAGAAGGAACGTTTGCGGAGCTGTATTCCCGGAGAGGGGCATTTTATGACATGTTCAGCCTTCAGCAGGGACTTTATGCTACCCAGAACAGCGAGGTGAAAGGCGGATGAAAAATGCATTCATTGATTTGCTGAAGATCATAGCGAGGGCCGATCCCAAAAGCCTGCTTGTAAGGGTGGTAACAATAATATTGAATTCCACCATTCCCCCGGTGACTACGTTTTTGCTGGGAAAGACGGTATTGTCTCTGACAAATGCAAACTTGGAAAAAACAATCCTCCTGTCCGTCTGCTATATTATAGTTGTGTTCCTGTGGAACTTTTTTTTGAGGTATTCCGGGGTTGTCAATGCCCGGTTAAACGACAGGCTGGTGATTAAGCTGCGTGAACACATGATAGACCTGCATCAAACAATACCGCAGGATATTATTGAGAGCTCTGATTTTATACATTTGAGGAAAAGGGGCAATGATTTTCTGACAACATACGCGCTGCGTTTTTTCGGTTCGGCGGAACGGCTGGTTACGATTATACTGACTCTGCTGAACTACTGTATTATATTCTGCGGGATACATCCCCTTTTTATTTTGATTGTGCTTTGCGCATCCCTTCCGGGTTTGTTGTGCAGGGCGAAATTTGTCCCGGAAATGAGAAGGATGTATGAGGAGCTGCAGGAGGACAGGAACTACCAGGGATATTATAAGAAAATGTTGACAAATCCTTCGGCATTAAAGGAGCTGAGGGTCTGGGGGCTGGAAAAGACATTTTATGCCAGCTACCAGGAGCTGACAGCAAAGATACACAGGCGGCAGACCAACCATTATTATCGGCATGGGTTTGTAGGGGGCGGCGTGGAGTCTCTTGCCTTTGGCGCCGGTGTCATAGGCTCCATTTTGCTGGGGATTCGTTTAACTGCTTCCGGAATTATTCTAATTGACGGCTTTGTCATGGTAGTAAGCAGTATTTTGGATGTACAGGATACCTTTATCAGTGTCTACTATAACATTTTAGGCTACAGGGAATCTTCCTATTACGCAAAAGACTACCTGCAGATATATCATATGGCAAATGACTCGGAGCGCGGCTCTCGCACTGCTTCCGTCAGTCTGCCGCCGGGGGAGCTACTGAGTCTTCGGAACGTAAGTTTCCAATATCCGCTTGGCGGAAGGATGGCATTGGAGGACGTCAGCGTAGACATCGGATGTGGGGAGAAGATTGCCGTTGTAGGGGAGAATGGAAGCGGGAAAACGACTTTTTGCAAAATCCTTCTCGGTTTATACCAGCCCAGCGGCGGAAAGGTGGAATACCGCAGCGGACTTGCAGCTTCAGTGACGTTCCAGGATTTTTGCAGATATCACCTGAGCGTGAAGGACAACATAGTTCTGGGGAACGTATCGCTTGAAGGTGATCAGGAGGCCGGAATTCTGAAAGCAATGGAGATCAGCGGTTTTGACGAGGTGTGCAGGACATCAGGACTCACATTGAATTCAATGCTGGGCACCGTCGCTGGGGAGGGAGTAAATCTATCTGGAGGGGAATGGCAGCGGCTTGCAATCGCCAGGTGCTTTTATGATAACAGCAAGAACCTTATCGTCCTAGATGAACCGCATGCGTCGCTGGACCCCAAAGCTGAGGTCAAGATGTACGAATATTATGGAAATATTATTGAATGCGAGAAAAAGTGCCTGATTTTTGTCACTCACAGATTGACCTCTGCCAAAATGTGTGACCGTATTCTTGTGTTTCGCAAGGGAAGGCTGGTGGAAGACGGCTCCCATATGGAATTGCTGGACCGTAAGGGCTATTATTATGAAATGTATACAACCCAATCCCAAAACTATATTACCCAAGAAGTATAAGCGAGGTGTATATTGAACATTCATCATATCGGTGTAATTGTTAAGAATTTGAATAAAAGCATTGATATTTTTAGTTCATTAGGGTATGACAGACATGATGAAATTATAGCTGATCAATATCAAAAGAATAAAGAGGGACCATCCCAAAGTTTGTGTAAACCTCCAGACTGATGTAAGATAAAACTACACAGTCTGGAGGTATTATATGGCAAGAAGAAAAGAAAGCCCACAGAAAGCAGCCATGCGGGAAATGATGCGGGGATATCTGAAAGAAAACGATATCTGCATCAAAGACGGCACAGATGTCAATGCTGTTATGCGCGATATGAT
>ERZ808051.1197-NODE-1197-length-18714-cov-3.843805_pt1 | contig 18714 bp, 16 predicted proteins | sample MGYA00380199_ERZ808051 | MGnify/ENA primary metagenome ERZ808051 (study PRJEB31490, sample SAMN06133391) | mouse gut metagenome | isolation source: J11 | host: mice | place: China: Chengdu | collected 2015-05 ...
CCCGATAAAGTACAGGACTCCTGGGGCAAAAAGCCGTTTACCTGGGTCTCCCCGGAAATATAGTTCACCTGAAACCATGTCACGCCCTCCGCGTCCGTCACATAGCCCGTGACCGTAATCGCGGTTCCGCCCGGCACCGTCCCCAGAACCTGCCCGGCCAAAGAGGCCGTGTCCCGGATCTCGCCGGATTCGACTGCAACCGTGGCTCCCTGAGGGTTCACCTGGATTACATCCACCGGCGGCGCTTCTTCGCCTCCGCCGCTCTCCCCTGCGCCCTCCGCAGGAATGTCCCCCGACACCTCCACAAGGTCGGCGCGGACATAACCCGTGGTGGTATCGTTTACCTGCACCTGGTACCATGTATAGCCGTCCGCACCCTGCTTCTGGCCCAGTACGGTCAATACTTTATCTTTCTCGGCGCCTCCCACCATGGTGCTGGAAGTGTCTGCGTCCTGCCTGATCTTGGCCCCGTTAGGAGCCGTGACCTTAGCCTGTCCGGCGGCATAGCTTGTCAGCGAAGTCCCCCAGAATCCCGCCGCGAAGACACCCATTGCCAGCATCAGAGCCAGCATGCCGCCAAGCAGTCTTCCTCTCAGTTCCTTTGTTTTTCTCATGCGTCTTCTTCTCCTTGCTCTTAATTGTTTCTTTCGAATCTCCTCTGACCTTCTTCGCCCCTCTGTTCCAGGCCAAAGCCCTGGGTCGCCTTGTGCAGCATCTCTCTTTGCTTTTCCTCCAGGTTGCGGTGCACTTTGATCTCACATTCCGGACAGTACTGCCCGGAGCGAATCTGTTTTCCGCATATCTCACAGCGCAGAAACACTTTTGACCCTTCCGTGATCTCTATTCTGCCGTCTCTGAGAAGATGTCTGATCGTGCGCTGCGGCACCCCGATGGCCTGCTCTATCTGTGCCGCCGTAGCTCCCTTGTTTGCCTCGATATAGCATCTCACTTTTCCGTAATCGTCATAGTCCACCACACCGCATTCCTCGCAGTGATACTCTCCCACTCCCTTAAAAACCATTACGCCGCCGCACTCCTTGCATACCCGCGGAATATTATACATATCTATAGATCCCAGCATGCCCATATGTAAACACCTCCATCCTTTTCCTGTAAAAGCCCTGTCAGCATCGACTAAACTCCCAGACATTTACCTATGGCGGTGCAGCCAGCCGCATGGGAGTTTAGACAGAATGTCCCCGCTATGCCTCGTCGATTGCCTTTCCAATATCATGGCGCATATACTTGTTTTTAAAGTCCGGCCACCCGGCCGCCTCGTAGGCTCTGGCCCGGGCCTCTGCCAATGTATCCGCCTTTGCGGTCACACCCAGCACACGGCCTCCGTTTGTGACGATCCGGCCGTTCTCGTCTGTCTTGCTCCCCGCGTGGAAACAATAATAGTCCCTTTCCTCCGCGAACCGCTCCAGTCCCGTGATCTCAAATCCCTTTTGATAGGAAACCGGGTACCCCTCAGACGCCAGTACCACGCACACCGCCGCGTTGTTCTCGAACTGCAGTTGGATTTTGTCCAATGTTCCGTCGATACATGCGTCTACCACGTCCAGAATGTCGTTTTGCATTCTGCAGAGCACCACCTGGGTCTCGGGATCGCCGAATCTGGCGTTATATTCCAATACTTTCGGCCCGTCTTTCGTCAGTATCAGGCCGAAGAAGATGACGCCCTTGAACTCCCTGCCCTCAGCCGCCATGGCATCCACCGTGGGCTGATAGATATATTTGCGGCAGTACGCATCCACCTCATCCGTGTAGAAAGGGCTGGGCGAGAAACATCCCATGCCGCCGGTGTTGGGCCCTTTGTCCCCGTCCTGTGCCCGCTTGTGATCCTGGGCCGAGGTCATGGTCCTTACGGTCTTTCCGTCCACGAACGCCAGCACAGACACCTCACGGCCCGTGAGGAACTCCTCCGCCACCAGCACATTGCCCGCATCGCCGAAATGCTTCTCCTCCATGATCTCCCTGACGCCGGCCTGCGCCTCCTCCAGCGTATTGCAGATCAGCACGCCCTTTCCCAGCGCCAGCCCGTCTGCCTTCAGGACAATGGGCATGGCCGCATGCTCTAAGTACGCCAGCGCATCCCCGGCATTGTCAAAGGTCTCGTACGCCGCCGTGGGTATCTGGTATTTTTTCATCAGGTCCTTGGAGAACGCCTTGCTGCCCTCCAGGATAGCCGCGCATTTTCTGGGACCGAACACCCGAAACCCCGCCTCCTCAAGTACGTCCGTCAAACCTGCCGCCAGGGGATCGTCCGGAGCCACGAAGACCAGGTCTATCGCTTTCTCCTTTGCGTAGGCCTTGATCCTGTCAAACTCCATGACGCCGATAGAGGGTTCGCACTCCGCAATCTGCGCGATTCCCGCATTCCCCGGGACACAGTAAAGCGCGTCCAGCCTGCTGCTCTTCCTCATGCTGACCGCTATGGCGTGCTCACGTCCGCCTCCTCCTATAATCAAAACTCTCATCCCGCACCTCTTTCCTGTCATTCTTCAAAATGCCTGTGCAGTCCTTCTCTGCCACAGAATCTGACATGCTATATCTGTCTTCTGACCCGGTTGTCGACGATCTGCAGCCTTCCGTTGGCAATATCGTCTATGGCCCTGGGAAGCAGAACCCACTCCGCCTGCTCCATCACCCGCCGCTGCAGAATCTCCGGCGTGTCTCCATCCTCCACATACACCGCTTTCTGGGCGATGATGGGCCCTTCGTCCATTCCCTCATTGACAAAGTGCACGGTGGCGCCGGTGACTTTCACACCCCGCTCCAGCACCTTTTCATGGACTTTGAGCCCGTAATAGCCCACCCCGCAGAACGACGGAATCAGGGAGGGATGGATATTGATGATCCGATTGCCGAAAGCCGCTACCATCTGGGGCGGAATCCGCACCAGGAATCCGGCCAGCACGATCAGATCCGGCGAAAGGGCTTTCATCTCCTCCGTAAAAGCCCGGTTGAAAGCCTCCCTGTCGCCGTATTGTCTGGGCGAGATCACTTTTGCCTCTATCCCGCGCGCTTTCGCACGTTCCAGCGCTTTTGCGCTTCCGTTGTTGCTGACCACGGCCAGCACCTGGGTGCCTGTAATCGTCCCACTGTCAATGGCGTCCAGAATGGCCTGCAGATTGGTGCCGCCGCCGGACACGCACACTACGATTCTCAGCATATGTCCACTCCCTTTTCTCCTGCGGCGCACCGCCCCACCACATAGGGCGTCTCCCCTGCGGCCCGGAGAGCCTCCAGGCATTTGTCCCTGTCCTCAGCAGACACGGCCAGCACCATGCCTAAGCCCATATTGTAAGTATTATACATCATCTGCTCTTCTATGTTCCCTTTTCGTGCCAGCAGTCCGAAGATGGCCGGCACCCGGTAACTGTCCTTTTCCACCTTTGCCCGGATTCCCTCCGGCAGCATCCTGGGGATGTTCTCATAGAACCCGCCGCCGGTGATATGGCTGCAGCCCTTTACCCGCACGCCAGCCTCCTTGACGGCCCTGAGGGCTTTCACGTAGATCTTCGTGGGGGTGAGCAGCGTGTCGCCAAGCGTGCCGCCAAGCTCCTCATAATAGGTATCCAGGCTCTCCCTCGTCATCTCAAACACTTTGCGCACCAGCGAAAAGCCGTTGGAATGCACCCCGGAGGAAGCTATGCCTACAAGTATGTCTCCCTCTTTTATATCCTGCCCCGTGATCAGGTCTTTTTCGTCGGCCACGCCCACTGCAAAGCCTGCCAGGTCGTATTCGTCCTCAAGCATCATGCCCGGGTGCTCCGCCGTCTCGCCGCCCACCAGCGCTGCTCCAGCCTGTCTGCAGCCCTCGGCCACTCCTTTTACGATCGCGGCGATTTTCTCCGGAACATTCTTGCCGCAGGCAATGTAGTCCAGGAAAAACAGCGGCTCGCCGCCGGCGCAGGCCACATCGTTCACGCACATGGCCACGCAGTCGATACCGATGGTGTCATGCCGGTCCATCAGGAAAGCCAGCTTCAGCTTCGTCCCCACTCCGTCCGTACCTGACAGCAGCACGGGCTTCTCCATGCCTTTTACGGCCTCCATGGAGAACGCGCCGGAAAACCCGCCTATGCCGCCCAGCACCTCCGGCCGCATGGTCGCCTTTACGTCCGCTTTCATCAGCTCCACAGAGCGGTATCCCGCCTCAATGTCCACTCCCGCCTTTTTATAATCCATTTCGTCATCCTCCTATCCCGTTTCCGCCGGCCTCCCCGCGGCCGTATCCTATTTATTCTGCAGATAAGCCCTGTATCCCTCCTCCTGCAGCCTGGCATCCTTAGCCTCCACCTGACTCTTCAGCTTCTCGCTGTAGTCTTTCAGCCTCTGCAGCAGAGCCGGGTCCGAAGTGGCCAGGATCCTGGCGGCCAGAAGCCCTGCATTGGCGCCGCCGTTGATGGCCACCGTAGCCACCGGAATGCCTGAGGGCATCTGCACGATGGAATACAGGGAATCCCGTCCTCCCAAAGATGTGGTATGCATGGGTATTCCGATCACCGGCATGGGAAAGATGGCCGCGCACATACCCGGCAGATGAGCCGCCATGCCGGCCCCCGCGATGATTACCTTGAAGCCTTTCTCCTCTGCGCTCCTGGCATATGCGAAGAATACGTCCGGCTCCCTGTGGGCGCTGATGATCGCCATCTCATAGGAAACCCCCAGCTCCTCCAATATGTCCGCCGCTTTCGCCATGACGGGCATGTCGGAATCGCTTCCCATCACAATCCCCACCTTGGGCATGCCTGTGTCTGTCGTCTCTCTCATGCTTGGTATCTCTCCCATAAATGCCTCCTTGCGTGCTTTTGCCTTTTCTTTTTGATTTTTGATCGCTTTTTGATTGCTTTTCTATTGCTTCCGCGCCTGGAAACGCGGCTTCTTTCCTTTTCCAGTTTACTAAAGAATAGTCTCCCCTGCAACCACTATTTTCCGAAAGCCTTGTTGAGCTCCTCGCATCCCGGCAGAACGAACCGTCCGTCCTTTATGACAGGCACGCGGCTTCCGTCCTTTCTCACCGCCGTCAGCTCGCCCAGCTCGTCGTAGGGGACGGTGATGTCCGTATGGCAGTTGTAGTATGCGTCCATGGGGCTGCTGCGGCGCAGGAGCGAAACCTCGTTGTCCCTGGCCACGATCTCTTTGCCGTCAGGATTGTACACCTTTCTGTCCTCCGCGTGGGAATAGCAGGTATCCCCCACCGCGAAGTGAGGCCCCATCTTCTCCGCGATCAGCACCGGGAGCTTCGCCTCCACACCCAGACGCCTGGCTGCCACGTAAGCCGTGGTATTGGTGCCTATGGCGAACTCTCCCATGGGGAGCGTCTCATGGCGGGCCAGGATATTTTCATAGATGAAATTCCTGCCCCGGGACGGGTCCTCAAAATTGCCGCAGGAATAGTCCCGGACCATGCCGTCCTCAAAGGTAATGGTCAGATCCTTATACTCCAGACCGCCCAGAAATGCCCTGGTCACATGAAGCACCCCTTCCGTGCCGTTTAGCACCGGCGAAGTAAACACCTCTCCCACGGGAATGTTCACATCCGCCACACAGTTCTCAAAGATGGTCTCTTTCCCGGGATCCGCCAGCTTGTAAAGGTTTACCCTGAGATTCGTACGGTTCGCGCCCCTGCCCCTGATCTCGCAGGTATCCGCCGTGTCCAGAGCGTCTATCAATGTCTGCTGTACTCTGCGGTAGAGCATGTAATCCAGGGTATTGATGCGGATGGTCTCCCGAAACAGCTCCTCGAACACCTCCCCGATTTCCGGCACGGGAAATGCGATGATCGTAAAGCTGGTCTCATCCCCGGGCGTATACTCTCTGCTGAGCATCCCGGCTCTGGACGCGTGCTCCACCCCCAGCCTCTCCTGCTCCTTTGAGAGCCTGACCGCGTGCTCGCACACCGCCGGTGTGAAATCCGCCTCCCCAAAAGTCTCCACAATGGCAGGCCCCGCATAGTCTCTCAGCTCTCTCTTCCACTTTTCGCAGGCGGCCCTCATAGCCTCCAGCTGTCTGTTGGCATAATTTTTATCAAAGAATATCCCTTTGTCGTCTTTGTGGTCATACTCGAACTGGGGATTGGCCACCCCGCCGCTGAAACCGTTCTTCACACGCCGGCTGGCCCTCCTGCCGTCCAGGACGCTCCAGGCCGCCCGGTGGGATACGGCTTTCAGCCCCATCCTCTCAAAGTTTCGGACCGCCCGGCGCAGCATCCGCTCAAAGCCCACCTGATAGCCCAGGGACACGATCCTCTTCCGGGACAGATCCACCCCCGTAACCTCAAAGCCCATGCGGTACCCTTCCGTGTAAGTGTCCGCCATGGTGGCAATGGTCTCCTCCGGCAGCCCCGCCAGGAATCCGGCTGTCTCCAGCTCGTTTTCGCCCACATACTCCCCGTAGCCGTACAGGTACCTTAAGTCCGTCAGATCGCTCTCCATGATCATACGCACCGCAAATCCGTCCGCTTCCATCTGCTCTCCGGTCCTGCGTTCCGCCGCCAGATCCGCATAATCGCATGCGAACCAGTAGATCATGTCCCTGACGTCCTTTGCGGAGGGCCTCTCCTCCCCCTTGTCCGCCGCGTACACGAAAGCCGTGTAAATCTCCGCAAACAGTTCCATGCGGATCACCAGCTCCTCCAGTCTGCCCTCGTAGACAAAGCCGATCAGACTGCGAAGCTCCGCGTACAGAGAGGAAAAAACCGCTCCCAGCTCTTCCCCCAGTTCCCGCACCGCATAGCCGGGATTACCGTAGCTCTCCCCGTAGTGCTCCGGCAGAATATCCGCATACAGCGCCCGATTTCTGTCCGCAAGCTCCTCGATCCGGGCTTTTTTCAGACCCTCTCCGGCCAGAAACTCTGCCGTATCGTCAATCATCAGCAGAAATTCCGCACAAAATGAAAAGAAAGCCTCCAGTTTCTCATCCCCGAATCGCTCCGTCGGAATCTTGCGGATTCTGTCCATCACCAAGTCATACCGTTCCCGCAAAATCTCTCCACCGCTCATTCCAGACTCCCTCCCGCATATACGATCAAACCGATGCTCACAAGCGCCGCCAGGTTCAGGATGATTCCCAGTATCGGGAACAGCCTGTAGCGCTCTTTCTCCTGCACGGTCAGCAGCCCCAGAATCAGGCCTACCGTGGAATAGAGCGCGGCAAGCAGGGCCCCTGCCCCGAAGCCTGCTCCCACTTTCCCGCCGTTGCGGTAAGAGAGGAACACCATGGCGCCCAGGGACCCCAGACTGATGACTCCGAGAATCGCAGCCATAACGGCCCGGTTCGAATGCTTTTTATCCGTAAATATGAATCCTTTTCTTTTCTTCATAAAAATTCTGAAGGGCATTCCCAAAAAGGTACGTCCCCTCTCAGAAAATGCCCGCCAGCCGCTCCCATCTAAAATATGATCTTGGACTTGCCCGCAATCAGTTTCGCGCCGCTGATAATCAGCAGAATACCCGATACAATGCCCACTACCAGCACAATCACTCCCATGGTAATGCTGGTCGCGCCGGCTCCCTTCATCACTTTATATATTTTTTCTCCCATAAACGCTCCCTTCTTCCGCAGACCTTTAAGCCTGCACTGCCTGTTTTGCTCCGTATACCCTGTAGTATTCGTCTATTGCCGTCTTCGCGGCCTCGTCGATATAGATCTGTCCTTTGTAAGGTCTGTTGTACAAATGCTCCACGACCTCTTCCATGGTCACTATGGCAGCGGCCCCTATCCCGTAGCGCTCCCTGATCTCGTCCAGGGCGCTCCCGTTTCCGCCCGGCCCTTTCTCCATGCGGTTTAAGGACACCATCAGCCCCTTAATCTCCACTTTGGCCTGTGCCGTAATAATCGGATAGGTCTCCTCGATGGATTTGCCGGAGGTGGTCACATCCTCGATGATCACGACTCTGTCTCCGTCTTTCATGCCGCTTCCCAGCAGGATGCCGGCGTCACCGTGATCCTTTTCCTCCTTGCGGTTGGAGCAATATCGCACCTCCCTGCCAAAGAGCTCGCTGTAAGCGATGGCCGTGGCTACGCTCAGAGGGATTCCCTTATAGGCCGGTCCGAACAGGATATCGAAATCATCCCCGTAATTGTCATGAATCGCCCTGGCATAGTATTCTCCCAGCCGCTTTAACTGGGCTCCGGTCACATAGGAGCCGGCATTCATGAAAAAGGGGGACTGCCTGCCGCTCTTAAGCGTAAAAGAACCGAACTTAAGCGCCTTGCTGTCCACCATAAACTCGATAAATTCCTGCTTATACCGTTCCATATATATAGAATCCTCCTGTGTATGAGCCTATTATTCTCACCTATTCTATCATAGTATTGGGATATTTTCAATCGATTTTCTGAATTTATGGAGGCAATTGCATATGGGAATCGTACTTTTCAAAATTTACATCAAACGGTGAGCAGGACGATAAGCCGGGTTCTGTCGAGAACAGCGGAAAACACGCTCTGGCATTTTCCGTTGTCAGGAATAATCATCTATCTTGCACGGCTGTCGCCAGCCGCGTCCAGCGACCTACCTGAAAGCAGGCCGGGCAAGCCTGTCGCTCTCATTCTGGTCTTGCTTCGGATGGGGTTTACATGGCTCCGCCCGTTGCCGGACGGACGGTAGTCTCTTACACTGCCTTTCCACCATTACAGAAGCCCGGCGCGGAGCCGGTCCCCTGCTGTATCTTTCTGTTGCACTGGCCTTGGAGTCGCCTCCACCGGACGTTATCCGGCATCCTGCCCTGTGAAGCCCGGACTTTCCTCACCTGCCGCTGCTCACCGCCCCGCCCTGCGGGCAGGCCGGTGAGAGAGGAAACTGCCTGTGGCAGCCTCCCCGGGCAGCCGCGATCATTTGTCCTACCTGATTTCCTGTCTTTAAGTTTTTCTGACTTTAGTCTGTTTATGCAGAAACAAATTCTGCCCTGAGCTCTCCCGCCTCAAAATACTAAACGCGGAAATAGCTCCCGCCGATAAATTCCCGGCAAATGGAGTTTGCCGGAACATTCTGGCTGTCGATCCCCTGGAAGTATTCCAGAAACTTTAAAAGCCGCTTGGCCTCATAATACTCCGGCTCCTCCTCCTCGATTCCGAACAGGAGAGGCTCCACATACTGCTTAAGTACCGCCAGCTCGTAAATCAGCGCGGAATTAAACATTTCATCCGCACTCTCCTGGAAGAGGAAAATATATCTTTCTTCTCCTCTCCTCACCGAGGGCCACATGGCGATGGTGCGCTTTGCGCTGTTGCCTCTGGTTCTGGCGTCCCGCACAATCCTGCGCAGAAGACGGCCGTCCGTGGTGGGAATCCGGTTATGATCGTCCACATTTAAGCTGGTCAGGGCGCTGATATAAATCTTAAACTTGCTTTCGTTTGGCATGGAAGCGGTGGTAAGCGGATTCAGGCCGTGAATCCCCTCAATAACCAGCACATCCTCCGGCCCCAGCTTCTTTATGTTGCCGTGATATTCCCGTTTTCCCAGCTTGAAATTGTACTGGGGAAGCTCTACCGCCTCCCCGGCCAAAAGCCGGTTCATATCCTCGTTGAACTGCTTGATGTCAATGGCCTCGAGGCACTCAAAGTCGTAATTCCCGTCTGCGTCTCTGGGGGTGTCCACCCGGTTGATGAAATAATCGTCCAGGGCGATAGGATGGGGAATCAGCCCGTAGGTGCGGAGCTGGATGGAAAGTCTGTGGGAAAATGTTGTCTTTCCTGAAGAGGAAGGGCCTGCAATCAACACAAACTTTACATTCCCCTTATCTACAATCTCCCTGGCAATCTCTCCGATCCTTCTCTCCTGCAAGGCCTCCTGCACAAGGATCATATCCCCGAGCAAACCGTCCCGGATGGAATTGTTCAAATCCCCCACCGACTCAATCCCCATCATCTCTCCCCATCTCGCGGAGGTTGTAAGGGTGTGAAAGAGCTTTTCCATGGGGGCAAAGTAGTTCAGCTTGGTGGGATCCTCGCTTCCCGGCAAAAGAAGCATGATTCCGTCCTCATAGTGCAGCACATCGAAGTATTTTAAATATCCTGTACTGGGAAGCATATACCCGTAATAATAATCATAATAGCCCTCTAAGCAATAGACATTTACCGTAGAGCTTCTGCGGTAGCGGAAAAGCTTCTCCTTATTGAACAATTTGTGACTGCGGAAAAGTTCTATAGCCTGATCCTTGGGATACGACTTTTTGGTAATAGGCAGATCCCTCTCCACCAGCTTTGCCATCTGCTTTCCGATGGCGCTGACATGCTCCCTGGTGAGCTTTTCATCCATCATCACCTTACAGTAATAGCCCTGGCCGATGGCAAATTCTATCTTTACACGGCCCACCTTTTCCCCTCCGAGCACGTCATTTATGGCCTTTACAAGGATCATGAGTCCTGTCCTGACATAGGTTTTGTGACCGATATTATCCCGGATAGTCAAAAAGGAAAGCGTACAGTCCTTTTCCACCTTTTTGTGCAGCTCTCTGATCTTGCGGTTCTCTATCACCAGAGCAATCATATCCTTAAACCCGGGCTGGTACTGCCTTGCGATCTCCTCGTATGCAGTCCCCTGAGGATACTCCTTTGTTATGCCGTCAATGGTTATTTTTGCCATTGTTACCTACCCTCCTTTTTGTCTCTGTGCTGCAAAGCTCTATGGCCTCCTGCGTATACCCCATTTCCCTTAAAAGCTCGGTAAGCCGCTCTGCCGCCTTTTTACTTTCGCAAGCTTCCTCCAGTGTCTGTATCAAACGCCTTAAATTTTCCCTCTCCTCTTTCAGGTAAGAGAGCAGTACCGGGTGCTTTTGTTTTAGCAGACAGGGGCCGTATCGATCCTCCAGCTCCCGGCCGGCTTCCTCCTCTTTCGGTTGTGCCGCCTCCTCCTTAAAAGGCTTTGGCACAGCCCTGATCACGGGATAAAACTTTCCGTCCTCCCATACCATATCCTCCGCCCGGACAGCGTATCCCGCCGTGCGCAGAAATCTCCTGAAGCCGGCAAGCTCTGACTGGGGCTGCAGAATTAATTCCCTGAAGGCCCTTGTCTTAAGAGGCTCCCTCTCCAGGATGCGCTGCATCAGCCTGCCCCCCATACCGGCGCAGACTAAGGTCTGGGCTTCCCCAATCTCAAATTTGTCAAGTCCGTCGGAAAGACGCAAGGTTATGTAATCCTCAAGCCCTGCCTTTGATACATTCTCTTTTGCATGCCCAAGAGGGCCCTTCCTGACATCCATGGCAAGCACCCCGGGCGAAATTTTCTTTTCAAGCAGATAAATGGACAGATAACCGTGATCACAGCCTACGTCGCAGGCCCTGTTTCCCACGCTCACCAGATCCGCCACTGCCTTCAGTCTTGCAGATAAGCGAATTTCTCCCGCCATCAGTCCAGATAATCCTTCAGCTTCCGGCTTCTGCTGGGATGACGGAGCTTTCTCAGCGCCTTGGCCTCAATCTGCCTGATTCTCTCTCTGGTTACATTGAATTCCTTGCCCACCTCCTCCAGGGTTCTGGCGCGGCCGTCGTCTAAACCAAAGCGCAGCCTGAGCACCTTTTGCTCCCGGTCCGTGAGGGTGCTCAGAACCTCCACCAACTGCTCCTTCAATAAGGTAAAGGCAGCGGCATCCGCAGGCACCGGCACATTGTCATCCTGGATAAAATCTCCCAGATGGGAATCCTCCTCCTCGCCGATGGGGGTTTCCAGAGAAACCGGTTCCTGAGAAATCTTTAATATCTCCCGCACCCGCTCCACAGGCAGATTCATCTCCTCCGCAATCTCCTCCGGCGTAGGTTCTCTTCCAAGCTCCTGCAAAAGCTGTCTGCTCACACGGATCAGCTTGTTGATGGTCTCCACCATATGCACCGGAATACGGATGGTCCTGGCCTGGTCTGCAATGGCCCTAGTGATGGCCTGACGGATCCACCAGGTGGCGTAGGTTGAAAATTTATAGCCCTTGCGGTAATCAAACTTCTCCACAGCCTTGATCAGTCCCAGGTTTCCCTCCTGGATCAGATCCAGAAACAGCATTCCCCTGCCCACATAGCGCTTGGCAATACTTACCACCAGACGCAGGTTTGCCTCTGCCAGCCGCTTCTTTGCCACATCCCCCGCGTCCAGCTCCTTCTGGAGGGAGCCGATCTCCTCCTTAAGCTCTGCCGCCTCCTGTTCGTCTGCATTGTCAAGACGCCTCTCCAACAGGGCAATCTTTTCTTTGGCTACCGCCCCTGCCTCCATTTTACGGGCAAGGTCGATCTCCTCCTCCGCATTCAAAAGAGGCACCTTGCCGATCTCTTTCAAATACATTCTCACCGGATCTTCGATACTGATTCCGTCAGGAACGGAAAGGTCAATGTTCTCCACATCCACCTCATCCTCTTCCGTCAGGATAATTTCTTCGTCGTCAACATCGTCGCCCTCTGTGATACGCAGAATATCCACGTTATTCTGCTCCAGGGTTTCCAAAATCTTATCAAATTGTTCCTCACCCAATGGAATATCAGCAAAGTAATCCACTACCTCCTGATATTCCAAGACGTTTTTTTTCTTTCTGGCAACGGCCAGGAGTCCTGTTAACTTCTCGTCGAACCTTGCCTGTGTGTTTTCATCCATTTTCGGTTTTCCGTCCTTCCTAACTTTCCAATTCTTACCTGTCAACATCATTATTGGCTTTAATCCAATGAAATATGCGTTTTGCTAAGTTCTTCCAGTTCTTTTTTGCTTACAATCATTTTATTGAACGCCGAGACATCCGTCCCCGCCCTCTCCCTCAAGGCCTCCAGACTGTTTCGCTTTACCGCCATGAGAATATCGTGAAAGGCCCTCTCCTGCTCTGCTCTGGAAGAAAGCTCCAAAAGCTTCGTGTTAAACAGCGCCGCCGCCTGTCTCTGCTCCTCCTCCTGTGTAAAGAGGCTGATAATTCCCGCCGGATTAATGATCTCCTTCTCTAAATCCTCAAACAGCCTTTGGGCCGCCCTTTGGTATAATTCCTCGGTAAAATCATCGGGGGAGATATATTTTTTGATTTTCCGGTAAAGGGAAGGCGCCTCCACCAGCCAGGTAAGGAGCAGCTTTTGAGGCTTTTTGCGGTTTTCCGCCGGATTGTTTTTCTTTTGGATGCCGGATTTGAGCCGTATGGCCGGCGCAGCCCCGCCCATCTGGGAAGCGTAGGAGCGAACCAGCCTGCGCAGATTTTCGAATCCTATGTGGTATTTGTCTGCCACTGCCTCGATATAATTTTCCCGCTCCACCTCTTCCGAAAACCCGCAGAGCTTTCGGGCAATCTCCCGGTGAAATCTGGTTTTGGACTCGGGATCCCCCAGGTCATAATCCCTCTGCAGCATCCGCAGCTCAAAGAAAAAGCTGTTTTCCGCCTGTGCAAGTCTCTCCCTGAAAGCCTCCGCCCCTTTATTTTTCATAAATTCATCCGGGTCCTTATAAGGATCCAGGTTCAGCACCTTTCCGGTAAGGCCGCTCTCCCCCAGTATCCCGATGGCCCGCAGGGCCGCGTTTACGCCTGCACCGTCGCTGTCGTAGGCAAGAATCACCTCCTTGGTAAACCGTCTGAGTAAATTGGCCTGCCCTGCCGTAAACGAGGTTCCCAGAGATGCCACCGCCTGGCCAAAGCCTGCCTGATGCATGGCGATCACATCCATATAGCCCTCGCACAAAATAAAGTTACCCGCCCGGGAGGAACGTGCAAAGTTAAGGCCGTAAAGATTCCTGCTCTTATCAAAAATCATGGTTTCCGGGGAGTTTAAGTATTTGGGCTTGCCCTCTCCCATCACCCGCCCGCCGAAACCGATGACCCGGTTATTACTGTCCTGAATGGGAAACATGACCCGGTTCCAGAATTTATCATGCATCCCGTACTTTTCATCGAAGGCGGCCAGTCCCGCCTCCTGAATCAGCTTGTCCTCATACCCTTTGCTTTTCAGATACCGGGTAAGGTCGTCGCTTGTCATGTTGGCAAATCCCAGACCGAATTTATGGATCGTCTCATCCGAAAGCTCCCGCCCGCGCAGATACTGATACCCTATGGCTCCCGCTTTGGCTCTGAGCTGATAATAAAAATATCTGGCTGCCTCCTTGCTGACCTTTAAAAGCTGCGCTTTTTTGTTGTCTCTTTCTCTGTCCTTTTCATCATACTCCCCTTCCGGGAGCTTTACCCCCGCCCTCTGGGCCAGAGTCTGAATCGCTTCCTGAAAGGAATAGTTCTCATATTCCATCAAAAAGGTAAAGACATTCCCCCCCGCCCCGCAGCCGAAGCAATAATACATTTGTTTGTTGGCGGAAACAGAAAAAGACGGGGATTTTTCATTGTGGAAGGGACATAAGCCAAAGTAGTTGCTGCCCTTTTTCTGTATTTTCACATAGCCCGAAACGACCTCCACAATGTCGTTCCTGTTCCTTACTTCCTCCACTACCTCATCCGGATAATACATATGTATACCCCCTATTTCAGCCTTCAGCCGTGCCAGGATTTCGGGATATAAATTTCCTCATAGCGGGCGATGGCAAAACGATCTGTCATTGCCCCGATATAGTCGCATACCACTTTTTCTTCCGGCTCCCCCCGCCTGATCAGATTGATATAATCCTGGGGCAAAAGCTCTAAATGCCGCCTGTAATAGTTGTACAGGGTCTGCACCAATATTTCCGCCTTTTCCTCTTCGCTCTTGGCTTCCTTATTCTGATAGACCCTCTCAAACATAAACTGGCGCAGCTTTCCCATAGCCTGCGCCACAGGCTCCGACATGCAGATCTCATTTTTGCCGTAGCTGTTAGATACCAGATCATGGATAAAGTGGTCAAGTCGCTCTCCTGTGGTATCCCCGATTACCTGGGAAATTTCCCCGGGAATGTCCGACTCTCTCAAAATCCCTGCCCGGATGGCATCATCCATGTCGTGATGGATGTAGGCAACCTTATCCGAAAACCGCACGATTCTCCCCTCTAAGGTGGAGGGCATTCCCCTGGTCTGGTGATTTAAGATGCCGTCCCGTACCTCCGCGGTGAGATTCAGTCCTGCGCCGTTTTTTTCAAGCAGCTCCACAATGCGGACACTCTGCTGACTGTGGCAGTAGCCGTAAGGGCACACCATATTCAAAGCCCTCTCTCCGGCATGGCCAAAGGGCGTATGGCCCAGGTCATGGCCCAGAGCAATGGCCTCCACCAGATCCTCATTCATCCGCAGCGCCTTGGCAATGGTCCTGGCATTCTGGGATACCTCCAGGGTATGCGTCAGCCTCGTCCTGTAATGGTCTCCATTGGGTGCTAAAAATACCTGTGTTTTGTCCTTCATTCGCCTGAATGATTTGGAGTGGAGAATCCTGTCCCTGTCCCGCTGGTAAACCGGACGAATATCGCAGGGCTCCTCCTGCCTTAGCCTGCCCTTGGAATCTCTGCTGTGGGCCGCATAGGGACTTAAGCACTCTACCTCAAGCTGTTCCAGATTTTCACGTATGTTCATTCATACTCCCTGAGTGAATGTGCGCACAGACTGACAGATGCTTGTGTGTACGCATTGATCAAAAAAGATTTTCTACTATTAGTATTCGGCGCCCGGCTTTAAATTCCTTTTATTTTTAAAGAAAACTTATCTGCCCGGTCAAAGACACCCAAAATTCAGGGCCTCGCGGCTTCTTACCGGCAGATTTCATATATAAATTCCGCATTTTTATCCATAGCCTCATAGGCCGTTTTCAGGGGAGACATCTGAAATACATGCCACATTCCCTTAAAAATATCCAATTTCACGGAAACATTCTCCTGTACCAGCTTTTTGTGCAGCATCACAGAGTCCGAAAGCAGAATCTCGTTCTCCCCGACCTGGATATACGTAGGCGGGAATCCTGCGAAATCGCCGAAAAGCGGGGAAATCATGGGATCCTTAGCCTCCTCCCTGTGCTGATACTCAGGAATATAATTACCGATCATTCTCTCCAGATATTCCGCGTCCAGCACGGGATCCACCTCCGCCTTTGTCTTGTGGGTCTTGCCCGAGGAGGTGAGATCCGTCCAGGGAGACATGAGCACAAGCCCCCTGGGAAGGAGCCGTTTTTGTTCCTTCAGCTTCAGCACCAGGGAGAGAGCCATGTTTCCTCCTGCAGAGTCCCCGGCAAGGATCACGTCTCTCGCACCATAACCCAGAAGCATCAGGTAATTCCATGCATCCATGGCATCGTCTATGGAGGCCGGATAAGGGTTCTCAGGGGCTAAGCGGTAATCGAAGCAGAGCACGTCCATGGAGGTGCTTGAGGCCAGCTTGGTGGTCAGCGTCCTGGCGTAAAGGCTGCTCCCTGTGGAATAGCCGCCGCCGTGACAGTACAGGATAATATATTTTTTCATGTGGGCCCGGTTCACCGAAATCCACTCTCCGGCCATCCCCTGAATATCCACGCTGCGTATCAACATGTCCTTTGCTTTTCCAAGCAGCTCTCCCACATGGTCCTGGGACTGGCGGTGCTTTTCAATATCCGGCTTATCGATCATGCCGTGTACCTTCCGGATCAATACCATCATATTTTGATTCACGGTCTCCGCAGAAGGCTTTTTTACCAGAAATTTCTTTGTACTCATTGCTCTTTCCCATCTTTCTGAAAACTTTTGGCTTCATTTTAACACATCGCAGCATTTTTGTGGTATACTAAATTATTATTTACGATTTTCATTCAGGAGCGCAGAATCTATTTTGAACACAAGACACCGTCCTTCCCCAAACCAAAATCAGCGATCCCAGGAGGATTTCCATAAGTCAGGCCACACGCCAAAGGTCTGGTATAAGCTGGATTTATCCGCCATTGTTTATCCCACCCTGCAGCGCAGGGATTTTTCCTCTGTGTACCGTCTGTCGGTACTTTTAAAGGAGCCGGTGGATCCCCTTCTTCTGCAAAAAGCCTTGGATCTTGCCCTTCCCCGGTTTCCCACCTACAAAACCGCGATCCGCAAAGGGTTGTTCTGGAGGTACTTAGAGCCCAACAACCGGCCCGGCCCCTTTGTGCAGGAGGATATTCGGAACTTCTGTATGCCCATGCCCTTTAAGGCGGGAAACCGTTACCTTCTGCGGATCTATTATTATGACCGCCGGATTTCCTTAGAGGCCCACCATTGTCTCGGGGACGGCACCGGGGGCATGTGTGTGCTTCAGACCATCACCGCCGTCTATCTGCGTCTTTTGGGCCATGAGGTTTCAAACGGCGGCTTTGTCATGGACATCAATGAGGCTCCCCATCCCGAAGAGCTCGAGGACGCCTATATGCGCTATGCCAACGCCAAGGTCTCTCCCGCCCGCCCCGGCGAAAAGACCTTCCGGGTCAGAGGCACCAGGGAGCCCCTTTTTACCTTTAACGTGATCGACGGCATTCTGTCCGTGAAAGAGGTGATGGCCGTGGCCAAAAAATACAACGCCACCCTCACCGAATATTTAAATGCGGTGCTTTTATACGCGCTTTTACAAAAACAGCAGTCGGAATGGCACCTGAAGCAGCGCCCTGTTAAAATTGCAATGCCCGTCAATCTCCGGCGCTTTTTTTCCTCCAAAACCCTGCGCAATTTCATCACCATGGTCTTCCCCGTGGTGGATCCCAGGTTAGGAGATTACACCTTTGAGGAGATTGTAATCCAGGTCCGCAATTACATGCGTTATTTTATCAACGAAAAATTTCTGAGGGGAGATATTACCACCAACGCCAACACCCAGCGCAATCCCCTGATCCGGGTGGTTCCTCTTTTTATCAAGGACTTTGTGGTAAGGCAGTTTTACACCCGTGTGCAGGATAAAAACTCTTCTGCGGGACTGACCAATATGGGGGCGCTCAAAGTCCCCGAGGGGATGGCGCCCTTTATCGAGCGCTTTGACATCTATATGGGCCAGCCCTTTTCCTCCCGCACAAACTGTGCCATCGTAAGCTTTGAGGATACGCTTACCGTCAATTTTGCAAGCAGTATCATGGAAACCGATGTGGAACGCTACTTCTTCAGAAAGCTGGTAAAGGACAATATCCATGTAAAGATTGAAAGCAACCGGCAAAGCCTTGATGAGATTGTATAGAAAGGAGTTTCAATATGTCCTACTGTGTCAACTGCGGCGTGGAGCTGGAGTCTTCCTTAACGGAATGCCCTCTGTGCAATACACCTGTTATTAATCCGAAAGAGCTCTACGACCAAAAAAAGACGTCCCCTTACCCTAAAAAACGGGGGCAGGTGGATGTGGTCAAAAAAACCGATCTTTCTATCCTGATCTGCATCGTCTTAGGGGCCACCTCCCTAAGCTGCGCAGCCTTGAATCTGCTGGTCTTTTCGGCAAGTCCCTGGTCCTTATTCATCGTAGGGGCCTGTCTGATTCTGTTTGTGCTTGCCCTTCCCGTGGTGATCTACACCAAGCTGCCTATTTATATTTCTCTTTTGTTTGACGCAGTGGCAGTGGGCTTTTATCTGTATATGATCACCTTTAACACTGCCGGCAGCGACTGGTTTCTGGGCCTGGCCCTCCCCATCGTGGCCCTGGCCACCATTCTGGTAGAGATATTTACCCTGCTACTCCGCTCCTTTTCCTTTTCCCATATTACGATGGCCGTGTACTTCTTTACAGAAACCGCTCTTTTGTGTGTGGGAATCGAACTGCTGATCCGGCACTACTACCAGGAGCCCATCCGGCTTGTATGGTCCGCCATCGTGCTCACGGTCTGCACGGTGATTGTGGTGCTGCTGCTTACCGTGCTCTCCCGCAGAAGGCTGCG
>ERZ808051.1198-NODE-1198-length-18714-cov-3.798948_pt1 | contig 18714 bp, 12 predicted proteins | sample MGYA00380199_ERZ808051 | MGnify/ENA primary metagenome ERZ808051 (study PRJEB31490, sample SAMN06133391) | mouse gut metagenome | isolation source: J11 | host: mice | place: China: Chengdu | collected 2015-05 ...
AGCTGAATTAGGTATTGAAAGTACGAATTGGCTGGAAGCTTCTTTTAAAAATCTGAATGAATCAGAAACAATATATAATTTAAAGGTGACAGTTACAGGTAGTTCCTTTATACAGTTTATACCGGGTTCTTTTTATTTTTCTACTGTAAATCCGGGGGAAGAAATTCGGCTGGAAGGGGAATTAAAGACAGATGTTAATGCGGAGAGCGGCATAGCTCCAGTCTATTTTGAGTTTGAATATGAAAATGAAAAAGGGAATGCCATAAATGGAAAAGAAAGCATTTCTGTAAGGGTGGCACAGCAGCCAATTGTACATCAGCCTAAATTATTGGTGGAAAGCTGTAATTTATCGGGAAAAGATTTAGGGATGGGCAGTCAGGAGCAAATGACGGTAACTTTCAAGAATTGTAGTGATTCACAGACAATTTATAATCTGAAAGTAGCTGTTTCTACAGGCTCTGTTTTGCAGCTGATACCAGGGTCGTTTCACTTTGCCCAAATTGGCCCGGGAGAAGTGATTCATATAGAAAGTAATCTTAAAGTAGCGTCAAAAGCAGAAAGCGGTATGATTCCGTTAGGGTTTGAATTGGAATACGAGGATGAAAAAGGAACAGCCATAGTCGGGAAAGAAAGGGTAGTTTTATCTATTGCGGAACAACCGATTACCCGATCACCTCAAATATTATTAGAAAGCTATAATTTATCAGGTAAAGAATTAGAAGCGGGTAGTCAGGAGCAGATGACGGCTGTTTTTAAAAACTGCAGCAAATCACAGGCTATGTATAATGTGAAGGTGACTGTATCGACAGTTTCCCCTTTCGTACAGTTTTTTCCGGCATCTTTTTATTTTGAAAAAATCGGGGCTGGAGAAAAAATAGAACTGCAAACTGAGGCAGCGGTCGCAGCGGATGCAGAAAGCGGCGTGATTCCATTGACTTTTGATTTTAATTATGAGGATAAAGAGGGAACGGGAGTCAGCGGACAGGAGACAGCCAATCTGTCCGTGGCTCACCCGATAAAAATGGAGCTGGATGCGGCAGAGATACCGCCGTTTGTATATGCTTCTGAAACGCAGGAACTTTGTGTTAAGGCACTGAATCTTAGCCGTACCGGTGTATATAATGTTCGGATCAGCTTAACGGGAACCGGATTATTTCCAATGGAAGACATATTTATTGGAAATATGGAGGCAGGTACGGAAAGGCCCGGAACCATGCGCATTTATGTAGGAACACGGACAATGACGGAGATTGGTACAGACGTGGGGAAAAGTGATGAAGAAAAGTATGGAGAGGTGAAAGGTACAATCACCCTAAAATATGAGGATGCAAAGGGAAAGACTTATGAGATAGAGCAGGATTTCCAGACAGAGATTAAAAAAGCACAGATTTTGTCGCTCACCGTGAACGAGGAAGCGGAAACAAATTCCTGGCAAATATCGGTTTTCGTCATTATTATAGTTGGTCTGTCAATATTGGCAATCTCTCTCTGGCTTCGGCTGCGTAAAAAGAATGTGTTGTTAGAGGAAGCAAGACAAATAAAGGATGAAAGTTAGGGAGCGGAAAATGAAGCGTGTAAAAAGGGATCTGCATGGAACGGACAGGGTCTTTATCGGTTGTATTGCCTTGCTGGTCATGGCGTTGCTTTGGTTTACAGTGCGTCTGATAGGTGATTATATTTCGGGAAAAAAGATATGCCAGGCAGAAATTATGCTCACGGATATGGAGTATAATGAAGAATTTTTAGAAGAAGCAGAACAGATTTCTGGTATCCGTTCTGTTACGCCTATTATAGAAATTCCAGCAAAAATACGTGCGGATGGCTATACAATGGAAATCTCTTTACAGGGGGTGGATTTGACAAAATTGATTATGACAGTAAAAGAATCAAATGAAGTGCAAGTAGGAAATACGCCTGTATTGATTTTGGGAGAAAACAGCATAGCGATGATGGAAGATGTGAATGGACATAAGATTTCAGAAAAAAAGCAAAAGGAGCTTTTGGATCGCTATCAGGAAATAGACTGGCAATATTGCCTGGTTGGTATTGATAAAATAGAAAGCAGTAATGAATTAGAATACTGGGAATCCTGTCTGATAGCCGGAATTTTATCATCGCCAGCCGATGGAATATATCTTCCATATGAGCAGGCGGAAAATTATGCAGAGAAACTTTCAGGTCAAATACCTATAACCAAGATATTAGTAACTGTGCAGGGGGAAAAAAATCATAAAAAAATAATGGAATATTTCGGTATAGATTAGAAAACAAATTTTCTGCTCCGGCACATACTTTAAAATGATTATGTGTCAGAGCAGAAGAGGGTTTATTTTTTTGCGCTTTTTTATGCGTTTTTACGCAATAAGTTTAGTAATTGGTGGATGAATGGAAGAAGAGCATCGGCCTCTTGTTCTGTACAATCGCTTAGTTCAGTGAAAAGTTTTTGGATATTTGGTTGGTGATGATTTCCAGTATTGGCATAGAAAATCGTATCTGCAGGTATTTTTAAGTATGTAATCAGCGGATACAGTTTGTTAAATTTGGGGTTGCCACGGCCTGTCTCAATATTGAGTATAGTGCGTGAGTCAATATTCAGGATTTCGGCGAGCTTTTCCTGTGAGAGTCCGAGTTTCGTTCGGGCATCACGCACTGCTGTAGCAAGATTTTGTTTTCCGTCATTCATTGTGATTCACCTCGATAGTAGTTTACAATACACTTCGACAGTCGTGAATTGCATCAGAATACAGAAAGAAAGTGAATCAAAATACATGATAAGACGATGTAAGAAGTTACGAAACATAAAATATGAAGAAAGATTGAGCATATGGACTGCCATACACATAAGGGTGTATCACAACGGAGGAAAAAACCTCATTGTGATACACCCTTTTGCCATAGTATACCCCCTGGCTTTTACCGCTCTGCACTATTTTAGATGTTCCAGGCAGGAGGCTCATTTGCTCCTCCATAAGAACCAGTCCTAGAATCTGGTTATGCACGAACCCATAGAAAAATAAGTCCCTCAATAAACAAAAAGAATTGTGGTTAAAATGGATTCATGGTATGATGGGGAGCAGAAAAAGCGGGAAAGGCAGCACTGCCCGGCGGCCTCTTTGGCAGCGTCACAGTGTCCCCGTTAACCGTATGGAATTTCTCGGATATCTGCAATGCCCTCATGGCGGTGCCAAATCTCATCTGCGTGTTGGTGCTGTCGGGCAAGGCCTGTCGGGAGATACGGGACTATCCGATTTGAAAAAAATTTGAAAACCTCCGAATCAAATCCATAAATCCGCGACTTATAGGTGAAAGCTTTCAAAAGAGGAAATTGACATGAAAAACGAATTTTTAAACTATACAGAGTATCTGTTCAATGCCGCTTTGGCGAAAAGTGCAAACCTTGCCGATGCGGAAGATTTGGCGCAGGAGACGCTGTTGGCTGCGTTCACCTACCAGGCGCGAGGTGGGACGATTTCCAATGTGCGCTCCTGGCTGCTTGCCACTCTTGATCACAAGTGGAACGATATGCTCCGGCAAAAATACAGGCTCCCCATGGTCAGCATCGATATGGTTGCTGACGAAAGAGAAATGGAAGAGACTGTGCCGGAGACTCCAAGCGCAGAACAAGTCCGGCGGGAAGTGGCATATTTGGCAAAGCTTCAGAGAGAGGTGATTGTCCGGCATTATCTGCAAGGGCAGAATGTCCAGCGGATAGCCCATGATCTGGGCGTGCCGAAAGGAACCGTCTTAAGCAGACTGTCTTCTGGCAGGGAACAGATGCGGAAAGGATTGGAGAAAATGGAGCAGTACGAAAAACAGAGTTACATTCCTGAACGATTGGACATCGGCATCCACGGCTGTCCGGGATTACATGGAAAACCCTGGTCGCTGGTATCTGATGATCTCATGAAGCAAAACATCCTTATCATTGCATATGATAAGCCTTTGGCTGTAGTGGACATAGCAAAAGCGCTGGGAATACCAACGCCGTATATTGAAAATGCAGTGGAGGATCTGGTGAAGTCGGAACTGATGCACCGCAACGGAAATAAAGTGTTTACTGACTTTCTAATCGTGTCGCCAGAGCAGATCCTGAAACGGTTGGACGAGGAGATTCTTCTTGCCGAGTCGCATTATAATGTCATCTGGTCATGTATGAAAGCATTGTTTGGGGATCTGGATCGACTGGAATGGTTTGACAGACTTGGCCTGCGGGAAAAGGAGAGTCTCCGGTACTATGCCATGCTGGACGTATTCTCGCGTGGAATTTACACGTCCATTGTAAATATCGTTGGGGAAAAGGAGGTCTATCCCAGCCGTCCGGACGGTGGCTCCTGGATTGCAGTGGGCAAGCGGTATCCCATGGATTTCGATTTCGAAAGTTATCGTTTCAGGCAGTATTGCTATGGCGGAGAGCGCAGAGCCAACTGGGAAAATTTCCTGGGCTCAAAGTCCATTGAACTTCATGTGTATGACACCCAGCCGGACTTGAACCGATATGAGCATGGCCCTGTGGAAATCCATGACGACAATCTGTGCAAGCTGCTCTACATCATACATCAGGGAATTCCCTGTGAGGAGACAGCGTTCGACCCGATGTTCATGGAAGATATTCCGCACCTGGCCCAGTGCGGCGTGCTGCAGTATGAACAGGGACGGCCGCAGACGGCTATCCCTATTGTCAGCAAAGCCCAGTATGGAGAACTGTGGAACCTTATTTTGGCCTATATGGATAAACTATCCCATATCCTGGAGAACCCTCTGCGCAAAGCATTTCCAAGGATGAAATTTCTTATTCCGAGGCAATTGGAGGGACGCGTTGCCAAACTGCGCCAGTATTCCTGTTACGCCATACCCATGGCAGTTGTCAAAAAGGCCATTGCGGAGGGCGATTTTCTAAAAAATGTGGATTACCCCACGCCTCCGATGGTGCTGGTAATTGAGCAATAATGGGCTAAACAAAGGCCGGCTGCCTTAAACAGGGCTGCTCTGCAGAAATTTTGCAGAGCAGCCTTTTAAAGTGGTTTCAAAACTTTAAAGTGAATTCAAAATCAGTTTCAAAAAACTATCATTCTGAGCAAGATTATCATTGTAATGGGTTAGGGAATCCGTTATACTGCAAAAGCAGACAGATGAATTAAGGAAGTTACCTTACTCTATTAGTCATTTTTCAAAAAACCGTATTGTCCTTTTGGCTACACATATCGTATCTGATGTAGATGCTATTGCGAATGAAGTACTGATTTTGAAGGCAGGCTGTCTTATCAAGCAAGATACACCCAAAGGGTTAAAGAAGAATTGTATGGCAAAGTATGGGAGTTGACCTTAAATGAACAGCAGAAATTATCAGGCTTGCCTGCTGAGCGGATACACGGTATGATTTTGTCTATAGCAGTAGTGATTATTCTTATACGTATAAGGTTTGTTGGTTTGTGGTGGATTAACAATACCTTATTCGGGGCGCATTTACTACTGCTTTTTTATGAAAAAAAATCGCTATGCGTAACCTTAGCAGGCCATCGTGCTGCGATTTTGTTCAAAAATGATAAGCAGGCATTGCGTTATTCTCAAGAGACAGATATAATGGACGTATCCCATTAAAACCGGCTCATTTTGTGCGGTGTATGGACGGCTCCGGGCAGCCGCTGCTTTCGGGTCCGGATAGACAGTTCCATGCGGGGGGATACGAGGAGGCAAAAAATGAAAGATTGGATGGAACTTGTAAAAGAACTGAGCTTTGTCCGGACAGGGGGAAGCGAGGCGGAGAAGAGGGCTGCGGAGCTGATCACCGAAGAAGTCAATCTGGCTGCCAAAGCAGCCGGCAGAGAGGATATCCGGGGAGAATACATGACATTCCGGATACCGGACGCAAAAGTGGCAAGGTGCTCCGTACAGGCGGCAGGACGGGAGATTCCCTGTGCGCCGTTTCTGCAGTCGGGCAGCATTGACAGGGAATGTGACCTGGTGTATCTGGACGATGCTTCGGAAATTGATTTTGCCGGAGCCGGAAGCCTGGAGGGCAAAGTGGTACTGCTTAACAAAATGCCTGACGAGAAAGGCTATCAGAGGCTGGTGGAGCATAAGGCATCGGCGTTTCTGGTGATGCAGGGCAAATATTATTTTACGGAAAAGGAGGCTTCCCTGTATCCTAAGAGACTGCGGGAGCATTTTACCAGGAACGGATGCATCCCCGGCTTTGCGATTTCGGCCGCGGATGCTTTGCGGCTGATTCAGGAGGAGACGGAAAAGGTGCATCTAATCCTGGAGCAGGAAGACACAGAGTCGGAGAGCCAGAATATACTGGCTGTGATTGAGGGGACAGACCTGAAAGAGGAGAGCATTGTACTTACGGCTCATTACGATTCCGTGCCGGTTGGCACCGGCTCCTGGGACAATGCCACCGGCACTGTGGCGCTTTTGGGGATTTTCCGGCATTTTGCGGCGAATCCTCCCAGGAGGACGCTGCGGTTTATCTGGTGCGGCAGCGAAGAGATGGGCCTTTTGGGGTCAAAGGCCTATGTGGAACAGAGAGAAGATCTGCTGGACAAGATAGGCTTCTGTTTCAACTTTGACATGTGCGGCACTGCCCTGGGCGGGAACAGAATCTGTGTCACAGGAGAGAAAGAACTGCAGACATTTGTGGAACAGTACTGCAAGCTTACAGGATATTCCGCAGAAATCCAGGCCAGGGTTCATTCCAGTGATTCGGCTCCTTTCTGCGATAAGGAGATTCCTGCCTTGGGATTGGGGCGTGGGACTTCCACGGCAGAGATACATACCGTCTACGACCTGCTGCCCACCTTAAGCGAAAAAGCCATGGACAAAAATGTGAAATTTGCAGTCCGAATCATCGGGGATGTGGCAAATGCCGCAGTTTTGCCTGTGAAGAAAGGAATGCCGGAGGACACCAGGAAAGAACTGGATAAGTACTTCCACCGGGAGGAAAAAGAGCTCGCCGGAAAGCGTTCCGGGGGCAGTGAATCCTGAGGCGCTGCCGGACCACTGTATGCAGGGGGATTTCTATGAGAAGAACTACGAAAAACATCACCTTTACCGTATTGCTTCTGACTTTAAGCGCTGCCATTGTGCTTCTGGCCTATCTGTATTTGGTTCGGCCTGGCGACAGGGACCTTTCCGGAGAATGGGTGACAGAGCTGGATATGACGAAGCAGGCTGCCGCACGGGCGTATGGATGGCTGCAGGACATAGAGGCTGTCTCGGTTTCTGTGGAGGATGTGGAGGCTTACATGCCGGAATTGACGATACAGGTCAGCCTGTCTTTTGAGCAGACTGACCGTTTCCGGGGGACTTTTCGCTGCGACGTTCTGCCGGAGAGCTATGAGGCCTGTAATCAGGCGGCATATGATGCGTTTGCCCTGGCCTTTGAATCGCTTGTGGCCGAAAGGCTTCGCATGGCGGGATATACACAGGACACAGACAGCGTAGAAGCGCTGATAGGCGAGACGTTTGGAATGTCTGCGGCTTCCTACTTGCAGACCTGCGGTCCGGCCCTGCTGCCCGCCCTGGAAGAGCTTCAGGCCGAGTACAACGGAAGCGGCATCTATGAAGCGGGAGAGGACGTGCTTTTGCGGCAGTTTGACGGGGGAGGCCCTGCTGCCGCAAGGGAGGAGAGCTATGTCCGGAAAGGCTCCACGCTGGTTTTGTCCGGGGAGGCCGGCTCTGCTGTCAGCCTTATTTCGGAGCATTATCCCATTGTATATCTTTTAAAACAACCTCAGAGCCAGTAATTTCCTCTTCTGACAAGAATAGCATCGGCGCTGAAAGGAGAGGCTCAGAAGCCGCGGCATAAACGGTGCGGCGGCTTTTCGGGGCCGGATGCGGGTGTTTCGCTGACCATGAGGAAAAGGAGAGACAATGAAAAGAATTCTGACAAGAATAAGTGCCATGATACTATGCGTTACGCTGATGTGCTCCGCTTTGCCCATCCGGGCAGCGGCCGGCTATGCAATTTCCGGAACCTGCCGGCTGCAGACAGATTCCGGCGCTGTTTATGCGGTGAAAACTTTGGATTACGGCTATGACAACAATACCTATCTTTCCCTGCGGGACATAGCCATTGCCCTTACGAATACAGAGAAAGCGTTCTCTCTGGATATCACGAATAATACCGTTTCCCTGAACCTGGGGGCGGAGTATGTGCCTGTGGGAACGGAAAATGCTCCATGGGGGGAGGAAGAACTGCCGGACAGTTCCCTGCGGAGAAACGAGTGCAAGGTAAACGGGGAGACCGTATTTTATTATACGCTGATTATGCTGCTGCCGGAGGGCTATTATGACTGCTTTATGATGGCCGCGGATCTGGCTATGATTCTGGATGTAAACCTTACCTTTCCCGCCGAGGACACGCTGCAGATTTTTACCCAGGAGTCTTTTGAAATTTCACCTGTCTTTTTGGAACAGACCGGTTACTTTTGCGGGGTCAACAGTGTGTTGGCAGGGGACGCCACGACAGGGGAGATTTACTATCAATATCAGTCGGATGTGTCCTATCCTATAGCAAGCACCTCCAAACTGATGACTTGCCTGTTGGCTATGGATGCGATTTCCGCAGGGCACATTGCCCCTACGGATTTGGTCACTGTCTCCGAGGCGGCTCAGGCGCTGGCCGATTCCGCCGACGGCGTGATTGCGCTGGAAGCAGGGAAGCAGATTACTGTGCAGGAGCTTCTGTTTGGCGCGCTCCTGCCCTCCAGCAATGAGTGCGCCTTGTGCCTGGCGGAATCCGTGTCAGGTTCGGAGGAGGCTTTTGTCCGGAAGATGAACGAGAAAGCGCTGGAACTGGGACTTTCCCAGGCAGTGTTTTATAACAGCCATGGTCTGCCCTCATACACCCAGGATCCCATTCCCGCAAAGCGGCAGAATCGTATGAGTGCGGAGGATATGTTCCGGCTGGCGTCCCATCTGCTGAGAGTCTATCCGCAGATCACAGAGATTACTTCCCAGAAAAAGGCGGTGATAGAATCCCTTAACCTGGAGATTAAAAATACCAATCCTCTCCTGCACAATCTGCCTGCAGTCACGGGCCTCAAAACGGGTACCACCAATAAAGCCGGGGCCTGCCTGGTGACGTCTTTGACTGCAGACGACGGAACAATGGAACATGATTTGGTGGTTGTAGTCCTGGGGGCCGAGGATTCCGTTGAGAGGGGCCGGGTGGCCGGGCTTCTGGCCCAATATGCCCTGCAGACTTTCTATACCGGGGCGGAAGATTCGGAGGCCGGGCAAACACCTCAAAACCTGCCCACCCATGGGGAGGCGGCGGTGGACTGGATCCTGAAGACTGCGGAGAAGCGGCAGAAAGAAAGATAAGTTCTGTACCAAAGAGGACATTTTGGCCCATTTCGGGGAAAAGATTGGTTGAAAAGAGTATCGGAATATAGTAGCGCAGGTTCAGCGCAATCATAGCGAAAGAGGAGCTTCTATGGAAAAAACACAGGAACGGACAGAAATTCTGCAATTCATTTTTACGGAAAAAGAATTCTGTCTGGACGCCCAGGCCTCCTGGAATACCGGGGAAGAGGATTCCTGGGGACACCGGTTTACATCGGATAGGTATTATGCCCTGTATCAGATGGGCTTTGTGGAGAAGCCGGCTGAACTTACGGCCACAGGGAACTTTCTGCGGCTGGTATCGGAAGTATTCTTAAAGGGTCTGACCAGTCTCCCGGAGCTGGAGCTTGCCAGGGAAAAGGTGGAGTTTAAGCTTTCCGGGGAGGATGTGGAGACCCTGCTAAAGGCAGTGCCTTTTGCCATCGGTGCGGAGTACATAAATGCCAAATGGATTAGCAATATCTTTAAAAGGCTCCTGGAGATTTTTCGCAGGGAGATCGCAGACTACAACGGAACCGTAGAAATGTATCTCACGGAGAAAAATCAGCATCTCCATGTGCCGGAGCGGATTTTCTTCCATCTGGTGGAGCATAAGGACGAAACTTTCCCATTTGCGTTCCTGGCCACCTACGCCACAAAGGGAAAGGACGGAAAGGTGCGCCATGTGCCCTTAAAGTATGCCCTGACAGAGTATCAGAATGAGAGGGAGAAGCTGTTAAAGCTTCTGTCCTGCCTAAACCGCGCGGCGGAGGTCTCTGAGCTCATCGGCGGCTTTGTGGATACCGGGGAGATGTTCCATGCGCTCCGGCTGACGGCACAGGAAGCGTATACTTTTTTGAAAGATATTGAGGCCATAGAGCAGGTGGGGATTCTTTGCCGGATTCCCAACTGGTGGAAAAAGAAAGCATCCTCCGTGTCGCTGGAGGCCAGCCTGGGAGAGAACAAGCCCGCTATGCTGGGCTTTGAGACATTGATTTCCGTGCGCCCTAAGCTGGTGGTGGACGGGATGGAATTGACGGAGGAGGATATCAGGAAACTTTTAGAGCAGACTGACGGGCTGGCGCTTTTAAAAGGGAAATGGGTGGAAGTGGATCATGAAAAGCTGCGCGAACTTCTGGCGCGGCTTCAGGGGATACCCGGGGAGATGACGCTTTTTGATGCCATGCAGATAGAGCTGGGGCAGAAGAATAAGCTGTTTGATGTGGGGACTGCGGTATCTAACGGGGAATGGCTTTCGGAGTTTTTGATGCATTTGAGAAAGCCGGAGACCATCCGGAAAGCACCGGTTCCCAAAAGCTTTCAGGCCACCCTGCGGCCTTATCAGAAGAACGGGTATACCTGGCTGGACTATATGGACCAGTTAGGGTTCGGGGCCTGTCTGGCGGACGATATGGGACTGGGAAAAACGGTGCAGGTGCTGGCCTATCTGGAGAGACTGCGGAACGCCAAAGCTTCTGCCAGGGTGCTGCTGGTGCTGCCGGCTTCCCTGCTGGGGAACTGGCAGAGGGAGGCCCAGAAGTTTGCTCCCCGGATGGACTTTCAGATTCTTCATGGAAAGACCGCAGCGGCGCTGGAAAAAGAACTGACGGAAAACAGCGCATTTTTAACCATTACCACATATGGCATGGCGGCCCGGGTCAAGGGATTGCAGGAAATTTCCTGGGACTGCGTGATTTTGGATGAAGCTCAGGCTATCAAGAATCCTGGTACGAAGCAGACCAGAGAGATTAAGAAGCTGTCCGCCAGAATGCGCATTGTGATGACGGGGACGCCTATTGAAAATGAACTGATGAATCTCTGGTCCTTGTTTGATTTCCTGAACAAGGGGCTTTTGGGTTCCGCAAAGGAATTTCATGAATACTGCAAAGCCCTGGACGACCATCCGGAGGGTTACATGCGGCTAAAGACAATGGTATCGCCGTTTATGCTCAGGCGGGTGAAGACGGATAAGAAGATTATCTCCGATCTGCCGGAGAAGCTGGAGAGCGTTGATTATGTCACATTGACAAAGAAGCAGGTAGTCCTGTACCGGAAAGCCGTGGCGGACATGGAGCAGAAGATTTCGGAGACGCAAGGGATCCAGCGCAGCGGCATCATCCTTACCACTATCATGAAGCTGAAGCAGATCTGTAATCACCCGGATCAGTATCTGGGGCAGGAAGCTTATGCCATGGAGGAGAGCGGGAAGTTGCTGCTGTTAAAGGATATCTGCGAGACTATCTACGAGAAGCGGGAGAGGGTCATTGTATTCACGCAGTTTAAGGAGATAACGGAATATCTGGCTGCTTTTCTGGCGCAAGTGTTCGGGCACAAGGGCTATGTGCTTCACGGCGGGACACCAGTGGCAAAGCGGGGGAAGATTGTGGAGGAATTTCAGGGAGAGAAATATGTGCCCTTTATGGTTGTATCTGTGAAAGCGGGAGGGACAGGCCTGAATCTGACGAAAGCAAATCATGTGATTCATTTTGACAGGTGGTGGAATCCGGCAGTGGAGAATCAGGCAACGGACAGGGCTTTCCGGATTGGCCAGAAGAAAAACGTGGTGGTTCATAAGCTGGTGTGCCAGGGGACTATCGAGGAGAAGATTGATGCCATGATTGCCTCCAAAAAGGAGTTGGCGGAGCATGTCATAGGTTCCGGCGGCGAGAAATGGATTACGGAGCTAAACAATGAAGAGCTGATGGCCATGCTGCGGCTGGAGCTGCCGAGGGCTTGAAAGGAACGGTGGGAAGCGGATGAGCAGGTACTGGGATACGACGGTTTACGGGCAGCCCACTGCCGCAGAAATTCAAAAGAATGCGGCGGAGAGCAAAAAGAAAGAAAAAAAGAAAGGAAATCAGCTGGAGCCGGTGACGGTACAGGGAAGAAATATCGTAGAGAACTGGTGGGGCAGGGCATGGTGCGAGAATCTGGAGCAGTATGCGGATTATGAAAGCCGGCTGGATCGGGGAAAGCGGTATGTGCGGGCCGGCGCGGTGCTGGATTTAAAGATTCAGAAAGGGAAGATACTGGCCAGGGTCCAGGGGACCCGCAAGGTGCCCTACAAGGTGGAGATCCGCATCAGTCCCCTTTCAGAGGAAAAATGTCAGAGCATCATCGAAAAATGCGGCAGTAAGATTGAAAATATGGAAGAACTGCTGAACGGGAATTTCCCGGTTCAGATGCAGGAACTGTTCCAGGGAAAAGACGGGCTGTTTCCCACCCCCAGGGAAATCAGCTTTCAGTGCAGCTGTCCGGACTGGGCGCTTTTGTGCAAGCATGTGGCCGCAGCGCTTTACGGGGTTGGGGTGCGCCTGGATGAGCAGCCGCTGCTTTTCTTTGAACTGCGGGGCATTGAAATCGGACGGTTCATTGACGTGACCATTGCAAACCGTGTAGAGGCCATGCTGGCCAATGAGGGCAGGCCCAGCAGCAGGATCATTGAGGGCGAGGATCTGGGGGCACTGTTCGGGGTATTGTGAAACCAGGTACCGGGACCTGCGAAATGCTTATATATTTTGCAATACGCGGAAAGAACATCAGATTGGACTATGGACAGTTAAAAAGCCAGGGCAGGTACCGGATTACGGAGCGTGAGAATCCCGTATTCTCCTGGGCGGCGGCTGACGGCAGGAATGTGCGCCAGGCGGCCTACCGGTTGAGAGTATGGTGCGGAACCCGGACACTGTGGGGCAGCCTATACCTGAAAAAGATATGAATAGGACAGAGCCTGCCCCATGACCGCAGCCCGCACTCGTTTCCACTCTTCAGGGCTGTACCAGGGAGCGCTCGGAGCCGGTTCATAGGAGGACTCCATATCCTCCAGTAGATGCCACAGGTCATTTCGCTTCCTGGAAAAATGCAGACTCCGTCCATAGAGCCTGCAGGCAGCATCTGCCTGTTCATCAAAATCCTGACTGAAAGGTTTGGCCTTAGCCAGCGCTCTGCAGGCCTCGGCATCCATATCCAGAGGATATTTTTCCCGGATATCCGAATACAGAGACAGTCCCATGTCGAAATAGGGACAAAGGCTGTAGCTTCTGTCGGCCTGCCTGTAAAGCAGCGCCATATTGTTGGTATGCCGGTCCTCATTTTGAAAAAACATATCCATTTCCAGCATTGCCGACAGGTAAGCTCCAAATCCCTGGATTCCGGTTACAGTTTCCACAAACTGTACGGCATGGGCTATTCTCTGCTCCACCTCCCGCATGTGAGCCAGATCCTGGGCCAGGCTAAAGCCGGTCACACTGCGGTAAAGCTTTTCCAAGGGCAGCAGCTCCTCTCCCTCCCGGAGGAAATTTTGGCTGCGGCAGGCTCTGTACAGCTTTCCTTTCCAGGATACTGTCACCGGCTCATAGCACACATACCCGGTAAGGTCCGTCTCCTGCAGCAGCCTGGTGGTCACTGTCTCTGCAAGACTTTCATAGCCAAAGGCATCCGCCTTGTACCACCAGCCGTCCTGATGCCATTTCAGCTGATTGCCCTTACTGGTATGGCCGGATGTCTCGATTTCCCGCGTCTGGATTTTAATGATGGGAACCCTGCGATTTTCTCTCATATGTGAAACCCCTCCTGTTCCATGGGGACAAAATAAGACAGCTTAAGCCACTGTTTGTCCTCCGCCATACGTCCCTGGGTTTTTTCAATGATGGCCATGGGGTCATAGCTGTCCACACCGATATCCTCCAGAACCAGACGCAGTCTGTCCCGGGCTTTTGGCATGCAGCGCTCTTCCAGAAAGGCTTCGAAGTCCTCCCATGTAGGGCGGGCCTTGATGCCAAAAGCCCGATGGAAAGGCACGTTCGTTTCATTTGCTGCCACGATCTGTTGTTTTTGAAAGCTTATCAGCAGCCTGGTGCAGCATGCCGTATCGTTCATATAATCCATGCGGACTCTATAGTCCCGGACATCTACTCCCGGAAAATCCCTATTCAGCTGCTGCCACTCTTTCAGGCTTCGACAAATCAGCCTTTCTCCAGAGGCCGATTCCTCTGGAGAGGATTCATTCAGGGAGCGGTGCAATGTCTGACGGGACACGCCATACATGGCAGCCAGAGCCGTGAGCGTCTCACCGGCTTCATGCCGTCTGCGGATTTCCAGCAGCGTTTCTTTTGACAGGGTCCGTTTTCTTCCTGCACCGCGTTCATTGTGTGCCATAAGAGATTCCTTTCGAAATTAGTTTTTCTACATTGTATCTGAATTTGAATGATGTGTCAAGAAATTAATTACTTTACATTTCGGAAACCATAGGATTCCCGTAACACGAACTGAATGCGCTGCTGTACAGTGGTGATGCCCAGTCCGCTGCTGTTTCGGGTCAGTTCCCTCTGGCCTGACAGACAGGCATTCAAAAGCGCAGCCAAATCTTTTGCTGTCTTTCCCGAGGGCACATCATTCCAAATGTGAGTGAGGATGTTCCCTTTTTCCGCATCATTTATAACCCGAAGCGATACCCGGCATGTGCCGTTGGAATCCCGCCCGCCGTACTGGACCGCATTCTCTGCCAGAGGCTGGATGATGGTTTTGGGGATTTTACACGATGCCGCCTCCCGGCTGACCTGGCTGGAATACAGCAGCAGATCCCCTTAGCGGAACCGCTGGATGGAGAAGCAGCTGAAAGTATGCAGAGCCACTTTATTCATATAGGCTTCCATTGCTTTTAAGGCATCAGATAACAAAGCTTTTAGGAAAGCGTTATTCACTCCCCGGCATTTTCGGAACCATCCCTCGATCATTCTCCCGAACATGGCGCGGACTTCCCGGTTCGTCAGCTGCAGTTCATATTCCGCATTTCCCAGCTCGGCGTTGAATGTATGACATATTGTTTCAGTTCCTCTTTACGGTCAGACAGGCCGAATTCATCCAAGGCGGCGAACACTTCCGGTTCCGTGAAGCCAAAACTGTCATAGCATCCTTTCGAGGTGGAAGAAACTATTTTCAGATTGTTCAAATCCGAGAACATGGCCCCTACGCACCCTTGTGATGCCCGTCATCATCCTACGCTCCAGGTAGGGATTCGTCTTGAAAGCAGCATAGAATTGCTAAGGATTTTGTAGTCAAAAATGTTTAGGGAGAGACATTCCATCGGAATTGTGCTGTCAGCAGCAGAAAATACAAAAAGTTGACTCGAAGAGAAGAATAAAATCTGACATGATATATCATACCACAAAATCGCCTGAAAGTCAAGTCTGTCATTTATATTCGCACGATGCTATAATCAATTTTGTCTCGTGATTTTCGTGCAAGATGCGCACGAAAACACCTCGCGGAACTATCCGTGAACAGTAATTCCATTTTCACAGCGGTGCAAAAACCTGTGAATATCATATTGCGGAGCCGATAAGCGACAGAAAGGAGCAGGGTTATGGGAAAAAGTGATTTTCAGAAAGAAGCGGAATATCTGGACACAGTGCAGGAGATTATCCGGCATAAGCTGGAGAAATTGTATGCAGACAAATCATCGCTGAGAGACCGCGTCCTGCGGGAACGAAAAGATATGTGGGATGAAAACCGCCATGTGGTATGTGACTTTGACGACGTGTTTCTTTTGAGCGCTCAGGATGCCGCTGTGAACTTTGCGGAAGACCAATATGTACAGAATGAAATGGCAATTCAAAGGCTGGGGAAAATGGCGAAATCTCCCTATTTTGGACGTGTGGATTTTCAGGACGGCGAAACCGGAGAAGAGGAGGCGGTCTATATCGGAATTTACAGTCTGATGGAGAACGAATCCCATGAAATATATGTGGTGGATTGGAGAGCTCCTGTGGCTTCCATGTTCTATCAGTTTGATCTTGGCCCTGCCTGGTATGAAGTAAACGACTTAAAAATAGATGTGGAGATTACGGGGAAAAAGCAGTACAAAATAGAGGAGGGACGCCTCCTCTCCGTGTATGACACTGCGTCATCCATGCATGACGACATTCTGGGGGAGGTTCTCTCAAACCATTCCGACCGCAGGCTTAAGGTCATCATCGGAAGCATTCAAAGAGAGCAGAATGCGGCAATACGCAGTGACATAAAGCGTTCCTGTCTCATATACGGACTGGCGGGCAGCGGAAAGACCAGCATAGGGCTTCACCGTCTTGCGTATATTCTGTACTGCGCAAAGAATACCATAAAAACCGAGAATATCCTGATTCTGTCCAACAATAATATATTCGGCGCCTATATTTCCACCATACTTCCCGACCTGGGGGAGAAAGCCGCTGAGACAAAAGTTTTTGCGGATCTCCTGGAATGGGCTATGGAGGAAGGGGTGGAGATTGAGGACTATTATACGCAGCTGAGACGGATTGAAAACTGGAACTATAATGAGCGGATAAAGTGGCTTCAAGTCAAGTACTCGCCGGAAATGCTGCAATACTGCATTGATTATTTTCATTCATTTTCTTTCCGGATACCGGAGGTCCGCTATAAGGAGGAGGTGATCGTGTCGCCGGAGTTGCTTCAGGGCAGACTCAGAACCGGGAAGTCATTTTCATTCCCGACAGGTCTTGAGAGGCTGAATCACCTGATCAGAAAGACCATCGAGGATTACTTCTCTCTTCACAGAAAGGAAATGGAAGAGGAAATATGCGACGACACCATAGAGAGCCGGGGAGAAAGTCTGTCGGCCAAAGAGATCGGTTCGCTCTATAAAAGGACCATGCTGGAATATATAAAGACAGCCCAGGATGAAGCCGCCAGACTCAACAGGCTGGACGCTAAAAAGCAGATGACAGAGATTTTTTCAGGTTATCTGCGCCGGATGGGAGAGGGGCAGGAGGAGGCGGAAAGACTGTCCGACTCTCTGGAGCGTGGAAAGCTCTGGTACGAAGACGCGCTCCTTTATATGTTCATCAAAGTGCTGATGGGAGAGATTGTGCCGTTTACGAATATCCGCCATATCGTTATCGATGAGGCGCAGGACTATAATTTGATCCAATTGTATATCATGAGATATTTATTCCCCAAGAGCAGCTTTACGCTGCTGGGCGATATCTATCAGACTATAAATGCCGTGACTACGATACAGAAGTACGATGATTATGAAAGAGTCTTCGGACCGGAACTTATCCGGATCAGGCTCAGCAAATGCTATCGCTCCTCCGCCGACATCAACGCACTGGCCTTTGGACTGATCGGCGAAGCCGGACACCCCGTAGAGCAGGATTATTCCTATTTTGAGCGGAGGGTGCGAAAGCCCCAATATATCGTCAGCAGAGATCCTTTTTCCTGTCTGGCTCCCATACTGGAGCAGCTGGAGCAGTACGGTTCCGTGGCGGTGATTGTCAATGGCGAGGAGGAAGCCTTTGCGGTTAAATCCTATCTGCAGCCATATAGAGAGGCCCAGCTGATCGTATCGCCCGAGGATGAGATGAAAGACAGAATTATAATTATTCCGCTATTGCTTGCAAAGGGCCTGGAATTTGACGCCGTGATACTCTTCAACTGCATTTATGCCAATGAAAAGGATCCCCATATGAGGCGCCGGGTGTATCTGGGATGTACCAGAGCTTTGCATGAACTGTATTTTATAGAAAGAGACGGGCTGCCGGATTCCCTGGGGGAATGCAGGCAATATATCGAAACGAAAGAGTGGGAATCGGTATGCACTATGTGAAATCAAAGGGAATCCTGTCACCTCAAAACGGAATGAACCTGTATCGTGGCTGTACCCACGGCTGTATCTACTGCGACTCCAGAAGCAGATGTTATCACATGGAGCACGCTTTCGAGGACATCGAGGTCAAGGAGAATGCCATCCAACTGCTGGAGCATGCCCTTTCCCATAAGCGGAAGAAATGTATGATAGGCACAGGAGCCATGACGGATCCTTATATTCCGCTGGAGATGGAAATCGGCAATATGCGCAGAGCCCTGGAGCTGATCCTGGAGTATGGCTTTGGGGTTACGGTACAGACAAAATCTGACCGCATCCTGAGGGATTTAGATCTCCTGCAGAAGATAAACGAGAAGACAAAATGCGTTGTGCAGATGACCTTAACCACTTACGACGAAGCGCTGTGCAAAAAAATAGAGCCCAATGTAAGCACCACGAGAGAGCGCTTCCAGGTGCTGAAGCGGCTGCGGGACGCGGGAATTCCCACCGTGGTATGGCTGTCACCGATTCTGCCTTTTCTAAACGATACGGAAGAGAATATCAACGGCATTCTGGACATGTGCGTCGAGGCAAAGGTCTGGGGCATTATCTGCTTTGGCATGGGCATGACCCTGAGGGAGGGAAACCGTGAATACTTCTATGGACAGCTGGACAGGATGTTTCCGGGGATAAAGGAAAGATACATCCGGACATACGGAAATCAGTACAGCATTGAAAGCCCAAACGGCAGACGCTTAATGAAGCTTTTCGGAGACAGATGCAAAAGGAACGGAATCATCCAT
>ERZ808051.1199-NODE-1199-length-18699-cov-19.701214_pt1 | contig 18699 bp, 19 predicted proteins | sample MGYA00380199_ERZ808051 | MGnify/ENA primary metagenome ERZ808051 (study PRJEB31490, sample SAMN06133391) | mouse gut metagenome | isolation source: J11 | host: mice | place: China: Chengdu | collected 2015-05 ...
AACTTGGCGGTGGCGGTCTTGATGACCAGCTCCATGGCCTCGTTCACGTCATACTGGGCGGCGCGGTCGATGAGCTTCGCGCTGTCCACATACTTTTTACCTTTTTTAGCCATTGCTGTTTCCTCCTTTCCCTTACTCTTCCACCAGGACGCCCATGGAGCGGGCGGTGCCGGCGACCATGCTCATGGCGGCCTCCAGGCTGGCGGCGTTCAGGTCGGGCATCTTAGTCTCGGCGATCTTCTGGAGATCGGCCTTGGACAAGGTGGCCACCTTGGTCTTGTTGGGCACGCCGGAGCCGGACTCGATATTGCACGCCTTCTTAATCAGCACGGCGGCGGGAGGAGTCTTCGTGATAAAGGAGAAGGAGCGGTCGGCGTACACGGTGATCACCACGGGGATGATCAGACCCATGTCCTTCTTGGTCCGCTCGTTAAATTCCTTGGTAAAGGCGGCGATGTTCACGCCGTGCTGGCCCAGGGCGGGGCCCACAGGGGGGGCCGGGGTTGCCTGGCCGGCGGGGATTTGCAGCTTGACATATCCAGTAATTTTCTGTGCCATTTGAAACAGCACCTCCTACATGAAATGTGGTGGTGACGGGACTCGTCCACAAGGAGTCTCTCCCACTGGCAGTCTGCCTGCCTTGTTTTCTCTGCGCTCTTTTTAGATGGTTTCCACCTGGTCCAATTCCAGCTCCACGGGGGTCTCGCGGCCGAACATGGACACCACCACGCGGACCTTGCCCCGCTCGGTGTCCAGCTCCTCCACCGTGCCGATGAAGGAGGTCAGAGCGCCGTCGGTGATCTTCACGCTGTCGCCCACGTTGTAGCCCACCACCACCTCGCGCTTTTCCACGCCCAGGGCGGCGATCTCGTCTTCGGTGAGGGGGATGGCCTTGTTGGCCGCGCCCACAAAGCCGGTGACGCCCCGGATGTTGCGCACCAGATGCCAGGTCTCGTCGGTCATCACCATCTTCACCAGCACGTAGCCGGGGAACACCTTGCGCTCCACGGTCTTGGGGCCGTTTTCGGTGATTTCGGTGACGGTCTCCAGGGGGATGGACACCTCGGTGATGAGATCGTGCATATTGCGGTTTTCCACAGCCTGCTCGATGGACACGGCCACGGTGTTCTCATAGCCGGAGTAGGTGTGGGCCACATACCACTTCAGTTCGTCAGCCATGGCTTAACCAAAGAGGTTGAGCAGGGCCTCGACCACCGCGCGGGCCAGGAAGTCGAACACCCAGATGAAGATGCCCACGAAAATCACGCACGCAATCACGATGCCCACGTTCTTCATGGTATCCTTAAAGGAAGGCCAGGTTACCTTCTTCAGCTCGCCCTTCAGGTCCTTGAGCCAGCGCAGGACGCGGTTGGGCTTCTGGTCCTTCTTCTTCGGGGTCTTGGCCTTCTTATCAGAGCTTGCGGACTCCTTCGGAGTGGCGGCGTTGTCCCGCTTTTCCTGTTCAGACATTCAATTTACCCTTCTTTCGTTTGAGCTGCGGCTCATTACTTGGTTTCAGTGTGCAGAGTGTGCTTTCTGCAGAAGGGGCAGTACTTGTTGAGCTCCAAACGCTCGGTGGTGTTGCGCTTGTTCTTCTTGGTGTTGTAGTTGCGCTGCTTGCACTCGGAGCAGCGCAGCACGACCTTCACACGGTTTCCGGCTTTCGCCATTCTCGGCACCTCCTTTTGAATTTGGCCGCCCAGCAAAAAAAGCGCCGGACCGGCCTTTGCCGACTCCAGCGCCTGAGACGGGCGGAATACGCCCGGTAAGAGGCTACGGGGGTGTCGGCGCATTGCCTCCCTGTGGTCCCGCGGGGAGCCAGGGTTTTTGCGCCTATCCCGTAAAAATACGCACAAAAAGAAAGCCCTGCTCACAGGTGTGGATAGTGTATCACACCGGGAGGGGCTTGTCAAGCATTGTTTTTTTTATTATAATGTGTTCATCGCGTTCGAAGATACATTTGGAGGGATGAAGATGCGCGTCATGGCAATCGACTACGGCGACGCCCGCACGGGGGTGGCCATTTCCGACGCGGCGGGGCTGCTCGCCGGCTACACCACCGTGATTCAGAGCCGGGACCCGGACCGGGCGGCGGAGGAGATCGCCAAGCTGGCCCGGGAGCGCCAGGCAGACGAGCTGGTGATGGGCTTCCCCCGGAACATGGACGGCACGGAGGGGCCCCGGGCGGAGCTGTACCGGGCCTTCGCGGCGCTGGTGGAGGAGAGCGCCGGTATGCCCGTGCGGCTGTGGGACGAGCGGCGCACCACCATCGAGGCCCATCAGATTCTCCACGCCTCGGGGAAGAAGATGAAGGCCCACAAGAAAAACGTGGACGCGGTGGCGGCAAGCCTGATTTTGGAGGGCTATCTCACTTGGCGGGCGCGAAATCCGTGACAAAAGCCCCCAGCGGTATTCCGCTGGGGGCTTTTCTGTACGATGCTGTCACGCCGCGAAGCGGTCAGGCGTTCGGTCGCTTCTCCGCGCTTCTTATACCAGCGCCGCCGTATCCAGCGCGATCATCAGCTCCTCGTTGGTGGGGATGAGCAGCACCTTTACCTTGGAGTCGATGGCGGAGATGATGGCCTCCTTGCCCCGGATGTTGTTGGCATCGGCGTCCATCTTCACGCCCATGAACTCCAGGCCGGAGGCGATGGCCATGCGCTGCTCCCCGTCGTTCTCGCCCACGCCGGCGGTGAAGATGATGGCGTCCACCCCGCCCATGGCGGCGGCGTACGCGCCGATATACTTCTTCACCCCGTAGCTGAACATATCCAGCGCCAGAGCCGCCCGGGTGTTGCCGCCCTCGGCGGCGGAGCCCAGGTCCCGGAAGTCGGAGGACACGCCGGACACGCCCTGCACGCCCGACTTCTTGTTGAGCACGTTGAGCATCTCCTTGATGTCCATGCCGTGCTTGTTCATCAGGTACTCCAGAATGCCCGCGTCCAGATCGCCGGAGCGGGTGCCCATGGGCAGGCCGGCCAGGGGGGTGAAGCCCATGGAGGTGTCCACGCTCTTGCCCCCGGCCACGGCGGCGATGGACGAGCCGTTGCCCAGGTGGCAGGAGATGAGCTTCAAGGACTCGATGGGCTTGCCCAGCATATCCGCCGCCCTCTGGGTGACATACTTGTGGCTGGTGCCGTGGAAGCCGTAGCGGCGGACCTTGTCCTGCTCATAGTACTCATAGGGCAGGGCGTAGGTGTAGGCCACGGGGGGCATGGTCTGGTGGAATGCGGTGTCAAACACGGCCACCTGGGGCACGTCGGGGCCCATGACGGCGGTGCAGGCCTTGATGCCGGTGATGTTGGCCGGGTTGTGCAGGGGGGCCAGGGGGATGCACTCCTCCAGGGCGGCCATCACCTTGTCGTCGATCTTCACGGAGGAGGCGAAGGTCTCGCCGCCGTGAACCACCCGGTGGCCCACCGCCTCGATCTCCTTCATGGAGCCAACCACGCCGTTGGCCGGGTCCACCAGGGCGTCCAGCACCGCCTGAATGGCCTCGGAATGGGTGGGCATAGCCACGTCCTTGGCGTCGATGGTCTCCTTGCCGGGGGCCTTGTAGGTAAATTTCCCGTCGATGCCGATGCGCTCGCACAGGCCCTTGGCCAGCACCTCCTGGCTGTTGGTGTCCAGCAGCTGGTACTTCAAGGACGAGCTGCCGGCGTTGATTACAAGAACTTTCATGTTCCGCACTCCTTTGTCTCAGCCCCCGCCGGGGGACCTCTAAGTTTGACGGCTGTCAGAACCGCGCCGCACAACTCCTCCCATAGAATTATGCGGTTTTGCTTTACTTCAACCTGTCTTTGGGCTTATAATGGAAGATAACCAAAGCCTGGGGCTGCCCCAAGCCGCCCGATAACGGACATATTATACTACACGAGTGACAGCGCCGCAAGTATTTTTCTTATTTCTCACAAAAAAGTTGGGGCTGGGCGGAACAGGAGGACGAACCATGCGCGTTGCAGGCATCGTGGCGGAATACAACCCCTTTCACACCGGCCACGCCTTTCACATCCGCGAGACCCGCCGGATTGTGGGCGAGTGCGCCGTGGCCGCCGTGATGAGCGGAAACTTTGTCCAGCGGGGGGAGTGCGCCGTGCTGGACAAGTGGACCCGAACCCGCATGGCCCTGGAGGGCGGCGCGGATTTGGTGCTGGAGCTGCCCACCGTTTGGGCAGCCTCATCCGCGGAGTCTTTTGCCCGGGGCGCGGTGGGAATTCTGGCGACCGCGGGGGTTGTCACCCACCTCTCCTTCGGCTGCGAATCCGGCGGGGTTCGGCAGCTCCAGCAGCTTGCCGCCTGCCTGGACGGCCCCGGCTACGCAACCGCCCTGCGGCGTCACCTGGACGCCGGCCTGCCCTTTGCCGCCTGCCGCGCCGCCGCCGTGGGCGAGCTGCTCGGGCCGGAGCCGGCGGGGCTGCTGGCCCGGCCCAACAGCAGCCTGGGTGTGGAGTATATCCGGGCGCTGAATGCCCTGGGCAGCTCCATCCAGCCCGTCGCCGTCCCCCGCGCCGGGGCGGACCACGACGGCGGGGATCACCCCGACTACCCCTCCGCCTCCTTCGTGCGGCGGCGGATTTTAGACGGGACGCTGCCCGCCGCCAACCCCGCCAGCCTGACCTGGGGGGAGCGCTGGGTGCTGTCCGCCCTGCGCGCCATGGAGGAGGAGGACTTCGCCGCCCTGCCGGACTGCGGGGAGGGGCTGTCCCACCGGCTCTACCGCGCCGCCCGCCGGGGCCGGACGGCGGAGGAGGTGTATACCCTGGCCAAAACCAAGCGGTACGCCCACGCCCGCATCCGCCGGGCCGTGCTGTGGGCGGCGCTGGGCCTGCGGGAGAGGGACCGCCCCCCCGCCCCGCCCTATCTGCGGGTTCTGGGGGCCAACGCCCGGGGCCGGGCGCTGCTGCGGGAGATGAAGCAGCGGGCCGCCCTGCCCATTCTCACCAAGCCCGCCCACGGCCGGGGCCTCCCCCTGCTGGAGCGGGAGGCCCGGTGCACCGACCTGTACCAGCTCTGCCGCCGGGAGCCGGGACCCTGCGGGCTGGAGTGGGTCAGCAGTCCGGTGATGCTGTGATTTTTAAGGAAAGGAAGCTTCTGCTATGAGAGCCTATGAACGCCTGTTAAAGTACGTCCAAATCAACACCGAGTCCTCCCTGGAGACGGGGGCCACCCCCTCCACCCCCTGCCAGTGGGACCTGGCGAACCTGCTGGTGGACGAGCTCAAGGAGCTGGGCCTGGAAAACCCCAGCGTCAACGGGCACTGCATCGTCACCGCCTGGCTGCCCGCCACCCCCGGCTGCGAGAACGCCCCCGCCCTGGGCCTGCTGGCCCATATGGACACCGCCCCCGCCTTTTCCGGAAAGGACGTTCGCCCCATTCTCCATGAGAATTACGACGGGGGCGACATTGTCCTGCCCCGGCAGGACCGGGTCATCCGCGTGGCCGACTTCCCCTGGCTGTCCCGCCTCCGGGGCAAAACCCTCATCACCGCCGACGGCTCCACCCTCTTAGGGGCGGACGACAAGGCGGGCATCGCCGAGATCATGACCCTGTGTGAGCGGCTCATCGCGGAAAACATCCCCCACGGGCGGCTGTGCGTCGCCTTCACCCCCGATGAGGAGATCGGCGAGGGCCCCGACCACTTCGACGTGCGCGCCTTTGGCGCGAAATACGCCTACACCGTGGACGGCTCCACCCCCGGCGTCATCGCCTATGAGAATTTCAACGCCGCCTCCTCCGTGGTGGACATCACCGGCGTGTCCGTCCACCCCGGAGGGGCCAAGGGCATTATGGAAAACGCCCTGCTCATCGCCCAGGAGTTCAACGCCCTGCTTCCGCCCCAGGCCATCCCCGCCAAGACGGAGGGCTATCAGGGCTTCTTCCACCTGGACGCCCTCAACGGCACCGCCGCCGCCTGCCGGATGGAATACATCATCCGGGACCACGACAAGGGGGAGTTCACGGTGAAAAAGGGCCTGCTCAAGCGGGCCGCCGCCCAGCTTCAGGCCGCCCACCCCACCGCCAAAATCGAGCTCACCCTGACGGACAGCTATTTTAATATGAAGGAGCAGCTGACGGGCTGTATGCACCTGGTGGACAACGCCAACCAGGCTGCCCGGCTTGCCGGCCTCACCCCCGCCGCCGAGGCCATCCGCGGCGGCACCGACGGCGCCCGGCTGTCCTATATGGGCCTGCCCTGCCCCAACCTGGGCACCGGCGGATATAACTTCCACGGCCCGCTGGAGCTGTGCTGCGTGGAGGAGATGGACCAGGTGGTGGACATTCTGCTCCACATCGTCCGGCTGTACGCGGAATAATTTAACACTTTATTGATTACTTTTCCGGGCCGCGGGGCTATAATGACTTGAACGTCCCAAAAAGGAGGGCTTCCCTTGATCTACCGAAACGACCACTATGGTCCCATCGACCGGTTCTGCTCCAAGCATCCCCGGTTCGGCGTCCCCAACCTGATGCTGTACATCGCCATCGCCCAGGTGGCCGTCTTTTTCCTGGACCTGTTCGCCCGCGGGATGTTCAGCAGCCTGCTCAGCTTCTGGGCGCCGGACATTCTCCGGGGCCAGGTGTGGCGGCTGGTCACCTTCGTGGTGGTGCCCAACAGCTCCAACCCCTTCTACCTGCTGCTGGGCTGCTACTTCTACTATTGGATCGGCGCCATGCTGGAGCGGGAGTGGGGCACGGCCAAGTTCAGCCTGTTCTACCTGTGCGGCATCGTGCTCTCGGCGGTGCTGGCGATGGCGTTCAGCCTGATGCAGTGGGACCTGATGCTCGCCCTGGACCGGGCGGGCCTGTCCGCCGTCAACCTGGCCTACTACCTCAACCTGTCCATCTTCCTCATCATCGCCACCCTGTACGGGGAAACCCAGGTGCTGCTGATGTTCATCATCCCCATTAAAATGAAGTGGGCCGCCCTCATCGACGTGGTGCTCATCCTGGTGGACGTGATTCAGTATGTCCAAATGGGCTGGTGGGTGTTCGCCCTGTTCCCCCTGGCCAGCTTTATCAACTTCTTCCTCTTTACCTGGCCCGTGTGGTCCATGAAGCTGGGCTTCGCCCGCCGCCGGGCGGACCCCCAGGTGATCAACTTCAAGCGCGCCCAGAAGCAGGCCCAGAAAAAGGCCAAGGAGACCGGCGGCTACCTCCACAAATGCGCCGTGTGCGGCCTCACCGACCAGGACGACCCCAGCATGGAGTTCCGCTACTGCTCCAAGTGCGACGGGTACTACTGCTACTGTGCCAACCACATCAACAATCATATTCATATCCGCAATGATTGAGAGACACCCCCGCCGATGGCGGGGGTGTCCCGCGTTCCCACAGGCAGTCATCTCCACCTCCGCAGCGGCCAAGGGTCCCCGTCTCGGCATGGGGCGGCGCGTCCTGAGCGGCCGCCTCCGCAGCGGTCAAAGCCCCCCGCCATCGGCGGGGGGCTTTGGCTTTCACGGTTTGACCTTTCCCGCCATAGGATAGCTTGCAGACCGTCCGCAGGACGGCCTGCGCGGGAAAGGAGCAACTATCATGTATGAGACATTGTGCTTATCCGCTCTCCCGGAGGGGGAGAGCGCTTACGTAACCCAAGTGCGCGCGGGCCCCGCCATGGACCGGCGGCTCATCGACCTGGGGCTGGTGCGGGGCACCCGGGTCACCTGCGTGCTGAAAAGCCCCGCCGGCGACCCCTGCGCCTATTTGATCCGCGGAGCCCTCATCGCCCTGCGCCGGGCGGACGCGGACGGCGTGGCGCTGGAGCGCCAGGTCCAGGAGACTCCCGCTCCGGCGGTGGCCACATGAGGCGGGTGGCGCTGGCCGGCAACCCCAACGTGGGCAAGTCCACGGTGTTCAACGCCCTCACCGGGCTGCGCCAGCACACAGGGAATTGGGCCGGCAAAACCGTGGCCACCGCCCGGGGGGAATACGCCTACGCCGGAGAGGACTACCAGCTCATCGACCTTCCGGGGACCTATTCCCTGGCCGCCCACTCCCAGGAGGAGGCCGTGGCCCGGGACTTTATCCAAAGCGGCCAGGCGGACGCCGTTGTGGTGGTGTGCGACGCCACCTGCCTGGAGCGCAACCTGATTTTGGTCCTCCAGGTGCTGGAGCTGACGGGAAAGGTACTGGTGTGCGTCAATCTGATGGATGAGGCCAGGCGGCTGGGCATCGAGGTGGACCTGCCGGCCCTGTCCCGGCGGCTGGGCGTGCCGGTGATCGGGACCTCCGCGGGGCGCGGAGAGGGGCTGGACGAATTGAAACGGGCGGTTGCCCTGCTGGCGGACTCCAACGCCTCCGCCGCCCCTGAGCGCGCGCCCCAGGAGCGGGTAAGTCTGGCCGAGCGGTACGCGGCCCAGGTGGTGCGCAGCGAAAACGTCCAGCGCCAGCGCCGCCAGCAGCGGCTGGACCGCCTACTTACCTCCAAGAGCACCGGCATCCCCCTGATGCTGCTGCTGTTCGGGCTGGTGGTGTGGCTGACGGTGGCGGGGGCCAACATCCCCTCCGCCCTGCTCACCCAGCTCTTTGCCCGCCTGGGCGGCGTGCTGGAGAACTGGCTGACCGGGGCGCCGGCGTGGCTGGCCGGCCTGCTGCTGGATGGGATGTACCGGGTGACTGCCTGGGTGGTGGCGGTGATGCTGCCCCCCATGGCCATTTTCTTCCCTCTGTTTACACTGCTGGAGGACCTGGGCTACCTTCCCCGGGTGGCCTTCGTCATGGACCACGCCTTTCAAAAGGCCAAAACCTGCGGGAAGCAATGCTTGACGATGTGTATGTCCATCGGCTGCAACGCCTGCGGCGTCACCGGCTGCCGCATCATCGACAGCCCGCGGGAGCGGCTCATCGCCATTTTGACCTCCTCCCTGGTGCCCTGCAACGGCAAATTTCCCACCCTCATCGCCCTGATCACCCTGTTCTTTGTGGGCGGGCGCAGCGGCCTGCTGGCCTCCCTGGAGGGCGCGGCACTGCTGCTGGGGACGCTGCTGCTGGGCGTGGCGGGCACCCTGGGCTGCTCCCGCCTGCTGTCCGCCACCGTCTTGAAGGGAATGCCCTCCTCCTTCGCCCTGGAGCTGCCCCCCTTCCGCAAGCCCAAGGTGGGGCAGGTGCTGGTGCGCTCCATGCTGGACCGCACCCTGTTTGTCCTGGGCCGGGCGGTGTCGGTGGCCGCCCCGGCGGGAGCGGTGATCTGGCTGACGGCCAACGTCACCGTGGGGGGCGCCTCCCTGCTGGCCCACTGCACCAGCCTCCTGGACCCCTTTGCCCAGCTGTTCGGGCTGGACGGGGTGATTCTCATGGCCTTTATCTTAGGCTGGCCCGCCAATGAAATCGTACTGCCGGTGATGCTCATGGCCTACCTGGCCACCGGCAGCCTGGTGGAGTTCGACAACCTGGCCGCCCTGGGCCAGCTGCTCACCGGCCACGGCTGGACCTGGCTGACGGCCTGCTGCACCATGCTGTTCTCCCTGTTCCACTGGCCCTGCTCCACCACCTGCCTGACCATCTACAAGGAAACGGGCAGCGTAAAGTGGACGGCGCTGGCCGTCCTCCTGCCCACTCTGCTCGGCCTGGGGCTGTGCCTTGTCCTCGCCACGGCGGCCCGGCTGCTGGGGCTCGCGTAAAAAATACCGCCGGTCCAAGGACCGGCGGTATTTTTTACGCTTTTTTCAGCTTTGGCTGCCCGTTCTGCTCCTGGGTGAGCGCCCACAGCTGCATCCCGGTCAACAGCATAAACGTGGACACCGCCGGGGACACCAGGGCGTGGCCCGCGATGAGAGAGATGGCGAAGCCCGTGAGCACGCTGTACAGCGCCGTGCAGTACACCAGGCTCCCCAGCCGCTGGCCGGGCCGCTTGAAAAACTGCACAATGGCGTAGACCACAAAGGCGAAATAGGGCCCGCAGTACAGGGCAAAGCCCAAAATCCCGTGGCGGACAAGGATGCCCGGCGGGTCCATCTCCACCATAAACTCAATGCTGCGGCTGTAGGAGGGCGCGTCGGCGTAGCCGATGCCCAGCAGCTTGGCCAATATCCCCCCCTCGGTGTACACCTGGACGCTGGGGGAGGCGCTGAGTAGCCGGCGGCTGAGAATCTGATCCACCCGCTCCCAGGTCTCGTTTTCCTGGAGCAGCTCCTTCAGCCACGTGCCCTCGCTGGCCTTTTGAATCTCCTCGCCCCAGGAGATGAGGCGCAGCTCGGAGTCCTCGTCCATGATTTCGAAATAGATGCTGTTCAGATAGTTGCGCAGGGGGGAGCCGAAGAACATCCCCACCACCACCACGCACAGCACACCCAGCACCACCGTCTGCACCAGCAGCGCCTTGGAGCGCTCCCGGCACAGGGCCGCCGCCGTCCACACAAAGGCGGCGACGCAGTACAGCGCCGTGACGGCGAACACGATTTTGGTGCCGATGAAGTTGGCGCTCACCGCCACGGAGATGAGGGTCCAGGCGATGACCAGCCCCTTCCACCAGGTCTTTTTCGTGATGGCGGGCAGGGCCTGGACGCACAGGCAGACGGTAAACGGCGCGGTGAGCGCGATGATGCAGCTCACCTCGTTGGCGGCGAAGAACCAGCCGTTGAAGCCGTTGCCCGAATTGGCATAGGAGAAGTTGCTGGTGCCGGTGAGGATGGCCAGCAGGATGACGCTGGCGTACAGCCCCCCCGCCGTGCCGATGGTCCGGGCGGCCACCGCAAAGCCGTACTGCCTGTAAATGCAGTACAAAAACACCGCCACAAAGGGGGCGAAGAAGGTCTTCACCACCTCCTGAACGTTGGCAATGCACAGCCCGAACCCGCCCAGGAACAGCATATACCCCATGAACAGCGCCAGGTAGGCCACCAGCGCCCCGGTGTAAATCATGCACCAGCGCTTGCCCTCAAACCGGCTGACAAACACCGCGTAGAGGAAGCACGCCGCCATGAACAGCGAGCGCACCACCACCCCGGCGGTGATGGAGTGCCCCGCGTTGGCTCCCAGGGAGGTGAGCACGTCGATGAGCGGCTGGCACAGGATATACACACCCAGGACCAGCATCAGCCGCTCCTGGGAAAATTTCTGGATTTTGGCGCGAAGCTCCATATTGACAACAACCCTTCCCCATCAAGCCTTAAAAAACAGCCGCCGGAGGGCAGGCCGTCCAATTTGTCGATTTTACAGCCTATTTAGTATAGTATAGCATGGCGGAGAATGCAACAAAAAATGTCTAAGAACTTTGTAAACATTTTGAAAAGAGAAGCGCGACGATAGACCCATAGGGGCGGATGGACCGGAGCGAGGAGCAAAACCCAGGCGGGCTGTGCCCGCCGGATTTGCTCCGAGTCGGAGGGAAGCCGCCCCGTAATGGGTCCAATCGGAGCGTGACACAGAAGCGCGAGGATAGCCGCGCAGGGGAGCTTGGAACGGAGCGAAGGCAAAAGCCAAAGGCCCACGCAGTGGGACTGGGTTTTGCCTGAGTCGCGAAGCGCGAGGATAGCCGCGCAGGGGAGCTTGGAATGGAGCGAAGGCAAAAGCCAAAGGCCCACGCAGTGGGACTGGGTTTTGCCTGAGTCGCAGTGAAAGCGACCCGCAGCGCGGCCAATCGGAGCGTGACAAGGACAAGCTTTGCGGGGGCCCCGGCAGGCCCCCGCAAGCGGTTTCATTCCAAATTGATTACAGCGCTGCCTGAATGGCCTCCACCATGTCCGTCTTCTCCCAGGGCAGGTCCAGCTCGGGGCGTTCCCCACAAAATGTTCCATTTTGCGGGGACCCCTTTGGATTTAAATCCTCGGGCGGAATGAATCCGCCCTGCGGCAAGGTTTTGGCTGCGCCAAAACGCTTGTGCGCGCCACCTGGCGCGGATTCGGCCGCCGTGATTTTACAGCGCAGCCTGAATGGCCTCCACCATGTCCGTCTTCTCCCAGGGCAGGTCCAGCTCGGGGCGGCCGAAGTGGCCGTAGGCGGCGGTCTGGCGGTAGATGGGCCGGCGCAGGTCCAGCCGGTTGATGATGGCGGTGGGGCGCAGGTCGAACACCTTCTCCACCGCCGCCTCCAGCGCCTCGTCGCTCACCGTGCCGGTGCCGAAGGTGTCCACCCGGACGGACACAGGCCGGGCCACGCCGATGGCGTAGGCCAGCTGCACCTGGCACTTGTCCGCCAGGCCCGCGGCCACCACGTTCTTGGCCACCCACCGGGCGGCGTAGGCGGCGGAGCGATCCACCTTGGTGGGGTCCTTGCCGGAGAAGGCGCCGCCGCCGTGGGGAGCGGTGCCGCCGTATGTATCCACGATGATTTTCCGTCCCGTGAGGCCGGAGTCCCCCTGGGGCCCGCCCACCACAAAGCGGCCGGTGGGGTTGACCAGGATGCGGGTGTCCCCGTCCAGCAGGGCGGCGGGAATGGTGGGCTTCACCACCAGCTCGATCATGTCGGCGCGAATCTGCTCCAGGGTGGCCTCGGGGGCGTGCTGGGTGGAGAGCACCACCGTGTCCACCCGGACGGGCCTGCCGTCCGCGCCGTACTCCACAGTGACCTGGCTCTTGCCGTCGGGCCGCAGGTAGTCCACCAGCTTGTCCTTGCGCACCTGGGTGAGCCGCTGGGCCAGCTTGTGGGACAGGGCGATGGCCAGGGGCATCAGCTCCTCCGTCTCCCTGCAGGCGTAGCCGAACATCATGCCCTGGTCCCCCGCGCCGTTGTCCAGGCCGTCGTCCAGCCCGCCCTCCTTGGCCTCCAGGGCCTTGTCCACGCCCAGGGCGATGTCGGGGGACTGCTCGTCAATGTTGGTGATGACGGCGCAGGAGTCGCCGTCAAAGCCGTACTTGGCCCGGTCGTAGCCGATGTCCCGGATCACCTGCCGGGCGATTTTGGGGATGTCCACATAGCAGGAGGTGGTGATCTCCCCCATGATATGGACCAGGCCGGTGGACACCGCCGTCTCGCAGGCCACCCGGGCGTTGGGGTCCTTCTCGATGATGGCGTCTAAAATGGCGTCGGAAATTTGGTCGCACACCTTGTCGGGGTGGCCCTCGGTGACGGATTCAGAGGTAAATAAACGTTTTGCCATATTTTTTCTCCTTTCTTTGATGGGAGGAAATGAGGGCTGAAAAAAGCCCCGCCGAACTTTACTCGGCGGGGCTGGATGAATCAGGTCTTTTCCTCATCTCGCGTTTCCGCCGGACTTGGCACCTTGCACCGCAGGTTGCCGTGGCTTCATCGGGCCGGTCCCTCCACCACTCTTGATAAGGCATTATTCAGTTGACAGCTTTATTATAGCACAGTATGCCGCCCTGTCAATGACACAAAGCACAAAAACTGTAAAAATTTTATCCTCGGTTCGTGGCCGTCGCTGACATCTGACGGTTACAGCTACTTTGGCGGCGAGTTTAAAGCTCTTTTTCGGTTCCTTTTTCTCTTGAGAAAAAGGAACTACCCCTTGGGCTTGGGCTTGAAAATCATGGCCACCACCACGCCTAGGAAGATGGCCGCGGCGATGCCCCCGGCGGTGGACGTGACCCCGCCGGTAATCGCCCCCAGCAGGCCCTTTTCCGCCACCGCCTCCCGCACCCCCTTGGCCAAGGAGTAGCCAAACCCGGTGAGGGGCACCGTGGCCCCCGCCCCGGCCCACTCCGCCAGGGGTTTGTACACGCCCACCGCCCCCAGCACCACGCCGGCCACCACGTAGGCCACCAAAATCCGGGCGGGGGTGAGCTTGGTCTTGTCGATGAGAATCTGACCCACCACGCAGAACAGCCCGCCCACCACAAATGCCTTCAGATAATCCATCATTTTCCTCCTTCCAGCGCCAGCGCGTGGCAGATGCCGGGGATGGACTCCCCCTGCATGGTGGCCGTGGGGGAGTGCAGCGCCCCGGTGGGACAGAACAGAATCCGGCTCCACCGCCCGGACAGCAGCCCCGGCAGCAGATAGCCGCACAGCACCGACGCCGAGCAGCCGCAACCCGACGCCCCGGCGTGCACGTCCTGCTCCTCCCGGTCGAACAGAATCAGGCCGCAGTCGTTGTAGTTGGCCAGCTTCACCCCGTCCCGGTCAAACAGATCGGTGACGATCTCATGGCCCAGGCTGCCCAGGTCGCCGGTGACAATGAGGTCGTAGTAGTCCGGCGCGAGGCCGGTGTCCTCAAAGTGGGTCTTCAGCGTCTCGTAGGCGGCAGGGGCCATGGCCGCGCCCATGTTGTTGGCGTCCTTGATGCCCTTGTCCTTCACCATGCCCACCGTCACCCGGGCGACGCGGGGGCCGGGCCGGACGGCGTTGGTCACCACCACCGCCCCGGCGGCGGTGGCCGTCCACTGGGCGGTGGGAGTGCGCTGGGAGCCGTACTCCAGCGGCGTGCGGTACTGCCGCTCCGCCGAGCAGAAGTGGGACGAGGTGGCGGCGGCGGCATAGGTCCCATACCCGCCGCTGAGCAGCAGCGTGGCCAGGGCCAGGCTCTCTCCCATGGTGGAGCAGGCCCCATACAGCCCGAAAAAGGGGACGCCCGCCGCCCGGGCGGCGTAGCCCGCGCCGATGCACTGGTTGAGCAGATCCCCCGCGAGCAGCAAATCCAGGTCCGGGGTGTGCAGCCCCGCCCGCTTCAGCGCCGCGTCCAGGGCCAGCCCCTGCATGGCGGACTCCGCCTGCTCCCAGGTCTTGGCCCCGAAGGCGTCGTCCTGGCAGGTGTGGTCGAAGTGGCGGCCCAGGGGACCCTGGCTCTCCTTTTTCCCGGCGGCGGAGCCGAAGCCGATGATCACAGGGGGCGAGCCGGGCTGAAAGGTCTGCCGCCCCAGCTTTTGATTTTCCATGGAAGTGACTCCTTTGGCGTAATGTGGCATTAGTTTGCGTCAAATGGGGAAAATTATGCCGGTGGGGCGGAATTGTCACTGGAAAAAAATGCGCCGGGGTGGTATAATACCTCCAGAAAATATTGGGAGGAACCCCGTATGCCCGAAGAAACCCGTTCCATCGGATATATCTGCCCCGTCTGCGGCCAGTCCGTCATCGCCAGCCGCACCGCCTTCCAGCTCGCCGCCGGGGACAGCGTGCTCCCCTGCCCCTGCGGCAAGTCGGAGGTGCGCCTCCGCCAGCTGGGCGACCGGTGCGAGATCACCGTGCCCTGCCTGTTCTGCGCCAAGGACCACACCGCCGTGTGCGCCAACGACGCCCTGCTCCATCAAAAGCTGCTCGCCCTGTCCTGCCCCGCGTCGGGGCTGGGCTGCTGCCACATCGGCCAGGAGGACCGGGTATTCCAGGCCATGGCCAAGCTGGAGCGGGCGGTGGACAAGCTGCGCCTGGACGACCAGACGGACAGCCGGGGCACGTTTTTGGACGACGTGGTCATGACGGAGGTGCTGGCCGAGCTCAAGGACATCGCCCAGCGGGGCGGCGTGACCTGCGGCTGCGGCTGCGGGGACTACGGCGTCAAGGTTGGCTACTCGTCGGTGGATTTGGTGTGCGCCTCCTGTGGGGCCTCGCTGCGCCTCCCGGCCGCCACGCCGGACGACCTGGCCGACCTGTGCGCCCGCTGCTCCATCACCATTCCCGGAAGGAAGGAAAACAGCAGATGAGCACCGTCTATGAGATGAAGCTCCGGGTGGACTCCCGGGACGTGGATTTGTTCAACCAGTGCCGCCCGTCGGCGGTGCTGGGCGTCATGCAGGAGGCCGCCACCCAGGCCGCCCTGTCCCTGGGGGTGTCCGGCCCGGAGATTTTGAAAAAATACAACTGCCTGTGGATGGTCACCCGCAGCTGGGTGGAGCTGGACGCGCCCCTGCGCTGGAACGACCCCATCACCGTGAAAACCTGGCACCGGGGCGCGTCGGGCGCGTCCACCTACCGGGATTTTGATTTCTACCGGGACGGCAGGCCCATCGGTCAGGCCACGTCCATCTGGGTCATGGTGGACGTGGACGAACACAAGCTGTTCCGCATGAAGCAGCTCACCGAGTTCCAGGGCACCGACGGCGGCGATCTGTGCAAGAGCGTCAGGCTGCGCCGGGTGGCCCTGCCGGAGCAGTTCGACGGCCGGGTCCGCCGGGACCTGCGCTACTCCGACACCGACATCAACGGCCACGTGAACAACATCCACTACGCCGATTTCGCCTGCGACAGCCTGCACCTGGAGCGGCTGGGCCGGGACAAGTTCGTCCGCTCCTTCCAAATCGGCTACGTGAACGAGTGCCGGGCGGGGGAAGCCCTCTATGTGGACACCGCCGTCCAGGGCAGCGAGCTGTTCGCCCGCGGCCAGGGCGAGGACGGCACCGAGCGGTTCGACTTCTCGCTGACGCTGGCGGACCTGTAGCGCAGACAAAGCCCCCGCAGTCACGAACTGCGGGGGTCTTCTTTGTCTTTGGCGGTCCAGTGGGGACAGTTTTCCTGCGCCCGCCGGTTTTTGATCCTGGGATGGACGCAGTGGCCGTAGTCTGTGGCATAGTAACGGCCCTTTGGGGAGCGGAGGTAGTGCTTGTAAAAATACTTGCAGTTCCCGCAGCGCTCCTCCGGCAAGGTTTGCCAGCCTTTCATAAGTATCACCTCCATGACCTATTATACCGGATAATCTGCCAACTGGGTGACAGTCATTGACAAACATTGACATACAATGACTGTCAATGACTTGCGCAATGTAGGGGAGGGGCTTGCTCCTCCCCTACGCAATGTACGCAACCCGTGCCGATAAAAAAGCTCCGCTCCATCACCAATTTGATTCACAAGGTGATGGAAGAATATCTGGAACAGCAGGAGGGCAGCGAATAAAATTGTATCCTCCGCAGGGAGCGGCTGGCCGGGAGCGCTCATTCGGGCCAGTCTATGCTACGGGGCGCTGGAGACTGGCCCTGCGTTCGCCGCCCCCGGCCAGCCGCTCCGTTGCCATGCACCCATCAGGCGCGGTACGTGGACGCCTCTTGGTTCCAGTGTTCAAACACAGGCGGCAGCGCAAATAGGGGGAAACGCGTCGAAAGCCGCTGGCGCCGGAAGGGTCACAACCGACGCCCCGTAAATTGCTCCCCCGTAAACGGGGGATTTTTAAGGGGGAGGCCGACTATGGAGCTGGCCCGCCCCTGGGGCCAGCTCCATCCGGAGGCCGCCCCCTTAAATGCGCTCTTTGCTTACTTTCTCTCGCATGAGAGAAAGTAAGTCGCCGAAGGCCCCAGGGTGGGGACAGGCAAAAAAAGGCCCCAGGCCAATCGGCCTGGGGTCCTTTCCTATCTTTTAATACATCCCCATGTCGGGCGCGGGAGCCGCGGCCGGAGCGGGAGGCTCGGGCTTGTCGGCCACCAGGGACTCGGTGGTGAGCAGCACGGCGGCCACGGAAGCGGCGTTCTCCAGGGCGGAGCGGGTCACCTTGGTGGGGTCCACGATGCCGGAGGAGATCATGTCGCAGTACTCCTCCTTGTAGGCGTCGAAGCCGTAGCCGGTTTTGCCGGCGGTCTTCACCTTTTCCAGCACCACGCTGCCGTCGATGCCGGCGTTGGCGGCGATCTGCTTCATGGGCTCGGCCAGGGCCTTGGCCACGATGTTGGCGCCCGTCTTCTCGTCGCCCTCCAGGGTGTTCACCAGCTTCTCCACGGCGGCGATGGCGTCCACATAGGCGGCGCCGCCGCCGGCCACAATGCCCTCCTCCACGGCGGCACGGGTGGCGTTCAGCGCGTCCTCGATGCGCAGCTTCTTCTCCTTCATCTCGGCCTCGGTGGCCGCGCCCACGCGGATGATGGCCACGCCGCCAGCCAGCTTGGCCAGCCGCTCCTGGAGCTTCTCCTTGTCATAGTCGGAGGTGGTGGTCTCGATGGCCTTGCGGATCTGGCCCACCCGGGCGGAGATGGCGTCGCCGGAGCCGGCGCCGTCCACAATGATGGTGTTCTCCTTCTGCACCTTCACCTGGCGGGCGGTGCCCAGCATATCCATGGTGGTCTCCTTGATGTCCATGCCCAGGTCGGAGGACACCACGGTGCCGCCGGTGAGGATGGCGATATCCTCCAGCATCTCCTTGCGGCGGTCCCCGAAGCCGGGGGCCTTGATGCAGCACACGTTCAGGGTGCCGCGCAGCTTGTTCACCAGCAGGGTGGACAGGGCGTCGCCCTCCACGTCCTCGGCCACGATGAGCAGCTTCTTGCCGGTCTGCACCACCTGCTCCAGAATGGGCAGCAGGTCCTGGATGGAGGAGATCTTCTTGTCGGTGAGCAGGATGAGGGCGTCGTCCAGCACGGCCTCCATCTTCTCGGTGTCAGTGACCATATAGGGGGTGATGTAGCCCCGGTCCAGCTGCATACCCTCCACGACCTCGGAGTAGGTCTCGGCGGTCTTGGACTCCTCCACGGTGATCACGCCGTCGTGGGAGACCTTCTCCATGGCCTCGGCGATGAGGGTGCCGATGGCGTCGTCGGAGGAGGAGATGGCGCCCACGCGGGCGATGTCGGAGGTACCGGAAACGGGCTTGGAGTGGCTCTTGATGGCCTCGATGGCGGCCTCGGTGGCCTTGGCGATGCCCTTCTTCATGACCATGGGGTTGGCGCCGGCGGCCAGGTTCTTCAGGCCCTCCCGGATGATGGCCTGGGCCAGCAGGGTGGCGGTGGTAGTGCCGTCGCCGGCCACGTCGTTGGTCTTGGTGGAGACCTCCTTCACAATCTGCGCGCCCATGTTCTCAAAGGGGTCGTCCAGCTCAATCTCCTTGGCGATGGTCACGCCGTCGTTGGTGATGAGGGGGGTGCCGAACTTCTTGTCCAGCACCACGTTGCGGCC
>ERZ808051.1200-NODE-1200-length-18692-cov-3.576363_pt1 | contig 18692 bp, 18 predicted proteins | sample MGYA00380199_ERZ808051 | MGnify/ENA primary metagenome ERZ808051 (study PRJEB31490, sample SAMN06133391) | mouse gut metagenome | isolation source: J11 | host: mice | place: China: Chengdu | collected 2015-05 ...
AGAAAAGTAATATGCTCCTTTTTATAAAGGAATTAGAAATCCCTGTTGAATATGTGGCAAGTTTGGAAAAACCAGAACTTTTATTAACGGTGGATTGCCAGTATGGGGAGGGAAATGTCCAACCATTTGAAGCGGAGCATATTGCAATGATTGACCACCATAATACAGGAAGATGTTCCGATGAAATGGTTGAAATACGCAGTAATTTAGTAAGCTGTTCCACTGTATGCTATGATATGCTAAAAGCAGAGGGGTTTGATGTGAATAGTGATAAAAGCGTAGCAACGGCTTTATATTATGGCCTATATATGGATAGCAATGAATTATCTGAAATCCGTCATCCTTTGGAATGGGATATGGTAGATTTATTGCAGGTTGATAAAGCACTAATTACAAGGCTTACACATGCGAATTTTACTTTACAGGAAATGGAGACAGCAGGGATAGCAATGATCCGGCATAATTATGACAGCAAGAAAAGGATTTCCATTATCCGTTCAAAACCTTGTGATCCCAATATTCTAGGCATTATTGGGGATTTTGTGCTACAGGTAGATTGTATTGATGTATGTATTATTTTTAATGATTGCCAGAATGGGTATAAATTATCAGTAAGAAGCTGTGTGCCAGATGTAGCGGCAAATGATTTGGCAGAATTTTTAACGGATAAAGTTGGGAATGGCGGCGGACATATTGATAAGGCAGGCGGTTTTATCCACAGTAGTAAATTTGAGCAATTATATGATGATTTAAGTATTGAAACATATTTTTTTAGTAGGGTGGATCAGTATTATGATAGTTATGATGTCGTATATGCAAAAGATGGCATAAAGGATAAGTCGGGTTTTAAACTATATAAAAAGCTGCCATATGTATATGGATATGTAAAAACAACAGATATGTTCCCAAAAGGTACAGAGTGCCGGATACGGACATTTGAAGGAGACGTCTTTGTTACTGTTTCAGAGGAAATTTATTTAATGATAGGATATTATGGGGAAGTATACCCTATAGAGAAGAAGGTTTTTCAAAAAAAATATAAACCAGAAGAAAAACCGTTTTGCAGAGTATTTGAATATCCGCCTTCTGTAAGAAAATTAAATAACCATAAAATTTATGATTTACTTCCTTTTGCAAAACAATGTGTCTGTGTAGACAATGCTTTTATTTATGCAAAACATTTAGAAAACCCCACAAAAGTATTTTCTAAGTGGAACTATGAGAAATATATGTATGGGAATTCAGATGATTATATTTGTTTTGCATATGAAGATGAAAAAGATATTTATTTAGTAAAACAAGAAGTGTTCTTAAAAACTTACCAAGAGGTGTAATAACATATTTTTTTAAGCTTACAATCTTGAGATAGTCAAAGGTTAGGGGGAAAAGATTGGGATTATTTTATACCCAATAAAATCTTCAGGGTTATGTGATACCAGTATTACCGTTTTATTGACGGTTTGTTCTGTTATAAAATCTATCATATGTTTTTTAGTATTGATATCTAAACCAGTAAAGGGCTCATCTAAAAGCAATAGATCATAATCGGCTGCCAATGCCCGGATAATGGCAATACGCCTTTGTTCACCGCCACTTAAATAAGCAGGTTTCCTTAAGGCATAAAAGGAAAGCCCTGCTTTTTTTAGTAAAGCCAGAATAGCATTATCTGATAACTTAGGATTGACAAGCTTTATATTTTTTACAATATTGATAGAAGGAAGCAGGCGGTTTTCTTGAAATACCATAGATACTTTTTTACAAGAAGGAGGAAAGAGAATCGTCCCTTCTTGGGGTTTTAGTAGCCCTGCCAAAAGAAGGAGTAATGTGGTTTTTCCATATCCAGAAGGAGCTGTAATAGCCGTTTTTGATCCAATTTCAATAGAAGCAGAAAAATGTGTTAAAATAGGTTTTTTGGTTTGGTAGGAAAAAGATAGGTTTTGGATTTTTATATGGCACATTTTATTTTTCCTTTCTTTCTTTTAGAAGTATTTTGCCAATCTGGTAGAAAAGTTGTTCCCAACCAATACTAAAAAGTATAACGACAAAACTCCATGCAAATAATTCAGGGGTTACTAGGTAAATTTTTGCCTGATAAATCTGGTTGCCAATCGAATGTTTAGAAAGCCCAATAATTTCAGCTGCAATGCCAGATTTCCATGCCATTCCTGCAGCAAGGGAACATGCAGAAAGGATAGAAGGCAGTATTTGTGGCAGGTAAAGAAAAAGAACTTGGTTTTTAATAGAAACGTGGAATAATTTTGCCATCTCAATTAATTTTGGGTCAGTCTGCTCTAATGCTGTTAAAGTATGGAGATAAAGGATAGGCAGGACCATTAAAAATGGGATAAAAATAGCTAGGCTTGAGGATTTCAGCCATAAAAGTGACAAAATTACAAAAGAGGCAACAGGTACTGCCTTTATAATTTTAATTGGGAACCAGAGTAATATATGGATAGGCTTATAAAGATAAGAACAGACAGCGAGGAAAACCCCAACAGTAAAACCAGAAAGAAAGCCTATGCCTATATGGAAAAAAGAAGATATTACACTTGCCCAAAAATTTTTAGAAAAAAGAAGGTTTTTCCAGAGAACAAGGATTACTTGGGATGGCGTGGGAAGAAAAAGTTCCTTATCTAGTTTTACGGCAGCTACCTGCCATAAAACTAGCCAAAATAAGATAGATAAAAAATAAAGTGGAATATCTTTTCTAGTTTTCAAGATAGAACATTCCCTCCTGAAGGCTGCCGCCGATAGAGGCTGGATTTTGATTGTAAAGTACTTGCAGGTAAGCCATAACATTATCTTTCATCGTATCCCCTGTAAGATAAACTACATTACAATAAGGGATTGCTTTTTTAGCAATAGCAGACTTAAATATATCATATTGTTCCAATAGATCGGCTGTGTCATCTATGTTTGTGTTTGCATAATTGGCAGATGATTCATATTCTTTTAGAAAATCTTGGTATACGCCTTGGTTTTCTTCTAAAAAAGATTTTCTTGCTACAATAACGCCTGTAACTATGGTAGTCCCTGCAAGAGATTCCCATTCCGTTGTAATATCTAGTGCAATGCGGAGGTTTTGGTTATTTTGTAAGGCAACCATAACATAAGGCTGGGGAAGCATAGCGACAGCATTAGGGTTTTGCGCTAGGGTGGCAACTACTTCAGCAGCTTCCGATTTATATTCAATAGTAACATCGGTATCTGGGTTTAAATTGGCACAGTTTAATAGATATCGGAGCGTATATTCAGGAGTAGTGCCTTGCCCTGTAGAATAAATAGTTTTTCCTTTTAAATCAGATACAGTTTGTATAGAATCACCGCTTTCAACTAAATAAAGCACACCTAGGGTATTAATGGCAACAGTAACAATTTCCCCTTCTGTTTTATGGTAAAGGATGCTGGCAAGGTTACAAGGCACAGAGGCAATATCCAATTCCCCTTTTATTAAGGCGGCACTTAATTCGTCAGCAGCACCGGCAATCGTATAGTCATAGGTATGGGTAGAATTGCCAGAATCCGATTCTGATAAAAGATGGATCATGCCAATTGCCGTAGGGCCTTTCATACAGCCAATATGGATAGTTTGTTTTTGGGGTTCTTTAAAAGCACAGCCTGTAAAAAGAGAAAGTGCTATACAAGATATTACTAGAAAAGATAAAAGTTTGCGGTTCATAATAAATAACTCCTTTCCTAAGCCAATAAGAAACTTTATATAGAGTATAACAAAGGAAGAGAAGGATGACAAGAAGGATCTGTTTTCTACATTTTATGGAAATGGGTTGCTGTTGCAGGGAAAAATGTATATAATAGATAGAAGTGGAAATGTATTAACAATAAAAAGGAAGGCAGGAGTACGAAAAATGGGGAAAAACACAGGGTTAGTCTACACAAATGAAAAATGTATTGTATGTAACAAATGTATTTCAGTCTGTCCAGTTCCTTCGGCTAATTATGCGGTAAAACTTGCGGATGGGAGCAGTAGGATTGAAGTAGAGGGGGATGCTTGTATTTCTTGTGGGGCATGTTTTGATGCTTGTAAGCATGAGGCAAGATCATATCGGGATGATACAGAGCAGTTTTTCCAAGATTTGAAAAAAGGGGTAAAGATTTCTCTATTAATAGCACCAGCATTTATGGCAAATTATCCGACAGAGTATCAGAACTATCTTGGAATATTAAAGGCGGCGGGAGTACATCGGATTATTAGCGTATCTTTTGGGGCAGACATTACAACATGGGCATATTTAAACTATATTTCTAATCATAAATTTCTTGGCGGGATTTCCCAGCCATGCCCAGCCGTAGTAAATTATATTGAGAGGAATATTCCAGAACTCTTGCCAAAGCTTATGCCAGTCCACAGCCCTTTAATGTGCGGGGCCATTTATGTAAAGAAATATATGGGGCTTACAGATAAGCTTGCCTTTCTTAGCCCATGTATAGCAAAAAAGAATGAAATAGAGGATAAAAACTGTGGAGGATATGTTTCTTATAATGTGACATTTAAACATTTAATTGACTATATAAAAGAACACAGGCTTACAGGGGGGACAATGGCAAAGGATGAAATAGAATATGGGCTTGGTTCTATTTATCCAACTCCGGGTGGGTTAAAGGAGAATATTTACTGGTTTTTGGGAGATAAGGTTTTTGTCCGCCAGGCAGAAGGCGAAAGGCATATGTATGAATATTTACACGAGTATATGGAACGGGTAAAAATGGGGAAAGACCTTCCATTTATGGTAGATGCGTTAAATTGCTCCCAGGGCTGTTTATATGGGACAGGGATAGAAACAGAAAAAAGCAGGGGAGACGACACCCTAATGGCGATCCAGAAAATCCGGGAGAATAGTATAAAGAGCAGAGGGGCATGGGGGAAGAAACTTACGCCAAAAAGAAGGCTTGCTGGTTTAAATGCCCAGTTTAGGAATTTAAAATTAGAAGATTTTATCCGCCATTATACGGACAAGTCTAATATAATCCATATGAAGCCAGCATCCGCCGTTGAACTGAAGGGTATTTTTGAAGATATGGGGAAAACAACAACATTAAAACAGAATATTGACTGTTCTGCCTGTGGGTATAAGGATTGTGCCACAATGGCAAATGCGATACATAATGGTATTAATTATAAGGAGAATTGTGTCCATTATGCAAAAGATTTAGCAACGCAAGAAATGGAACAAGTAAAAGAATTAAGTGAACAAGTGAAAGTACAAACAGAGGACAGGATCCGCCGTGCCGAAACTGTAAGGCAGATTATTGATGGCGTAACAGAAAGTTTTGCAGAAATGCAACATTCTCTTTCAGGGGTTAGTAAGGGGAATGAAGGAAATGCAGAAGAGAGTACACAGATTGCACTTAGTATGCAGAATATCAATGATTATAGCCGGCGGATGGCAGAGGCATTTGGGCATATCCAAGAACTTTTAAGTAGCATAGAGGTAAATAATAATTCTATCTTTGATATTGCTTCCCAAACGGAATTATTATCTTTAAATGCTTCTATTGAGGCAGCAAGGGCAGGAGAAGCAGGGAAAGGTTTCGCAGTAGTAGCTGGTGAAATTAAAAACTTGTCAGATTCTAGCCGGAACGCAGCGAAAGATTCCAATGATACTTCTGCAAAGGTAAAACAATTTATGGAAGATTTAAGGCAGCAGGCAGAAAATTTATCTACCCTTGTGTTCCAGGTAGATGAAAGAGTTGATACTCTTGCAGCAGCAACGGAAGAAATTTCTGCTAGTACAAAGCTGGTAGAGGTGCTATCTGGAAATATACAAGATGAATTAATAAAAATTCAAAAACTTTAAAAGAGAGGATTTTGTATGGGCAGAGAAAAGTTTGGCTCTAGGATAGGCTTTATCCTGGTATCAGCAGGATGTGCAATAGGGCTTGGGAATGTTTGGAAGTTCCCTTATATTTGCGGCGAATATGGAGGGGCGGCTTTTATTCTAATTTATCTATTGTTTTTAGTACTGCTGGGGATTCCTGTTTTAGTATGTGAATTTACAATAGGGAGGGCAAGCCGCCATAGTGTGGCAAAGAGCTTTGAGAAACTAGAGCCAGAGGGCACAGCATGGCATAGATTAAAAATAATAGGGATTGTCGGCTGCTATATGTTAATGATGTTTTATACAATGGTAGGCGGCTGGATGATGTATTATTGTGTAAAAAGCATCCGCGGCGAATTCCATCAGGTGCTGCCAGGACAAATTACGGATTCTTTCCAACAGATGCTTGCCAATGCACCAGTAATGATTTTTTGGACGATATTGATTTGCATAATTGGTTTTTTAGTTTGCTTATTTGGCTTACAGAAAGGAATTGAAAAAATAACAAAAATAATGATGGCAGCATTATTATTAATTATGGTGATACTTGCTGTACATTCTATATTTTTAGAGGGTGCGACAGAAGGAATACGTTTTTATTTGGTTCCTGATTTTGGGAAAATGGCAGAGGCAGGAATTGGAAATGTAGTGTTTGCAGCACTTAGCCAGGCATTTTTTACACTTTCCCTTGGAGTAGGGGCAATGTTAATTTTTGGGAGTTATCTGGGGAATGAAAGAAGCCTGGCAGGGGAAGCAATTAGTATTACCGGGCTAGACACGTTTGTGGCTTTAACAGCAGGTTTTATTATTATCCCAGCATGTTTTGCCTTTGGGATTGAGCCTGGGTCAGGCCCAAGCTTAGTATTTATTACGCTTCCTAATATATTTTCCCAAATGGCAGGAGGGAGTATATGGAGTGCCTTATTTTTCCTGTTTTTAACATTTGCAGCATTAACAACGATTATTGCTGTTTTTGAAAATATTGTGTCATTTGATATGGATTTATTCCGTTGGTCAAGGAAGAAAAGCGTATTGGTAAGCGCAATACTGATGATTATATTAAGTATGCCTTGTGTGTTAGGGTTTAATTTGCTGTCAGGGATACAACCGTTTGGAAGTGGAAGCAATATTATGGATTTGGAAGATTTTATTGTGTCCAATAATCTTTTGCCATTAGGAAGTTTGGGGTATGTGTTATTTTGTACCAGTAAAAATGGCTGGGGCTGGGAAGCGTTTATAAAAGAGGCAAATAAAGGGGAAGGCCTCCGTTTCCCAAAGCAGTTACGAAATTATATGGCATATATTATTCCAATTATTATTATAGTGATTTATTTAAAGGGATACTTTGATAAATTTGCAAAAGAAGCGATACTAACACAGATAATATGGATGGCAGTAGCAATATTATTGTTAGTATTTGTACTATTTTGTGCAATGCCAATCAATAGGAAAAAGAACAGGAAATAAAGGGATGAAAGAGTATTTTTATTCACCAGTTGGGAAAATCTGCATAAAGGCAGAGGAAGATGGGATTACAGCTTTATATTTGGAAGATGGGCCAGTAAAGAATGATGGGCCAGACCATCTATTGTTAAGGAAGGCGGGAAAGGAACTAGAAGAATATTTTGCTGGTAAAAGGAAAAATTTTGATTTGCCTTTAAAGCCTGCTGGGACAGAGTTCCAAAAAGCAGTATGGAAGGCATTAAGAGAAATCCCGTATGGAGAAACAAGGTGTTATCTGGATATAGCAAAAGCAGTAGGAAATCCAAAGGCTTGCCGTGCAGTAGGAGGGGCGAACCATCAAAACCCAATTATGATTTTTATTCCATGCCACCGGGTAATAGGGAAAGATGGAAGCTTAACAGGGTTTGGCGGAGGGATTGCAGTAAAATGGGCATTGCTGGAGCTGGAAAGAAAATATAGGTAAAGTGATGTATGGATATTGAGATTATGGGGACTATGATAAAGATAAGAAATAGAACTTATAATTATGTACCTATGTGCATGGAAAGCAGGCTTTGTGGAATCAATCTGGACAGAACAAATAGAATTGCCAAAAAGGGATTCTCTTTTACAAGATATTACAACAGAAGCAGTGGTAATAGGGGCAGGCATGGCAGGAGTGCTAGCCGCCTATTTTTTGCAAGAGCACGGGATAAAAACAGTAGTATTGGAAGCAGATAGAGTAGGAAGCGGGCAGAGTAAGAATACAACAGCAAAAGTTACAAGCCAGCATGGGCTGGTTTATCAAAAATTAGTAGAAAAATATGGAGAAAGAAAAGCAGCACTCTACGCACAGGCAAATGAAGAGGCAATAGGCCACTATAAAAAGGTGATAGAGGAAAGAAAGATACAATGTGATTTTGAAAGTTTGCCCGCCTATGTGTATTCAGCAAAAAAGAAAGAGAATTTATTAGAAGAAGTAAAGTTAGCGTCTGCTTTTGGGATAAAGGCACATTTTGTAGAACAGGCCCAATTGCCTTTTAAACATGTTGGTGCAGTTTGTTTTGAAGGGCAGGCCCAATTCCATCCGATAAAGTTTTTAAAAGAGATATCTAGTTCTTTAACGATTTATGAGAAAACGAAAGTTTATAAGGTAAAGGGGCATGTGGCATATACAGAACATGCAAAAGTTTGGGCAGATTATATTGTATTTGCCACACATTATCCCATTGTAAATGTGCCAGGGTTTTATTTTATGCGCCAACATCAGGAAAGAAGCTATATATTAGCTTTATCAGGGGCAGATAGGTTAAATGGCATGTATTATAGTGAGGATGTAGATGGAATTTCCCTTAGGGATTATAAAGGTTTTTTATTAATGGGAGGAGGAGGGCACCGGACAGGGGAATATAAAAAGAACTGTGGATATGGGTTTCTTAGGCAGAAAGCAGAACAGTATTATCCAGGATGTGAAGAAAGATACCACTGGTCAGCGCAAGACTGTATTACACATGACGATTTTCCATTTATAGGGAAATATTCGATCTATAGGCCATATTGGTTTGTGGCATCTGGTTTTAAAAAATGGGGAATGACAACTTCGATTCTTGCAGCTAAGTTGGTTTGCGATGAGATCTGTGGAAGGGAAAATCCATATAGGGAGCTTTTTTCTCCGCAGCGTTGTTATCCTCAAGCAGCAGGTAAGTTTTGTAAAGATATGGGTGAAAGTATAAAGGGGCTGGGAAAGGGCGTTTACCGGCTAGTTGGGGAAAAGCCCAGATGTTCCCATATGGGTTGTGCATTAGAATGGAACCCGCAAGAAAAAAGTTGGGATTGTCCCTGCCATGGTTCTAGATTTGATAAAGAAGGGCAATTAATTGATAATCCGGCAAAAAAAGATCTAAAGAATAAGGGATAATAAGGTACTTGGAAAAGAGGGAAAATGGAAACAATAACAAAAATGGAGCGATTTATAAAAGGATATTTTGAACGGTTTGTTTCAGCCAAAGAAAATCACTGGAATTATGTAGACGGCTGCCTGTTAAATGCAGCAGTTTTATTATATGAACAGAAAAAAGAGAAGTATTATAAAGATTTTGTACTTCATTATTATAAGAAGTATATTGAAGAAAATGGAAATATCCGTTTTTATTATCCAAAGGATTATAACCTTGACAGCATTAATAGCGGGAATGGCTTGTTTTTTGCCTATAGGGAGACTGGGGAAGAGAAGTATAATAAGGCAATTGAGCTTTTAATGGATCAAATAAGGAACCAGCCAAGGACTTATACGGGGAATTTTTGGCATAAAAAATGTTATCCAGAACAAGTATGGCTGGATGGGCTATATATGGCACAAGTTTTTTATGCGCGTTATCAGAAAGTAAAAGATAAGGATTATAGTGATATTGTAAGCCAATTTAAAAATGTTAGGAAATATTTATATAATCCAGAAAAGGGTTTATATTACCATGCCATTGATATGGCGAAAAAACAGCCATGGTGCAATAAAGAAAATGGGTTATCCCCTAATTTTTGGGGCAGGGCCTGTGGCTGGCATATAATGGCATTAATTGATACCATGGAAATCATTGGGGAAACAGGGGATTATCAGGGATTAAAAGATATTTTTATAGAAGCAGTCAATGGGTTGTTACAGTACCAAGAAAAAGAAACAGGTTTATTTTACCAAGTGGTGGATAGAGAAGATGTACCAGAAAATTATCTAGAAACATCAGGTTCCGCTATGGTTGCCTATGCAGTTTTAAAAGGCTGCCGGATGGGAGTCCTTCCTTGTGGGATATATAAAGGGCAAGGAGAAAAGATGTTAGATAGCTTGATACGGTTAAAGATAAAAGAAATAGACGGGATATTAAAATTAGGGGATATTTGTAGAGGCGCAGGGTTAAGTGATGATCGGGATGGGACAGTAGAATATTATTTGTCAGAAGCAGTCGGGTATGATGACCATAAAGGCGCAGCACCATTGATTATGGCATATATAGAAAGCCAAAGATAATACTTGCAATTTGTAAATAATTATGTTATAGTTATCCCAGCTAAAAAGTAGAAAAGGAGAATTTGTAGTATGTTAAGCATTGTGGGATTGGAGAAAACAGCTAATTAAATAGTTGTAAAAGGATATAGCAGTTTTTAGGCTAGGAGTGTATCCTTTTTCCATGCGGCTTTGCCCCCAGTAGATGCTTTCGTTATATATGGTATCACTATGCCGCCTTTTATAAGGCGGCTTTTATATGTATATGTGCGTCCAAATAAAATATGGACTTTTTTTCTTGACGGACGCCCAGTGCACTATTTTATTTAGGCCATACAGTATTTGCCGGAGCAATGCTGTATGGCTTTTGTTGTTTTGGGGCAGGGTAGTATATAATATAGTAATAGGCAGAAAGGGAAATAATATTATGATAGGAATGGAACAAGCCATAGAATTTGATAAAATAAAGAAACAGCTTGCAGAATTAGCATTAACAGATAAGGCAAAACAAGAGTGTTTGAATTTAACACCATATTTATCTGAAAGCAGGTTGGCAGCAGCACAAAGGGAGACAGAAGAAGCAAAGTATTTATTAGGACATGCTGGGAACCCTCCTTTGGTATCTTTAAAAGGGATTATGGAACTTATCCATATGGCACAAAAAGGAGAATGTTTAAGCCCAAGCCAACTAGAAGAAATTGGGAATGCGCTGGTAGCAACAGATAGGTTAAAGACATATTTAGGTCGATGTAAGATCTATGAAATATCACTTGCATATGAAGGGGAAAGGCTAGATGCACAGACAGAGTTAAAAGAAGCAATCCATATGCAGATTAGAGGCGGCAGGGTAGATGATTATGCTTCTAAGTTCTTGAGATCAGTAAGGGAAGAGATAGAACGGACATCAGAACGGATGAGGGAAAAGGCAGAAGCATTAATCCGTTCTAATAAAGAGTGTATGTCTGATTCTTTTAGCACAATACGGAATGGGCATGTCTGTATTCCTGTAAAAAAGGAGTATAAATTTCGGGTTCCTGGATCGGTGATTGATAAATCTTCTACAGGAAACACGCTATTTATAGAACCTGCAGCATCAGCAAAATATTATGAAGAATTAATTTTATTAAGGTTAGACGAAGAAAATGAGGAAAAAAGAATTTTATATACTTTAACAGCTATGGTTGCGGATATTGCGGAAATAATGAAACAAAATATTACTACAATGGAAAAATTGGATTTTGCTTTTGCAAAAGGAAAGCTTAGTATAGAACAATATGGGATAAAGCCAATAATAAATACAGATAGGCGGATAAAATTAAAGTCTGCAAGGCATCCCTTAATTGACAGGGCTATATGTGTGCCATTACAATTTGAAATAGGCGGGAGCGTAACAGGAATTGTAATTACAGGGCCGAATACTGGCGGAAAAACAGTAGCAATTAAAACAGTAGCATTAAATTGTATTATGGCACAATGCGGCCTGCATGTTACTTGTGAAGAAGCAGAGATCTGCATGAATAGCCAATATCTTTGTGATATTGGAGATGGGCAGGATTTATCAGAAAATCTATCTACTTTTTCAGCGCATATTATAAATGTGCTTGATATTTTAAAGCGTGTGGATCAAGATAGTTTTGTTATTATGGATGAATTAGGGTCTGGTACTGATCCAATGGAAGGAATGGGGATAGCAGTAGCTGTTATGGAGGAATTAAAAAAGAGTGGGGCGTTATTTTTAGTAACTACACATTACCCAGAAGTAAAAGAGTATGCAGCAAAAGAAGAAAAGCTCCAAAATGCTAGGATGACATTTGACAAAGAAAGTTTAAAGCCATTATACCAAATGATTATTGGGGAAGCTGGCGAAAGCTGCGCCTTTTATATTGCAAAAAAACTGGGGATGCCAGATTCTATGTTAAAGGCAGCTTCTATGGCGGCTTACGGGAAGAAGAATAATAGTTTTCCTCAAGGAGAAGAGAAAGAGTTAAAGAAAATTCCTGCTGCAAAAATCCAAAAAAAGAAAAATACGGTTATAGGGAAAAAAACAGATAAATTCCATCTTGGAGATAGTGTCTTAGTGCTGCCAGATAAGAAGATTGGGATTGTATGCCAGACGGCGAATGAGAAAGGTGTCCTCCGGGTACAAATGCCAGATAAGAAAATATGGATTAACCATAAACGGGTAAGGCTGCATGTGGCAGCAGAAGAACTCTATCCAGAAAATTATGATTTTTCTATTATATTTGATACAGTGGAAAATAGAAAACTACGCCACCAAATGGAAAGAAAATATACAGATAGGACTATTTATTATGAGTAATAGATTACTCTTTATGTGGTTCAAAGAAAATAGTAATATCTTGGTTAAGGACTTTGGCAATCTGATGTAAGGCAGACAAAGAAATGCTTTTATCACATCCAGAGGCTTCTAATTTGGTAATATAACTAATGCTTAAATGGGATTGGTCAGCAAGCTGCATTTGTGTTAGGTTGGCAAGTTCCCTGTAATATTTAATATTGCGGCTAATGGTTTGATATAATTCATAATCATCTTTAAACTGCATAATAACCTCACAATTCTGGTGGAGAATACCTTGAGCTACTAAGCTTATTCTCTCATAATTTGGCAGAAAGAAAATTTCACTTATAGTGAAAGGTAACAACAGATAATTGTAATATGGCAGATAGTTTAGCTAGTTATTTTATGAAAAATATGGTATACTTGAAAAAATGGAAGAAAAAGTTTTTGGGAAGGAGCATGGTTATGAATAAGAAAATGAGAATGAAACCTAGCAAGGGCCAATCTATATTTGGCATGGCAATGGGAATTGTATTTTGTTTCATAGGATTATGTATAGTAATTCCTTCCCTTGGTTTTTTTGGAATTATCTGGACAGGGGTTGCAGTTGGGATTACAGTAATGAACGCCATTAATGTATTTTCTGAGGAAGGGATAGCGACACATGAAATTATAGTAGAAGATATAGAGAAAAAAACCGTGGGCCAGCCTAAGAAAGCATCTATGGAAGAACGGTTAAGCATGGTAGACCAGCTTTATAGGCAAGGGGCTATTACAATGGAAGAACGAGAGGAAAAAAGAAAGAAAATCTTAGATGAGATTTAAAGTCGAAAAGTGCGAAGAATGTAGATTTTAGAATAAAAAAAGCTGTTGCATTTGCAGCAGCCTTTTTATTTTAGCCCAAAATGTTTGGGTGTTTTTCCATAAATGCTTCCCATAGTTCTTGGTCAGTCATATGGTTATCATTTACCAAGATAGTCATAACCCTTCTGTCCTCAACAGAATAAACAATGTCCCGATACCATTTGTCATGGCGTGCGTTATCTCCCATTTCACGGGCAATCCCCATGATTTTCCGCAACATATAAGCAGTATGTTTAATATCTGCAAGGCAGTCGTTTTGATAGAAGCCTTTCCAAATACCATGTTCAGAATCCCTCATAGCAGCATTTGCCTGTTCATAAAAGGAAGCACTTTTTCCAAAATCTAAGAAAGCCTGAAGGTAATTTTGATCCCAATATGCTTTACATGCTTGTTCACATAGTAACATTCCTTTTAAACAATAGTTATGTATTTTTGCCTGCATAAGTATAGTATCTTCAAAAAGTTGTTTGACATGCCCTGAAAGTTGGTTCCCAATATCTTTACATTTTTGGTAATAGGCTTCCATTTGGCTTTCTCCTTTATGGCAGATACCAAATAAAATAGAAAGTTGGTCAGGAAGAGGAATATCACCAGTAAACCAGCGAAAACCTGATAAGGTATCTGTGCGGTTCCGAATAATATGGTTAATAAGTAAACGGATATTTTCATTGTAGAATTGTTCTCCAGCATGTTCATCGTCTTCTTTACCATAAGAAAGCATAGCATCTGCATAGCCGGATAGACAAGAAGCAATCCCTTCTTCCCCGTTATAATAATCTTTTGTAAAATCTAAGCTATGTGTAACGGCAGATAATTCCATTCCATGCCATTTTTTACGGATAGCATCTAAATAATAAACATGCGGCCGTACATTAGAACAATTAATAATCCAATAATCATTGGCACCATGTTCTAATACTTCTGTAAGGGCTGAGTTTACAAAGTCGACAGAATTAGGCAGCATAGTAATATGGCTTGCCGCTTGTAAGTCATAAAAAGAAACATGATAGTAAATGCCGCTAGTATCATTTGGGTTTAAGGGAAGGGCAGGTATCCTGGCACAGTGGTTATCCCGCCTTCTAGTTACCATTTTCCCATAGCCATTGTCAGCATAAACTTTAATAATTTCCTTGTCAAAATGAATATAGCCTTCTTGGTAAAGTTCCATAATTTCCCCGTATAGGTTTGTACAAAAAACAGGGTTTTTAATATATTTCAGAACCAATTGCCGTTGTTTTTCAATTAATTCAGAAATAAGTTCCCCACGTTTTTTGGCAGTATTATAGTTCTCGCTTTTATCGTTGCTCCAAAACGGGCAGTCCCCTTGCCCGCGAAAGCCAAGGTTCCAGATTACTTTATAATCTTTCTGCTCTATAACAGCTTGTTCCCAAAGTTGATAAAATAAATTGGAATAATCGTCATAATTTGGTTCTTTGTCAGGGAAGGCACGGACAAACATTTCAGCACCTAATGGTTCCGCATGGTGATGGGTAATCCATAATCCCATATCACTTGCAAGCTGCCGGTATTTCCTAGAATTTTTGTCTGTGCCTGGGATTGCCATATTCCCGCCACAGCGAAGCAGTGCTTCAAATCCCATTTTCCAAGGAATTAAGCTATCTCCATAAACCTGCCAGTGTGAAAGTAATACTTCATCGTTAAAAAACCAGCCGCGGAAGCGGATAAAAGGTTTTGGGGAAATAAATAGTTTGTCTGTTGCTTGGATTTCTTTTACAGGCACAATTTGCTGGTCGAGAAAAAACCAAAAAGGCTTTATGCCAAGATATTCTTCACTAATGTAGAGCAGCCCATATACAAAGCCAAGATCGTCACCTGCCGTAAGGCAGATTGTATCAGAAACGGCAAGCTGGAAAGCTTCTTCCGGCATCATATGGTCTGCCTGCAATAGGATATATCCAGTTGGCTGGTTAGATGGGAGGAAACATTTTTGTATATCACGTTCTAAGATCCGAACCGCATTTAAAATAGGTTTGGTAAGTTCTGAAAGAGATGAGTAATCAATTACAGTATTTCGGTTAAAATAAAACATAATAGCCTCCTAAAAAAAGTAAATTATATATAGTATAGCATAGAATATAGCAGTAAATAAATGTTTTTTTAAAAAGCTTCATAAACTGTATGAATAATTCTCCATTTTTTACAAACAATAACATCATAGAATGATTTTGAAATGGAGGAGCAATTAGAAAATGAAAGCGACCGGAATTGTGAGACGGATAGATGATTTAGGAAGGGTTGTAGTACCAAAGGAAATAAGAAGGACTTTAAGGATTAGAGAAGGAGATCCTTTGGAAATATTTACTGACAGAGAAGGAGAAATTATCCTTAAAAAATATTCGCCAATTGGTGAATTAAGTGTGTTTGCAAAGCAATATGCAGAAAGTTTGGCACAAACTACGGGGCATATTGTATGTATTGCAGACCGTGACCAAGTAATTGCTGCAACAGGGGTAGCAAAAAAAGAATTGCAAGATAAGCCAATTAGCAAACAATTAGAGCATTTAATGAGTGAAAGGGAGGTTTTAATAACAGGGAAAGATGGCAGGAATATGATCCCTATTATTTCTGGACAGACAGAAGAGTATACTTCTTTAGTTGCACAGCCTATTATTTGTGAAGGGGACGTAATTGGGGTGGTTGCTATTTTAAGTAAAGATGGAAGGACACAGATGGGGGAGACAGAACAAAAGCTTGCAGGTGTCGCATCTGGGTTTTTAGGAAGGCAGATGGAGAATTAACAGAAAAATTTATAAATAGCGGAAATTAGCGGAAATTTACCTTGACAAATAGGAGATAACAGTTTATAAATAAACTTGAAGGTGTTGAAGGTTCCTAACATGAGAAAAATATAAAATATCAGAGGAGGAGTTAGTCATGAATAAGACTGAACTGATTGCAGCGATTGCAGAGAAAACTGAATTATCAAAAAAGGATTCCGAGAAGGCATTAAAGGCATTTATCGATGTAGTGACAGAAGAATTAAAGAAAGGTGAGAAAATCCAGTTAGTTGGCTTTGGTACATTTGAGGTATCCGAGAGAGCTGCAAGAGAGGGAAGAAATCCTCAGACAGGGAAGGCTATGCCAATTCCTGCATCCAAGGCACCTAAATTTAAGGCAGGAAAAGCCTTAAAGGATGAAGTCAATGCTTAATATATGAGATTGGACAAATTTTTAAAAGTCTCCCGTTTAATAAAACGGCGGACCATTGCTAATGAAGCCTGTGATGCGGGCAGGGTGCTTGTGAACGGAAAAGTCGCAAAAGCTTCTACAACAGTAAAGCAAGGCGATGAAATTGAAATCCAGTTCGGGACAAAGGCAGTAAAGGTACAGGTTCTTGATATCCAAGAAACAACGAAAAAGGATGAGGCAAAGGAGCTGTACAGATACATTTAGCATAAAACATGGACACTCCTAATATACTTTATCAGATTGAAGAAGTATATTAGGAGGTTTTTTATGGAAGAAAGGATATCTTCAGGAAGCCATAAATTGTCTGTAAATAACAGAAAAGGCGGTTCCATGACAGGTGTGACAGATGTGATAGCCTTTGATATGAATGAGGTTCTTTTAGAAACAGAACTTGGCATGCTGATGATAAAGGGAAAGGATCTCCATGTAAACAAATTGAACTTAGAAAAAGGGGAAGTAGATATTGATGGCACAATTGACAGCCTAACCTATTCAGAAGTAAGTGATTATTCTAAAAAAGGGGAGTCTTTATTTAAAAGGCTGTTTAGCTAATGAGCCAGATGATATTGTGGGAGACAAATTATTTGCTTTCCTGCTTTTTAATGGGAATATTGTTAATGGCTGTTTATGATGTACTAAGGATTATCAGGATTGTACTGCCACATCCATTGTTATTAACGGGGGCAGAAGATATTATTTATTGGCTTATGGTTTCTATTGCTGTTTTTATAACCTTATATCGTGGAAATGATGGGGTTATCCGGTGGTATGCGATTGCTTCCATAATAATTGCCATGCTTTTGTTTCGCAGTTTAATTAGCCGGTTTTTAGTTCCATTTATAGGGCACTTACTCCGGGCACCAGTGGATTTTGTGGGAAAAGTGTTGAAAAATATATGGAAAAAGGTTAGAATAATATGTAAGACTGGAAAAAGAAGGTGGTTTCATGGCAAGAAGAAAGCAGAAAAGGAAAAAGAGCAGTAAAGGCGGCGTTATGGCGATTAGTTTTGTTGTTATGATGCTGTTTGCTGTAATGGCATTTAAGAGCATGGAACTACGAGAAAAGAACGAAGCATACATAGAACGTGAAAAAAGCCTGATGGAGCAGATTGCAGCCGAAGAACAAAGACAGCTAGAACTTGCCGAGTATGAAAAATATGTGCAGACTAAGAAATATGTAGAGGAGGTTGCAAGGGAGAAGTTAGGATTAGTATATGAGAATGAGATTATTTTCAAGCCTGAGAATTAAAAAAGGCCATGAATATCTGAAAAAGTATGAGCACCCTGTATTCGATAAAAGATTGCAGAGGTGCTTCTTTTTGTCAGAAATTTTTTTGGAAACACGTACTAGATTTGACAAAATAATTAAAGCCTGTCCGTTATAATAGCGAATCAGTGATGACCAAATAGGAGGGATAGGATATGAGAGAAACAATAATACGGAAGGTCAGCGTACAAAGTATAGGGATTGTAGCAGCATTATGTATGGTAGGGAATTATAATCCAATTGGGTTTGCTTATTTTGCGGCACTTTATTTAGAAAAAGGACAACGCCTTATTGCATTTCCACTAATATTTGCAGTAATTGTAGCATCTATGCCAGCAATACCTGCAATGAAATATTTACTTGCTATAATGACATATGCTGTAGTAGCTGGTTTTATAGAAGCTAGGAATGGAAAATTAAAAAAATACCCAGCAGGGTTTTTAGCAGCACTATGTATTACAATGATCCAGTGCGCAGGTGCCATGATGACAAAAAACCCACGCTACGAATTAATTTCTGGAATTTTAGAGGGCGTTTTAGTATTTACTTTATTCCAAATATTCCATATTGGAATTCATGGAATTCTTACAAAGAGAAAAAATGATCCATTCAGCAATGAGGAAACCATAGTAATCGGCTTATTTTTTGGAATGTTTTTATATTCCCTAAAAGGGCAGCAGCTATTTACAATAGCGGTTGGCCCCGTCAGCATGTACTTAGGAATCTTATTATTAGCTTATCGTTATGGAATCGGGATGGGTGCTATGGTAGGGGCAGC